>Ga0310344_10003611_pt1 | contig 11492 bp, 9 predicted proteins | sample HC15DNA20200_MG_FD_203801 | JGI IMG/M metagenome (GOLD analysis project Ga0310344, IMG submission 203801) | Marine microbial communities from station ALOHA, North Pacific Subtropical Gyre - HC15-DNA-20-200_MG | ecosystem: Environmental > Aquatic > Marine > Oceanic | place: Pacific Ocean: North... | reverse complement strand
GAGTACATAGAAATGGAAACATGGGCTTTATTTCTACATGATTCGTTTCAAAGTGTGACGTCTGTTGAAGGTGAAGGGACGTACTTGGCCTGGCCAGCGTCCTTGCTCTGATGCTTCCATCCATGCGTCGCTTCTAATTACATCAGGTGATTCTAATTCATACAAAGCTGTGAACGTTGGTTCATTCTCAATTTCTATGGTCTCTAACTTTCCCCCAATTGCGAGGACCAATTCTTGTTTTTTCAAGCGTGCTATTGAGACTACGCCTGGAACTTTGCTAAGCAGGGGGACGTGTTCTTTGTCGTAAACCTCGTGAAATAAATCCAATTTATCACCGCTAACGTCCATACTGGCTGAGAACAAATATTTGCCTTCAAATGCCATTCTTTCCTCCTACAGGGTTTTTCTTTAGGGCAAGTGTTATAGGGCGAGTATAGCAAATTGTTATATTTACGGACCGTTTCCTTGACAGGCTCATACACTCCCTTACAATGATGGAGTCTATTAACTGTATAACACCTTGGATTTGGGAGGACTAGAATGATCAAGCGCTTTGGAACTCTGTTTGCAGGATCTATTGATTTGGATGATTTTGGATTTGATGCGACGCCTGCGAACGATCGGTCTCATTCAAATGACAGATTGTTGACGGTTTTTGATAAAGCGGATGCAATAGCGAAGACTTTAGATAAGACAGGGTACGATACCTTTTGGATGGCAGAACATCACTTTCAGAAAGAAGGCTATGAGTGTATTCCAAACCTTCTCATGGAAGCGGTTCACTTGTCACATATCACTAAGAATATAAAAATAGGTTGCGGATTTAATGTTGCGCCTATGTGGAATCCTTTGCGGCTAGCTGAAGATTACGCAACAGCGGATTACCTGACTGGAGGGCGAACGATATTCGGCGTGTCACGTGGATATCACACCCGCGAGGTAGAAGTCTTTGGAGCGCCTATGCAAGACAGCGATGCTAATCGTGAGTTATTTGAAGAGCAAGTCGACATCATATTTAAGGCTTTTAATCAAGATTCCTTTTCTCACAAAGGAAAGCATTATGATATCCCGCCTAATGTCCCCTATAGAGGTTATCAACTAGAAGAAATTACTCTGGTTCCTAGGCCTGTTACACTCCCGGTAGAATGCTGGCAACCTGTGGTCAGTGCGAGTGAGAGAGGGCTTGAGTTTATGGCAAAACACGGGATTAAAGGGATTATAGGCGGAGGGGCGGCAGCTGGAGGAGCCCCAGAACAAGTAGTTCGTAAATGGCAACAAATTGAAGCCAAGCATGGCAGAGATACTGAACTTGGAGGTAACTTGATTGTTGGGTTTTCAGTTTATATTGCAGAATCAGTTGAAAAGGGCATCAAAGAAGTAAACAAGTACTTTGAAGAGAATATGAAGATGTTTGGTCCACTAGGGTTTGTAGGAGGATTGACAGATAACCAAGTTGTATCACTGGCAGATCCTTCCAAAGCCCGTTCGGCGGGACTGCCAACACTCGAACAAGCTATCGAAGCTGGTTCTTGGTTGATTGGCCCTCCAGGGCAAATATGCGAACAACTCAAAGAGATAGAGGGACGATTCCCGGGGCTAGAGGAGATAAATGTAGGACTTCCAGTTAGTGCTACGCAGTCTGTCATAATAGAACAGTTAGAAAAATTTTCGGAGGAGGTAATGCCCTCGTTCAAGTCTACTTCGGCAGCGCAAGTGATAGCTGATTAACCTGTTATCTCCTTCTCGAACTGCATTTTAGAATAGAGGGACGGTGTTAGTTTCCCTAATTGGCTTAAGGAAGTAAGCTTATGAAATTCGGATAATACGGTAGCTTTTAAATTGTTGTAGTTACTGTTGTTGAAGATAACTAGATCCGATACGCTTGAGCGGTCTTCCCATTTTCGCTGACTGTCTAGCCTTTTAGAAGCTTCATGTTTAGTCAATTGATTTCGTTTAATGAGTCGTGAGAGAGATGTTTTTTCATCTGAAGCGAATAACCAGGTACGATCACACCAATGAGCATATTCTGCTTCGATTAGGTTTACCGCCTCAAGCAAGGCAACGGCGTTTTCTTCTAGGGTGTTGTTCCAATGTTCTACGACATTTTGAACAGCGACTTTGATATCTCCAATCGCTCGGGTTAACTTCAGCATTTCATCTGCATTGCCGAATACTTTCCCACCCAGGATTTTCCTGTCTATGTATCCTTGTTGATCCAATATGTCTTCTCCGAAAACGCTGATTATCCTATGGAATGCTGGTTTCCCGGGTTCGTATAATGTGTGGACTAGTTTGTCAGCGTCGCAATGCACAGCGCCCAGTTCCTTCATAATTTCACAGGCAGTTGTTTTGCCTGTCGCTATTGACCCCGTAATTCCAATTATTAAAGGCACTCTTCTCTTCTCCCGATTGAATACGTCATGTCCTATGCTGTCTCCTGTGGATCTCGCAATGATACAAGTTGCACGAGTCACAGACCAGTCATCATTCAAGTATACTTATGTGTAGCAATTCTTCATTAGGGTTGAGCTGTTGGACATCAAAGAGTTACTAGATAATTCATTAGCTCGTTTTAAATTAAAACGACTTTTAGGTGAGGGAGCTGATCTGCAGGTTTTTTCAGCGGTTGATCTAGAAACCGGTTTGGAAGTAGTTGTTAAGCGTCCTCATCCTAGCCTAATTTCACGGGACAGTCACAGAGGTGTGGAATATAAATTAAAAAGAATGCTCACATTACGGTGTAAATTTTGGGGAATGATCCCACACAGTAACAAGATTTTGTCTTGGGGTGTTGTTGATGAAAATGATCCATATTTTGGGGATAATCATTCAATAGATTACTTGTTCGTCGTAGAGGAGCGGGCGTTAGGTATTCCCCTAGTAGCAAGTGTTGTCGATGCTATAAAAGGACATCCAATTGGTTTACCGCAAAATCTTTTTGCTTTGCATCCACTGAGATTATCTAGGAAAGTTAAGTCGTTTGCTTTACCTTGGGCACTCTTAGATCTTCAGCAAGCCTTGATCACCAGTGGGGCGATTCTATTGGATTTAAGGCCCCAAAATATATTCATAGAGCCAATATCTGGCTTAATTACTGTGATTGATATGTCAAATATCTATGATGTCCTAGACGCTACGGGTAGAAGCAAATTAGTAGATTTGCACGATTTTTATTTGGAGATTTTTAAATGGTATATTCCACTTGGCATTCCACCTTCCACTGTCGCTGAGTACTATGTGCCATATGGTATGGATTCGGTAGTTAGATTCGAAAGCAATCTGAGAGACTTAATCAATGGGTATTCGTCTGCAGATAAAAGCTCCATTAATTGCGCTGCAGCGCAAATGCTTGAAAGGGTACTGAATCGGAATTACCGTGATATTGCTGAGTTTAGCAAAGAGTTCCGTGTCTTGACAGACAATTTGGCAGAGGCATATGAACAATTCGCTACATCGAAAGCTTCAGAAGTGTGGGCCGCTGCCGCTCAGTCTTTACTCGATCCATATTGGTCGCAGTATCAATTTGAGTCCAAACAATTTGCGAACGAATTCGATTTAATAATTCCAAATTGACATCTGCTATTTATTTCAATGACGAAACTGGATTGAAGGTTATTCTAAGCATGTCGGCATCTGAATTGTTATGCCATTGGTGATGTAGATTGCCTGGAATCAATATGCCATCCCCTGCCTTAATCCTATAGTCTTTTCCATCGCAAGTAATGGAGCCTTGTCCCTCCAGTATATAAACAGTGTGCTCCCATTCGTGCCTGTGACCCTGGGTTGAGGCGTGACTAGATGTTCCAGGTTTCATGGCACCGTTGAACAGGGTTACAAAATTAGTAGCACCGTCATCAGTATTGATAAGAAGGTTGCTATTTTTCTCAATTAAACTGTAATGTCGTATTATAGGAGGCTCACCCGTACCTCCTCCCTTTTCTTTAGACCCACCTGACTGAGCTGCTAAGAGAGGATTAACCTCAACCCTGCTGAGTATCTCTTGTTTTCCATCATTTATCATGTAATGGTCTACGTTAGGAGGGATAAATATTCCTTGTCCAGCACCTACAGAGTATGCCACATCGTCACAATAAAGGGTTCCTGTTCCAGAAATGATGTAAACTTCGTGCTCCCATGGATGAATGTGGTGCCGACTCGTTTCCCCGTGTCGAAATTGAGAATAAGACATGGTGCATGTTGGCGGGTTATTAGATAGAGTAACTAAACTGATAGAATCACTAGATTCGCGGTTTGTAATTGTAGGTTCCAATATAGTGCTCCCGTCAAATAATATTGCTAGTACAATAGTAGCATAACATTGCGGCTGAGAGGCTTATATAGTCTAATGAGTCATGCAAAGGTAGTACTGGGGACTGCCAGATTGAGAGGATATGATAAATGGGAGGTCCACTTGAAGGGGTAAAGATTCTGGAATTTTCAGAAATTATAGCTGCGCCTTTTGCGGGCATGCTTTTGAGCGACATGGGCGCCGATGTGATAAAGATTGAACCCCCTTGGGGTGAGCCTTGGAGACATACTCGCCCATTCGCTCCAAACGAGAGCAAAACTTATATAGCTCTTAACAGAGGAAAGAGGAGTTTGCCTTTGAACCTCACCATGGGAAAGGCAAGAGACATAATTTACCAGATGATGCCCAACATAGATGTCGTTTTGATTAATGCAAGACCAGATGTGCCAGAGAAGTTAGGTATAGATTATCTCACCCTTTCTAGAATCAATCCACAGCTTATATATTGCGACAACACCGCTTTTGGAAGGAAGGGACCACATAGTGATCGTCCTGGTTACGATATTATTGCACAAGCTATGACTGGGCTTATGGCTTCTGAAAACAGAATAGAAGATGGCGTTCCTCAACAGATACAATCATCACCTGTTGCCGATTTTGCCACCGGAATAGCTATGGCGTGGTCAGTTACATCTGCTCTTTATCATAGGGAACGAACAGGTAAAGGTCAGTTCGTGGAGACTACCTTAATGACGACTGCTCTTGCACTCCAGTCGTACAGTTTTTTGCAAGTTGATGCTCTGGAATCTGATACGGTGAACGAATTCGTCGAAACCCTTGGGTTACTACGTGGTTCAGGGACAAATTACGAACAGATTAGTGAGTATCATAGGAATACGTTTGAAGTTGGCCGTCCGGCCATAGGCAATCCATATTATCGGACGTATCAAGCATTTGACGGAGTAATAGCGGTAGGGTGTTTGAGTGATCCACTGAAAAGAAAAATGTGTAGTGTGCTAGGTGTATCAGATCCTAGACTAGAGCCGACTAATACTTACGACATTGAGGATTCGGCTAAATTGGCTTCTGAATTATCTCAGGTTATGGAAGCAAATTTTAAGACTCGATCAGTATCGGACTGGCTTGGCGACTTTGATGATGTGGGAGTCCCCGCTGGCCCTGTAAGATTTGTGCAAGAATTACTTACTGACGAGCAGGTTCTGTCAAACAATATGATAACCAATCTTGAGCATTCTCAAATTGGTTCTATAAACATGGTGGGCCCTCTAGTAAAAATGAGTGATTCACCGTTAGAAGCTAAAATAGCCTCTCCTTCGTTAGGTGAACATACAAATGAGATTCTTACGGCAATGGGGATCAGTGATGAGGAAATACAAAAGCTAAGGGAAGATAATGTAATATCATGAAGTGCCTATAAAGCGATTGGAATTAAGATATTTCTCAAGTATTATCCAAGTAACGCCTGACAATGGTTGAAAGCTACTAGCATAGGAATATATAATCCAATTCGTTAGAATGTTGGTAATGTAAATCCGCTTTGGGAGGTTTCCGTAAAGTATGACTTATATCATTGCAGATCCTTGCGTTGATGTTAAAGATGGTGCGTGTGTGGATGTGTGCCCAGTAGATTGTATCTACACTAGCGATGAAGACAATCAGTACTATATACAACCTGATGAGTGCATAGACTGTGCTGCTTGTGAACCGGTTTGTCCTGTAGTAGCGATATTTGCAGAGGACGATGTGCCTAGCGAATGGCGCAATTTCATTGATGTCAATTATGAATATTTTGGACTTTCTAGGTAAGTATTAAGCTCCTCGGCTGGTATTCTCCGGTTGTAATAAATATCGGCCTGGACACTTAATTTGTCCAGGCCGATGTTAATTTATGAATATAGATGGACGTTATCTATAGAAATTGACGGTTGTCGGTATTTGTAATTTTCGGATATGGAATGCCATTCTTGGACTGCAGGAGGATGTGTCATATGGTTGCTATTGAGTCGACTAAGGAAATGGTCTCCAAAGTTTACAGTACCATGGATGAGAACCTTAAGGTTGTGAGAGACCGTCTAAAGAGGCCTTTGACGTTAGCGGACAAGGCTGTTCTTGGACATTTGGATAATCCTAATAGTCAAGAAATGGTGCCCGGAGAGAGTTATCTTTTTCTTAGACCTGATAGAGTCATATTACAGGACGTGCTAGGGCAAACCGGAATGCTTCAGTTTATGCAAACAATGAAAGAAAAAGTTGCTGTTCCCACCACTATACATTGTGATCATTTAATACAGGCTAGAGAGAGCGGCCCCTTAGATTTACGTGAGTCCATAACTGAAAACAACGAAGTTTATGATTTTCTAAGATCTGCTGCAGCTAAATATGGAGCTGGATTTTGGGGTCCCGGAGCTGGAATTATTCATCAAGTTGCTCTTGAAAATTACGCCTTCCCTGGTGAACTTATGATAGGGACTGATTCACACACACCAAATGCTGGTGGACTAGGAGCCTGTTCAGTTGGAGTAGGTGGTGCCGATGCCGTAGAAGTCATGGCTGGATTGCCCTGGGAAGTACTTTACCCTAGACATATTGCGGTTTACTTGACCGGAGAATTGAGTGGTTGGACCGCCCCCAAAGATGTCATACTTTATGTAGCGGGTGCATTGACTGTTTCTGGAGCTACTAACGCCATAGTGGAATACATTGGGCCAGGAGCTCGTACTATTAGCGCAACGGGTAAGGCTACTATCACTAACATGGGAGCAGAGATAGGGGCCACCACATCTATGTTTCCCTATGACGAGCATATGGGCAGATATTTGATGGCGACAAATAGATCTGATTTAGTACCCCTAGCGGAAAGCTTCAAGCATCTTTTAGTTCCAGATCAAGAGGTAGAGGACGATCCAGAAAAATACTACGATAAAGTAGTTAGGCTGGACTTGTCTAACCTCGAACCCCACATCGTTGGACCACACTCCCCAGATCGGGCTAGGCCGATTTCGAAGTTGGCATTAGAGGTAGCTGACCCTGCAAATGGTTTCGTTGACAATATCTCCTCAGCGCTTATAGGAAGCTGTACTAATTCGTCCTATGAGGACATGAGTCGAGCAGCAGATGTGGCCGATCAAATAAAGGCACAGGGTATACAATTCGAGATACCTTTCATGGTGACCCCTGGTTCAGAAAAAGTGAGAGCGACTATTGAACGAGACGGTCAAATGGACTCCCTACAAAGTATGAATGCTACCGTTCTCGCAAACGCTTGCGGGCCCTGTATCGGCCAGTGGCGTAGAGCTAGTCAAGAAACCGAACAATCTAATACGATTGTCACTTCATACAATAGGAATTTTCCAAGAAGAAATGATGGCCAGCCTACTACAATGAATTTTATTGGAAGTCCTGAGATAGTAACTGCATTAGCAGCTGCTGGCCGACTTTCTTTCAATCCACTCACTGATGCCTTGATAGCTTCCAACGGGAAAGAATTTAGACTGCAACCGCCCAAGCCTGCTCCTGAGGTACCGGCAAGGGATTTTGAGTCTGGAAGTGCGGCATATGAACCTCCTCCAGATGATGGAAGCAAGATTCAAGTAGTTGTTGCGGAAGACAGTGATCGTATACAGGTAATGAAACCTTGGGCGGCTTGGGATGGAAATGATTTTGAAAATATGCCGATTCTTATGAAAACTAGTGGGAAGACAACTACTGATCACATATCTCCAGCAGGTCCATGGCTTAGATTTAGAGGTCATCTGGACAAATTCAGTGACAACATGTTCATGGGAGCTACGAATGCTTATACGGGAGATGCAGGCACGGGTACAAATGTGATAACTGGGGAGACAAAAATACCGATAGCAAACATCGCTCGATATTACCAGTCACAGAGTATTCCTTGGGTTGTAATAGGAGATTACAATTATGGTGAAGGAAGTAGTAGAGAACACGCAGCTCTTTCCCCTAGGTTATTGGGTGGCGCTGCAGTCATAGCTCGAAGTTTCGCTAGGATTCATGAGTCTAACCTCAAAAAACAAGGGCTTTTGGCTTTGACTTTTGATAATGCTACTGATTATGACAAGATTGGCGAGAATGATCGTATAAATCTGATCGGGCTTTCTGAAATGGCGCCATCGAAACAAGTAAAATGTTTGATCACCCATGAAGATGGTACATCTGAGACTATTGCTCTCAACCATACCTTCGGTGAATCTCAACTATTATGGTTTACGCTTGGGTCAGCTTTGAATCTCTTTCACAACAGGTAGGTTGCAAAAGAGGCTGAGGAGTATTATATCTCCTCAGAAATGTCAACTTAATTCGTCTGGATAGGAGCTGTAGTAGGCTGCATAGGACTTGCGTAATTTATGGTGTTGTGGATCTGAAAGATCCGGATCCACGTCAAGTATTCTTTTAGCTTCCCGTCGGGCCAAGTTGATTGTCTCTGTATCTGAAATTCGAGCTACCCTTAGGTTATGTAGGCCACTCTGGCGAGTCCCTAGGTAATCCCCTGGACCTCTCAATCGGAGATCTTCTTCCGCTAGTTGAAACCCGTCGCTGACTCGTTCAACTGTTTTTAATCGTTCTCTAGCGTCTTCTCCGGGAGAATCTGCCAAAAGTAGACAATAGCTTTGATGTACTCCTCTTCCAACGCGACCCCTAAATTGATGTATTTGAGATAGTCCAAACCTATGAGCTCCATCGATAACTATTGTCGTGGCATTGGGAACGTCTATTCCTACTTCAATAACGGAGGTTGAAACCAAAATCTCAAACACGTTTCGTTGAAATTGATCCATGATAAGCTCTTTTTCTTTCAGGGTCATTCGGCCATGAAGCAGTCCTAATTTAAGTTCAGGATAGACTTCTTTAGATAGTCGGTCGTATTCTACAGTGGCTGCTCTAGCCTGAATCATGTCTGACTCTTCTACAAGAGGAAAGACTATAAAGGCTTGCCTCCCATCGCGAATTTGTCTTCGTACGAATTCATACGCTACGTGCCTGCGATCTGGGTCAATCCAACGGGTTTTAATTGGTTTCCTGCCTCCAGGAAGTTCGTCTATCGTTGAAATGTCTAGGTCCCCGCAAAGGGTTAATGCTAGAGATCTGGGGATTGGGGTGGCAGACATAGCTAGTACATGTGGTCTTTGTCCCTTTTCCCTTAGGCTGGACCTTTGAAGCACCCCAAATCTATGTTGTTCGTCCACTATCGCTAATGCTAGATTTGGAATATTGATAGAATCCTGTATTAGTGCCTGTGTTCCAACTACTATATCTATTTCGTGGTTTGATATTTGTTCTTGTATTTTCTTTTTAGCATTTTGCTTCAGGCTACCTAAAAGAAGCCCAATTCTCACTGGTTTTTCTATTCCTTCAATTCTGATGCTGAGCTTTGAATCCTGCAGATTCGGTTTGCCTCCTGCGTTTTGAGAAAAGAGACTGCATATAGTGGCGAAGTGCTGTTCCGCGAGAATCTCTGTAGGAGCCATTAAGGCACACTGGTATCCGCTGGCTACGGTGGCTAGCATTGCTGAAGCTGCGACAACCGTTTTTCCGCTTCCTACGTCTCCCTGTATCAGCCTACTCATTGGAATGTCTTTTTGTATTTCGTTAGTGATTTCGTTTAAAACTTTTGTCTGAGCATTTGTGAGAGTGAATGGGAGTGTGAGCAAGAATCTCTGGATTACATTATCGACATCGAGGTTTATCTGAATTGCGGTCCCAGGCTCTCTCCATTCTTGTCGACGTCTCGCTACTGCAAGTTGAATCATAAATAATTCGTCAAAAGCTAATCGCTTTCTGGCTATGTTCAGGCTGGTGTGGTTGCTTGGGTAGTGAATTTGACCTACGGCATTCTGGAGCGATTGTAAACCAGTGCGACTCAATATATCAGTGGGGAGGTATTCTTCAATCTGATCTTTGCATCTAGTTAAGCCTTCCCTTATGATTCTCCGCAGGGTTCTTTGCGGAAGGCGCTCTGTAGAAGGGTATACAGGTACCAATCTCCCTGTATGAAGGAGTTGTTCTTGATCTCTAAGATATTCATATTCTGGTGATCTGAAGGTTATTCTGCCTTTAAAAATATCTACCCTGCCGCTTATAACTACTTCCGTCCCATGTTTCAAAACTCTAGTCATATAGGGCTGGTTAAACCATATTGCTCGGAAATTCCCAGTATCGTCGCCTAGTACCGCCTGAGTGGAACGTCTTCTTGGTGGGCCAGTTTCTGAAGACTCCCAAACGGTGGCTACCACAGTTTGTTCTTGCCCAGGTGTCAATTCAGAAACTTTCCTGATCGTTGAGTAATCATTGTGCCTATGCGGGAAGTGCCATATCAGATCTGTAACATTATTTAGGCCAAGTGCATTGAGACGAGAATAATGACCTTTTGTAACCGATTTCAATATAGATACTTTGTCGCTAAGGCGCAGTCTACGAGTTTGGGAATCTCTGACAATTTTTCTAGGCGATTCTGGAATTTGTGATCTGTCGGAACCGGTAGTTTTTAAATAGTTGATGTTCTGAGTAATTTGGAATGCCCAGTCTGCGCGTTGCTTAGGGGTCAGTTTGCTATACTCGACATCCATAGTTTGAGGCAGGTTTAATTCGGTGCGTGCATTTTTGAGGAAACCGTCGAGACCTCCTATCACAGCTGTATCTAGGAATCCTTCTTCTTTTTCCTTTTGAAGTATCTTGAGGAGTACGTCGCTCTTAATGGTTATCCTTTATTTTCACATTATTAGAGAATTGCTATTAATGTGATGTATTTTGACCATTTTATTGTTCATTTCATGCTGTTTGAAGTGCTATACCTAGAGCACCCGGCCCTGAATAAGTACCTATAACGGCTCCCGCTTGAGCCACGATAGGATTACCTGCGTTTGGATATAAGTTACTCAATTCTTCTGACAACGATTGCGCTTCTCTGGGAGATGTACTATGCAATATGGCAAGTTTTTCTATGTGTGGGAATGTTTCACACATTTTTAGGAGTCTGCCTATGGCCTTGCGTCTTGTTCGTTCTTTCCCCATTTCACGGACTTCACCATTTTCTATCCGTATCAAAGGCTTAATATTTAGAAGTCCGCCCAATAGTGATCGAGCCTTCCCGATACGCCCTCCTTTTTCAAGATACTCAAGCGTGTCTAGTAGAACGAAAAACTCAGTTTTCGATATAACGCTTTTCACTACTTCTTCAACTTCACCAATGCTTGCCCCTTGAGAA
>Ga0310344_10003610_pt1 | contig 11494 bp, 10 predicted proteins | sample HC15DNA20200_MG_FD_203801 | JGI IMG/M metagenome (GOLD analysis project Ga0310344, IMG submission 203801) | Marine microbial communities from station ALOHA, North Pacific Subtropical Gyre - HC15-DNA-20-200_MG | ecosystem: Environmental > Aquatic > Marine > Oceanic | place: Pacific Ocean: North... | reverse complement strand
AAGCACGACTTCGCCCGATTTCGGTGAGTACCCCACCGTCGTCGAATTGCGGCTCCGGATAACTACCAGAAACGGCCATGCTTACAGACTTCTCTTCAGCCATACGAAACCTCTCCTGCGCAGACTATAACAAACACTCATACTATCGTGATCGTATGAAAAATATCCGTCTCATACAACTAACAGAGGCGCAGTATAACGTTATCGCTATATTGACTCGAGTTTGCTTAATATACACTCCGCGTGCCGGAACCGAAGGCCTTTCCGGAAACCAGTTGTCGAAAGAAAACCGAAAAGGACTAGACATGAAAGGAATCGTAGACTCGGACTGCCTACAACAGCTCTTTCTCGACGCCCGTAGCTATAACGGCTGGCATGATACGCCGGTAACCGAGGAACAGTTGCGCCGCCTCTATGACATTCTAAAAATGGGGCCGACCGCCTTCAACTGCTGCCCCGGGCGCTTTGTATTTCTTCGGTCTGCTGAAGCTAAAGAACGCATTAAACCGCACCTCAGACCTAATAACATTATTAAGACAATGACTGCACCAGTAATCGCCATCATCGCACACGATATTCGCTTCTATGAGTGTTTTGAGCAACTTACGCCGTTCCGGCCTGAAAACAAGGATCATTTTGTCGGTAACGAAGCACTATCCAAAACTGTCGCTTTCAGAAATGGCTCGTTGCAGGGCGCCTATCTGATGCTCGCGGCGAGAGCAGTTGGTATCGACTGCGGCCCGATGTCAGGCTTCGACAACGCTGGAGTTGACGCCGAATTCTTTCCCGAAGGCCACATTAAATCAAACTTCATCAGCGGCCTCGGCCAGGGCAACTCCGACAGCATCTTTGAGCGTCTGCCACGCTTCGATTTCGACGAGGTATGCGAAATACTCTAACCGCGCTCAGGACCACAATAATTTTAGAGCTCCAAACAGAAGTTCCGCAAAACTGACAGCTATTCCGACGCCGATTAGCTAGGCCGTGTGTAATTGTAGCGGGCTGTATGACTGCTCGCGCCCCGCTACGGCGTTGATAACCATATCTGGTACCACTGGCACGCGGTTAAATACATGTCCGCCGAGCGCATCAGAGATAGCACACAACAACGCAGCCGTGGCGCAACCCATAATTGGCTCACCAATACCCTTAGCTCCGACTGGGTTATGTGGGTCCGGTAAATCCACGGCAGCCGAACTCATGAACGCCGGCACATCAAGGTAACTCGGTGGTTTCGCCTGATAGAGACCAACATTGGCAGGCAAACCATTCTGTGGATCCACAATAAATCGCTCCATCGCCGCCATGCCAATACCCTGAACAGCACCACCCTTTATCTGGTTCGCCAAACCCAGTGGATGAATAACGGTTCCGCAGTCAGCAACACCGAGATAGTCGAGGATATCCCATTTACCGGTTTCTAGATCTAGCTCAATCTGCATAAAACCAGCCGCGAGCGCCGGAACGGTCGGCGGACGCTCCATGTTGTCCTTGGCAACACCGATAAGGCCCGTACCAGCGAGAGCCGTGACCGAGGCGGTGGTCATCCGGTTTATATCGTCCGGGGTTTCCTCTCCGGAGAATTTACCGCCTAGCTCGATCGCTCGTTGCGCGGCCTCAGCATAAGTCAGTGCTTTCGTCGGATCAGACTTAAGAAATACCTTTTCGTCAGCAATATCGTAATCCTCCCCTGTGCCACCTAGATCTGTTGCGGCTATCTCCTTGAGTTTGGCCAACGCATCCATCGCTGCAGCATAATTCGTGCGCGTCATGGTGAATGAAGTGTTGCTACCGAACTGACCGAAGTTCCAGGGAAGATGCTTACGTGTATCACCGCGTACGACAGTGCAGTTGTCCCAACTACACTTCAGAACTTCAGCAGCCACACGTGAGGTCGCTGTGTGCGAGAACGTACCGAGATTACCCACGCCCGTGTGAATGTGTAGCATCCCGTCGGGAGTAATTCGGACTAACCCATCAAAACCGCTACTACCGGCGGAGTGATATGCCTGACCGATACCAACGCCTATGACTTTAGAACCGTTTCGCTCACCGCTCTGCGCTAGCTTGGCTTCCAGATCAAATTCTTCAGCTCCTATATCAAGCGCTTCACCCATATAAGAGCTCGTCACGGATCTCTGCCTACCACCGTAGACGACGTCATGATTGGGCGCATTGATCCGGCGTATTTCGAACTGGCTGAGCCCGAGAGCCCGCGCAGCTTTATCGATGAGCGGCTCGATCGCCGCGGCAATCTGATTCTGCCCTGGCCCACGCTGCGGCCCACGCTGCGGCGTATTCGTAAGGACCGGGATACCGCGAAATCTCATCGCTTCTGGCGTATAAACAAGCGATACAGCCTCGCCAGCTGAAAACCAATCATTGAATCCAATATTCGGACCATTATCCTGAACAATGTACATGTCGACAGCGGCCAAACGACCTGTTGGTGCAAAACCCATCCGGATACGTCCTTGGAACGCAGGACGCGCGGAACCGATGCCGTACTCTTCATGCCGGCTGATACGCATCATCACCGGACGACCTATCATCTTGGACATATGCGCCGGGATTGTCATCGCAGGATAGGCATTACCCTTAGATCCAAACCCGCCACCACAATACTCTGCAATAAACACTAGTTCAGAGGCCTCAATACCGATCCAGCGCGCCAGCATTGGCACCGGGAAACTACCGCTCTGCGATGATCCATGAAGATAGCATCGTCCGTTCTCCCAATAAGCCATCGCCGTACGCGGCTCCATCGAATGATGCGAGGTTGACGACGTGACGAAGTTATCCTCAAGGACGTACTCCGCGGCCGCAAACTGAGCTTCAAGATCACCGTAGGTCCACTCCGATAAAGGTGCGCCCATGGGTAACTGTCCCTCACCCGCCGCTACGAAATCCCGTGCCGTCCACTTGATACTTTGGTGATCGACATTACGTCCTGCGACATTCCCCCCCGAACGAGCGTCGGGGCCTGCTGGGTACAAACTATCGAGCGGATCGGTGACGAATGGCAATGGTTCGATATCAAGCGAAATACTCTCAAGCGCATTTTGCGCTGTTGTCTCGTCAACGGCAGCAACTGCGAGTATCGGCTGACCCACCCACATAGGCTCGTTCGACAGGATCGGATCTGCCTGTCCTGGCAGCGTAGGGACATCATCAGCGGTAAGGACACCCAATACACCTTCCATGGCTAGCGCCTCGCTAGTATCGATACTATTGACACGCCCGTGCGGTATCTCGCTCGTTAAAAGCCGGCAGAAGGCCATCCCTTCGGCACGAAAATCTTCCGCAAATTGACCTCGCCCGGTGACTTTTGCCCTGAGGTCGGGCGGAGTGAAATCTTTACCGAGTAATGTATAAGCCATCTCAATTATCTCCGTGCTGCTCGTTAGCCACGCTCGTGATTCTATAATACCTCAAGTGGCGGCTCATTCATTACACCCGCCTGTTCCTTCAGCGCAAGCACATGCTCTTCCCAGTACTTATTATCCGCAAACCATGGAAACGCACGCGGAAAAGCAGGGTCAACCCATCTTCGAGCGATCCATGCAGCATAATGAATCATGCGAACGGTTCGAAGCGCCTCAATGAGGTGTAGCTGCCGATAGTCGAACTCGAAAAACTGGCCGTAGCCTTCCAATAGGTCCTGTAGTTGAAGCGTCCGCTCTTCACGTTTGCCTGAGAGGAACAGCCATAGATCCTGCACGGCCGGCCCCGATATACAGTCGTCAAGGTCCACAAAGTGCGGCCCATCGGCGGTCCACAGAACATTGCCAGGATGACAGTCACCGTGAATTCTCAGCTCAAGATATTCGCCAGCACGATCAAAACAGCCGGCGACCATCTCCAACAGTTGCGCAACAATCGTTTCGTAACTTTCGATAAGGTGGCGCGGTAACCAATCGTTAGCCAACAAATAATCGGCAGAGTCATCACCCATCCTCTCCGTAGACAAGCTTAATCGGTGCGCAAATTTATTAGCAGAACCAACCGCGTGAATACGGCCAACAAATCGGCCCATCCAGACCCTATCGTCTTTCGATCCGAGCTCAGGCCAACGGCCACCCTGGCGACGAAAAACAGCGAAGCGGTAATCAGCATGCTCGTGGAGTGTTGCGCCGTTTAACTTAAGCGGCGCAACAACCGGTATCTCTTGATCGGCTAATTCGAAGGCGAAGAGATGTTCTTCTAGTATCGCTTCATCACTCCACCGACCCGGCCGATAGAACTTCGTAACGACAAATCCACCATCATCTAATCCCATCTGGTACACGCGATTCTCATAGCTATTCAGCGCTAGAATTCTACCGTCGCAAAGGCAACCGACGCTCTCTAACGCTTCTAGAACAAGATCAGGAGAGAGATTTGCATAGGGTAGATCAGACAACAGCATACCTTTAATCAAATACGACTAGATCGACTCCTATCCATGTCCGGAGCACAAAATCTTCGGACAATGATACCGCGCGGCGACCCGAATGATGGGCGCTAGCCGCCGACTTTGTTAGAGTCGCTTCCCATGACAACGAAAATCGATTTATTACTTACTCGCCGCTCGGTCTTGGCAATGAATTTGGTTGAACCTGGACCGGACGACGACGCATTGAGCCTCATTCTACAGGCTGGCATCCGTGTTCCCGACCACGGTCGCTGCGAACCTTGGCGCATTCAGGTCCTGCGGAAGGAAGCACAGAACGAATTAAGCAAAGCCTGTGTCGAAATATTCAAACGCGAGAACCCCGATGCCGGGGAAGCACAAATCGAAGCCGAGGGCACGCGGCTACAACGATCGCCGTTACTACTCGTCGTAACTTCCCATCCGAATCCGGAAAAGTTCGTCAAGGTCCCAGAGATTGAGCAGACATTATCTAGCGCAGCAGTCTGCCAGAACATATTGATCGCAACTCAGGCACTGGGCTTCAACGCACAGTGGGTTACTGACTGGCCAGCCTATCATCCCGGGGTGCGCACGGAACTAGGACATAGTTCCGATACCAAAATCGTCGGTTTCATTCATATCGGCACGGCCAACCAGCCACCGAATGAAAGGCCACGGCCCGAGTTTGAAACCATCGTTAGCGAGTGGAATCCAACGCACCCTAAAATCTCATGAAGCAAAAACTTGGATAGAAAAAGCTCAAGACGATCTAACCTTATAGTTGCCGCCGCTTATCTCTCCATCTGTTGCCCGCGAATAGGTGCAGCACACCATGGTTGGATCGCGCATTACGACCGCGATCTATATGTAACCATTCAAGGTGTCGTTCAGGACATTCAATTCGTGAACCCTCACGCATACGTATATATCGATACGGTGAACGAGAATGGCGAAACAGAAATGCGCTGGTGCGAGATGCAGGCACGTACGCAATTGCAACGACGTGGCATAACGCTTACCTCGTTCAAGTTGGGTGGTCCGATTACCGTCAGTGGCTTTGTATCACGCCACGACCCGATGGGTTGCGAGGCCGGAACAATGAATCTGACCGATGGCCAGGAAATCGTATTTCGGCATCGTGATGGCCAGAGTGTTTACGGCGCACCGCAAATCGCCGGAGACCAGGCAATCCTCGGTTCCTGGTACCCAGAGGTGTTCCTCGCGGAAGCCGGCAGCGAAACTGATTCGATAATCGAGCTAACGCCAGATGGAGTTGCAGCGCACGAGAATTTCGACTGGATTAATGATAACCCGACATTATCCTGCAGCCCTGCAAGTAATATTCGCGCTTGGGCCGCACCCGGACTGCCTACCCAGATCCGCCGCGAGGATAACGTAGTTATTATCCAGCACGAATTTATGGACGTCGTTAGACGCATCGACTTGAACGCGACAGCATACGACTCAAATGCACCTCGAAGTGACCTAGGCCAATCCATCGCTAGATTTGAAGGCCCGGATCTCGTGATCGAAACTTCACATTTTGCTGCGGGCGCCCTCTGGGCCGGCCGCTTGAATACCGAAGACCTAAAGACTACCGAACGGCTAAGCGTAGATGCAGCCGGCGGCATGTTAAGGTTAGATTGGACTGCTACGGACAGGGCCTATTATTCCGAGCCGTTGCGTGGCACGCGGGTCTTGATAAAAACCAACATTCCCATGGAAAACTTCGACTGCACTCCCGAAGCTGGGCACCGTCCGCGGAGCGACTAAAAGACGCGCTCGCCCTAAATTTAAGTCCCTGTCTCGTCCCATCGCCCGTTCCGGACTGTCTATGTCCTCATCAGTGGATAGGAACTTTACAGAGGGCTAAAAACTTAGAACACGGTACAATCGAGAGGCACGTAGGGCTCACCTAGTGCGACATATAGACGCCCAGCCGTCGCCGGCTCCGTAAAAGTGACAGGATCGGTAATCGTAATACTGAAATCTAGCTCTCCCTGATCGTCGCTAAGCGCAAACCGCTCAACAACACGGACATCCCCACTCTGCGGGGCGCCGGCGGAATTGAAGTAGGGAAAATTTATCCGCGTCGTCTCAACAACAAGTGTATTTCCCTCCCAACGGCCCACCGAGTATCCCAGCGGCGACGGCGGTACCGTTTCCGGGTCTACCACATCGTCCATGTGAATCACGCGAGCGATCCCGAAATACTCAACGTTAAGCGTGATTGTGGATCCGTTATCAACGAACTCATGCGACAACGGCTGAACCATCGGCCCGGGCATTCCTGGTGTGATGCAATTCGCGACGGGCGCCGTAATTGGATCCCAGACAGCCATCGCAACTCGGGCTTCCTCGGTATAAGGATAATGGCGAGTGGAACCGATCGTCCTGCCCGCAATGCTCCAGTTGCGGAAGATACCTCTATTCTCAGCAGCCGCCTTAGCGGTCAGCGAAAGATCCCGATCCGAGTACTCTGAACCACCAATGTAGCGGTCCGACCACACAGGCCCAATCGTCGCGCTCAGAATTGCCTCCATACCGTTCTCGAACAACACGTTCGTACCAAGCATGTAGTAATCCCTACGCTCGGAAACACGACCAGATATTTTGATGCGCTCGCCGATATTGAAATACTCGCGTTCAACGCCCATGCGACTGAAAAGATTCGGGCTACCGAAAGTCTCAATCCGCCATTCTTGCTCCTGACCCTGATCGTCAATAACGACCACGTTGAGGCCAGCATGAGGATTCCTCCAAAAAACTCCGACGAGTTCCCCCGTGAGCTCTATTGCCTCGGCCGAAAACTCGGCACGGGAATGGTGAGCGAAACCGGTTGGCGGTAATAGCATAGCCAGGAGACCGGCAATCGACAGACCTGATCTTCGAAATTTACTCATCTCTTTCCACAATCAACGTATTTTTTTAGCCCTAAAAGTCTACCCTGAACGGGCATCAATAAGAACAGCACGCTCCAAGATCAGCTATACCGCATCATCTAATTTCCTCAACGGTGATGGTGTTTATTTCTTTTTTGCGCGATCATAATAAAAAATAAACACCTCAATAGTTAAGTGCCCAACTGGAGGGTAAAAAATAATGAGCCGCCACCTGATCAGCACAATCTCCTTTACCATTCTCTCCGTATTCTGGGGCCAGTTCACCTCGGCGCAACCGGAACCACAGCTAAGCCCTCGAAACGACCTTAACTTAATGGCCCGGGATCCATTTCAGGTTTTCGACAATCTTTATTTCGTCGGTCAAGGTGAGGTGGGGAGTTACGTTATCGAAACAAGCGATGGCTTGATCCTCCTCGATACGCTTTACGATAACGAGGGCTACACGGAATACCATCTTGGTAATATCCGTGAACTCGGCCTCGATCCCGCGGACATCAGATACGTCATAATACTGCAAGGCCATAGAGATCATTTCGGCGGTGCTCGCGCTCTGCAGCAAGTCATCGACGCTCAGTTCGGCATAGCCGAAGAAGATAGAAAAATGATGGTCGAGTACTTCGGCGAGTGGGCACCGCGAATCGACTTCATAATCGAGGAAGGCGATACGTTGACATTAGGCGACACGACGTTGCACTTCGAAATTACGCCAGGGCACACGCCGGGCACAACATCAATCCGATTTTCAGTATTCGATAACGGTACTGAGCATTTGGCTTATCTACATGGGGGTCCAGCGTTGCGCACGAAGGATCCCGACGTGGGACAAATTTTTATTGACGATTTACAACGGATAAGAGAGATCCCAGGAATCGAAGTACAAATTGCAAATCACTTCGATATCCATGCAAGCGGCGCGCCAGATTTATTTGGGCGAGCTGAGATGCTCGCAAATCGACAACCCGGGGGAAAGCACCCGTGGGTCGATCCCGAGCATTTTCGTCGCTGGCTAACCGAACTGATCGCCACGACGCAGGACTATCTAGCGGAACCGGACCAACCTCCGGGCATGGGGAACTAAACCCATAGACTAACCCTCTCCTCAGGCGTCAGGTTAGGAGCCACTCTCAGCCAGGAATACCACTATGAAAACGCAACTGGGAGTCTGGACCAGTAATTAAGCGAGCCTCAATTTCAAGAAGCTGCGTGCAGCGCGCGATTATAGGCCTATCAGCCGCCCGTTCAGCTAGAGCGAGATATTCTGTAAAATGACGTGCTTCTGATTCCAATAGTGATTCATAAAGAGCCGCAAGGTCGGGCTCGGAAGTCGCGAGAAACGGCAACAAACTGTAGAAACGTTCGCAAGATCGCGCCTCTATGATTGCACCGATGATGAGTGTATCAACTAGTCTATTAGGTTCGGTATCACGAATTTGCTTGTGTAATTCTCCGAAATAACGCGATGCCGAGAGCGGTCGGTAGACAATTGCCTTCTTCTTTAAAATCCGGACGACGCTCTCGAAATGGCGTAACTCCTCTCGTGCGAGACGCGACATCTTGCTAAGCAAATCCGCTCTGCCAGCGTATCGGTTCATGAGAGTCAATGCTTGCTGTGCTGCTTTAAGCTCCAGACCAGCGTGATCGAGCAATAAAGTCGGTATATCTTCGCTAGCACAAGTCATCCAAGCCTTTGGCGTGTGGCAGGATAGGAATTCGAGAACTGGCTTTATATCTGGCATTACGCAGAGGAAATTAAGACGCAGTGAATTAGTTTCGGGGCACTCGCCGCGCTCGCTATCGATTGATCCGATATCAATCGAAAATCTGTAAAAGTGATACCTTAGACTGGCTCCTGGGCAGGATCAATACTGCAGCCGTTCGGCGATAGCCGGTAGCGAATTCTGACGCCCCTCTCATCGAGAAAGCTTATCGACTGCTGGAACTGTCCTGGCGGTGGCGCCCCGGCTGGCACGGTCGCCTCGAGGATGTGCAGACGGTTCGCGTGGCCGTGGAGGTAGATGCCGGCGAACGTCCGAGACCGGTCTGGGTTCGTAAGCTGGAGCTGGTGGCCTTCGACAAGATCGATGTGTGACCAAGCGTCGTAGGTTACTTCGCCATTGCGTTGCCGAAACTCTCTAGCCGCCTTCGCAACAGAGGCGCGTTGATCATTGATCCAAGCATTTAAGCCACTCGCAGCCTCTGTTTTCTCCATCTCAGCATGAATCTGCTCCGATTCTCTGAAGTCGACAGCGACAACCGAATATCGACTCTCGCCAACGACTACAGTATATCGACGCGCTGGAAAGATAGCGTCGAACTCCGACAGGTAATCGAAATCCTCGATCTCGGGATCCGCCGGAAAATTCACGCTAAAACGGTCTGTGATGCTAGTGAACTCGAACCAGCCTTGCGCAGAAGTCACTGGCGATAAGAACGTCAATATCGTCAGCGGTAGCAGTTGTAAGACACGCATTTCTATCTCCCTTAAAAAGATCGTGCCTAGTTTGCAGACACTGGCCCACCCGTATTATTCTGGGAAAACATAACCGAACACTTTTTCAACTTAGCGCTCGGCTTAAGAAGGGCAAACTCCGATCCATTCGGTAATCGATTCCCGAATGCGTATCGGCAAACTCTTCATAACGATGTGCTATACCAGCCTCAGCAAGACGCTTCGATAAAATCCGGCTGCCGAAATGAATCTGGTACTGATCTTTCCATCCGCAGTCGATAAAAATCCCACACAAACTCTCGAGATTTTTCCGATAACGTTTCACCAAATTAATCGGATCGTGTTTCGACCATTCTCGCCAACGTCGGGGAATAATCTCGCCTGTCTCCAGATTAAATGGCAGACGAAAACCGTTCGGCGCCTCCGAGTCTGGATCGTAGGATGCAGCCATTGCTAAATTCATTAGACAATGGATCTCACTGCCTGACAATTTACTCCGGCTCCAAATGTCCGCAAGAAATTTCGCGACGCGCCCATCGTCAAAACCAGCATCAGCGTTTCGTTCTTCCAATTCAACTTTGATTGTTCCCGCGCGACGCTGCCGGCGCCGATAACCGGCCAAAGTATTGAGTGTATTTGGCCAATCACAACGATAGATAAAATCGAAATACGCATCTCCGGAATGATTAGCTATAGCCCCCCAATAACGAGCATATTTCATGCCGTGCAACATAGCTCCGTAGCCACCCGAGGATTTACCGAAACAGCCTCGGTGATCGCGCGACGCGCGTGTCCGAAACTCACTATCGACGAAAGGAATCAGCTCTCGAGTCAAATAATCCGCATAATTGCCTATAGCCGATGAATTGATGTACTGATTTCCACCTAAGGCCGTAAAGCAATCGGGGAAAACGATCAGACAGGGAGGCATCTTCTTTTCTTGAACCAGGCGGGCTACCCGCTCGGGTACATTCTCATCGAAATTCCGCCAGTTCGTATGAGTCTTCCCCGATCCAGTAAACCCAACGAAGTCAAATAAAACGGGGAAACGGCGCCCACGGCCACGACCTAAACCCTTGTCGTACTGCGGCGGCAACCAGACATCTAGCGTGCGGACGTGTGGATCGCTAAGTGGGTTGTCGGCTAGTATCGGCGATGAGTATTCTAGCGTGACAATCCTACCACCGGCGCGAATTATCTTTTTCCTTGCCATAAAGCTACTTCCTGTTGACGCGAAAATCTACCCTTCATTGGAATTCAAAATAGGTGCCCCGCAAACCGATACGCCAGCGAATCACTTTAGCAAATCACTCGTTCCAGTTCGGAAGTACTTCGGCCGGCTCAGAGACAAACCCAGCGGCCTTAATCCCTCCTATAGCGGCAAATTCATCTCGCTCCGAAGTTTCGCCGCTGATACCTACCGCCCCAATAGCCGTACCCTCCGCGTTACAGATCAAGACGCCCCCTGGTACCGATGCGAAGTGACCGTCGGAAATGACTGTGAGGGCATTAGAAAAGACTGGCTTTTGCGCCAGTCGCTGACCTATAACCCGGCTCGAGACACCCATTCCAAGCGTACCGTAGGCCTTAGCAACCGCAACCTGTACGCGAATAATTCCACAGCCATCCTCTCGCTTTAAAGCAATTAGATGCCCTCCGGTATCCAGTACTGCAACAGTCAGCGGTAACATCTTGTGTTCACGCGCTAGTCGTAAAGCCTCATCGACAATTACGCTAGCCTGCTCGAGC
>Ga0310344_10003609_pt1 | contig 11495 bp, 9 predicted proteins | sample HC15DNA20200_MG_FD_203801 | JGI IMG/M metagenome (GOLD analysis project Ga0310344, IMG submission 203801) | Marine microbial communities from station ALOHA, North Pacific Subtropical Gyre - HC15-DNA-20-200_MG | ecosystem: Environmental > Aquatic > Marine > Oceanic | place: Pacific Ocean: North... | reverse complement strand
CGATCTCTCAGCTCTTCAACGCACCGGATTCAAGGGCTGGAATATGGCCGATTGGCTCGGCGCGCAAGGCGCAGTTATGGCTGAGGATAGCAATATCACCTCTCCCCAGGCAGACGGCACGCGCGTCGCCCGCCTCGCCCCCGGCGAAGCGTTGGTGCTGGGCGACTATTATGGCGGCGGGACGCTCGTCGAAAAACTCAATAGCGCCTGGTATATGGAAAGCGCCGACGGGTGCTACCAGGTGCCCCGTGCCGAGACCAATTTTTGGTTGGCACTTACGGGCGCCGATACACCGGCACTGTTTACCAAGATCTGCGCCGTCGACCTCCGCGAACAGGAAACACCAGTGCATAGCGTGGTACAAACAAATGTCGCACGGCTGAACGCAATTATTATCCGAGGCGGTACAGCCGAAATGCCGGTGTTTGACCTTTTAAGCGATATAGCTTCGGCTGTATACCTCTGGCACGCGCTACTAGACGCCATGGGTGAGTTCGGCGGCAAACCGGTCGGCCTCAAGGCATTGCACGATTTGATTTAGAGAAGGGTAGAGAAATGGCGACGAGTTCACAACACGAGAACCCCAAAAGCGATATCGATATCGCCCGCGTCGCCAAGAAGCGACCAATCCTGGAGATCGGCCAGGAACGGCTCGGTATCGATGCGAAAAACCTCGTACCCTACGGCCACGACAAAGCCAAAATCTCTCTCGATTATATTTCTTCTCTTCCGGAGAATCCAGACAGCAAGCTAATTCTCGTCACTGCGATTACGCCGACTCCAGCGGGTGAAGGCAAAACAACCACTACTGTCGGCCTTGGCGACGGTCTTAACCGTATTGGTAAGAACACGCTCATCTGCCTACGCGAACCAAGCCTGGGCCCCTGTTTCGGTCTCAAGGGCGGCGCCGCTGGTGGCGGCTATGCCCAGGTAGTACCAATGGAGGAGATCAATCTCCATTTCACTGGCGATTTCCACGCCATCAGCGCAGCTAACAATCTGCTCGCCGCGATGGTCGACAATCACATCTATTGGGGCAACAGCGCGGAAATCGATCCGCGCCGAGTGAGCTGGCGGCGCGTCGTCGATATGAACGACCGTGCGCTGCGTTCCATCGTCTCGTCTTTGGGTGGTGTCGCCAACGGCTTCCCACGCGAGGACGGTTTCGACATCACCGTCGCTTCCGAGATAATGGCGATCTTCTGTCTCGCACGCGATCTCGAGGATTTACGCAACCGTCTTGGCAATATTGTTGTCGGCTATAAGCGCGATCGCACGCCGGTGCGCGCTCGCGAAGTCTCCGCCGAAGGTGCGATGACCACGCTCCTCAAGGACGCGCTCGCGCCCAATCTGGTGCAGACGCTCGAGAACAACCCGGCGCTCGTCCATGGAGGACCGTTTGCCAATATCGCCCATGGCTGCAATTCCGTGCTGGCGACGCAGACGGCGATGAAGATCTCCGATTTCGTCGTTACCGAGGCCGGCTTCGGCGCCGATCTCGGAGCCGAGAAATTTTTCGACATCAAATGTCGCAAGGCCGGTCTCGCGCCCGATTGCGTCGTATTGGTTGCCACCATTCGCGCCCTGAAAATGCATGGCGGCGTAACAAAGGACGATCTAGGCAAGGAAAATCTCGGGGCGCTTGCGACCGGCATGTCCAATCTCGAGCGCCATTTGTCAAATATCCAAAAATATGGCGTGCCCGTGGTGGTCGGCGTGAACCGCTTCTCTGCCGACTCGGAGGCCGAGCGCCAATTGGTCGTTAAGCGCTGCCAAGCGATGGGCGTCACCGCGGTCGAGAGCGATCATTGGGCGTCGGGCGGTGCCGGTGCCGAAGGCCTGGCGCACGCCGTGGTCGAGACCATCGACAGTAAGCCAAGCAACTTCAAACCGCTCTATGGCGACGATATCCCACTATGGGATAAGGTGCGTACCGTCGCACAGGAAATTTACGGGGCCGACGACATCACAGCCGACAAGAAAGTGCGAGGCCAGTTCAAGGATCTGCAGGAAGGTGGCTTCGGTGGCTTCCCGGTCTGTATCGCCAAAACGCAATACAGCTTCTCGACCGATCCCAATATGAAGGGCGCGCCCTCGGGCCATGTCGTGCCAATACGCGAGGTACGCGTCTCCGCTGGCGCCGAATTTCTCGTCGTCGTTTGCGGCGATATCATGACCATGCCTGGCTTACCGCGCACACCGGCTGCCAATAGCATCGATGTCGACGATAGTGGAAACATCGTGGGACTGTTCTGACATGGACCTCATTGTTCGCAGCGCCAATTTACCGGATGGTCGCACCGGTATTGATATCGCTGTCCAAGGCGGCAAGATCGTGGCGGTAGAAGCGAATATCGACACCTCCGCCACGCGTGAAATCGATGCCACCGGGCGACTTGTCACGCCACCTTTCGTAGATAGCCACTTCCACATGGATGCCACGCTGCTCTGTGGTTATCCCCGCTACAATGAAAGCGGCACGCTCCTCGAAGGCATTCAGCTCTGGGCAGAACTTAAGCCGAGCCTCAGCCATGATTGGTATATCGAGCGCGCCCTCGAATATTGTGACTGGGCGGTAGGACGTGGTCTTCTTGCTATCCGCAGCCATGTTGATACCACGGACCCCAGCCTTGGCGCCGTCAAGGCGCTAGTCGAGGTACGCGAGCAGGTTAAGGACTATATTGATCTTCAGCTTGTCGCCTTCCCGCAGGACGGCTATCTGCGCTCGCCCCTCGGCATCGAGAACCTGGCCAAGGCGCTAGACATGGGCGTCGACGTGATCGGCGGCATCCCGCATTTCGAGAGAACCAATGACGAAGGCACCGAAGCGGTGCGCCGGCTTTGCGCCCTCGCTGCCGAGCGTGGCCTCATGGTCGACATGCATTGCGACGAGACCGATGATCCCAATTCTCGCCATATCGAGACGCTAGCCGCCGAGGCCATCCGCCTTGGTTTGCATGGCCGGGTCGCCGGCTCACATCTGTCCTCAATGCATTCGATGGACAATTACTATGTTTCGAAGCTCATCCCGCTGATGGCTGAGGCCGACATCCAGGTCATCGCTAATCCGACGGCGAACATGCTGTTGATGGGTCGCCACGATACCTATCCCAAACGCCGTGGTATGACTCGGGTGAAAGAGCTGATGGCTGCGGGGCTCAATGTCTCCTTCGGCCAGGATTCAGTGATGGATCCTTGGTGCTCGCTAAATACCGGCGATGTTCTCGACGCCGCTCATATGGCAGTCCATGTCGGCCATCTTTCGGGCCGCGACCAGATGATCGCCTGTTTCCAGGCCGTAACGGAAAATCCGGCGCGCGCCATGGGAATCCAAGGCTATGGCCTTGGGGTTGGCTGCAATGGCGACCTAGTGGTTCTCCAGGCGTCCGATCCAGTCGAGGCTGTGCGTCTGCGCCCGACGCGGCTCCATGTCGTTCGCCGCGGCAAGGTAATCGCCGAAAGCCCGGCCCAGACCGCTACGCTTAACCTCCCTGGTCGCCCCCAGACGACCGAGTTCATCCGCCAGACCAAATTTCCTGCGTAATGCACTTAGGCGTTTGCGCGAGCAACCATCGCGTTTAACAGCACATCGCAGCCCGCCGCGAGATCGCCGGGCGTAGCTTCCTCGATCTCGTTGTGGCTAATGCCATCCTCGCAAGGAATGAAGATCATAGCGGTAGGAGCAACACGCGACACGTAGACCGCGTCATGGCCTGCGCCAGAGGTGATCGAACGGTTTGCGTGGCCGAGAGCATTTGCCGCCTCCTGCACCGCGTGTACACAAGCCTCGTCGAAGATCACCGGCTCCGAATACCAGATACGGTTAAAATCGAGCTCGAGGCCTAGATCAGCTGAAATGTTTTTGCAAGCCGCCTGGAACTCGCCCTCCATGCCGTCGAGAAAATCAGCGTCGGGGTGGCGAATATCGGCGCGGAAGAACACCCGGCCGGGAATCACATTGGTCGAATTTGGGCTCACCTCCATATAGCCAATTGTGGTACGCCCATCGGGCATGGCGGCCTCGCCGATACGGTGTGCTGCGCTCACCATACGCGAGACACCGACCAATGCGTCCTTACGACGCTCCATCGGCGTCGTGCCGGCGTGGGACTCCATACCGGTAACTTCGATCTCGAACCAGCGAATGCCTTGTACGCCCTGGACCACGCCGATGGTCTTCTGTTCGGCCTCCAAGATCGGGCCTTGCTCAATATGCGCCTCGAAGAAGGCTCCGAGCGGGCGCGGCGCGCATTTCAAATCGCCGTCATAGCCGATACGCTTAAGCTCGTCACCAAGAGTCGCGCCATCCTTATCCGTGCATGCAAAGCCTTCCTCCAGGCTGAATTCGCCACAAAACACGCCGGAGCCTATCATCGCCGGAGCGAATCGCGAACCTTCCTCGTTGGTCCAGGCGGAGATTTCGATCGGCGCGTTAGTTTCGTAATTGAGGTCGTTCAGCGTGCGCACCACTTCGAGGCCGGCGAGCACACCATAGATACCATCATATTTGCCGCCGGTAGGCTGGCTGTCGATATGGCTGCCGGTGCAGATGGGCGGCAACGAATCATCCTTTCCCGCACGCCGTGCAAAGATGTTGCCCATCTCGTCGACGCTGACCGTGCAGCCCGCATCCTCGCACCATTTGACGTAAAGATCGCGCGCTACCTTGTCCTCGTCCGTCAACGCCAGACGGCACACACCGCCCTTCTTGGTGGCGCCGATCCTGGCCATTTCCATGAGGCTTTCCCACAGGCGGTCACCATTAACTTTAATGTTCTTCATGGTCTCTCTCCCTCGAATATTAATTGTATGACCCTTGGCCTATATGGTCGCCTGCTGTCAAGATGAAGCGATATGACACAGAATTACAAATATACCGGGGATACGGTCTTGCCGGATGTATTGGTACCGGGACTCGACGTAGTATTCTGCGGCTCGGCTGCGGGACGCATCTCTGCAGAGGTGGGTGCTTATTATGCTGGGCCAGGAAACCACTTCTGGCCAATCCTGCACACGACCGGCTTGACGCCCCATAGAGTTTTGCCAGGGGAATTCCATAGCGCGGTCGACTACGGCATCGGCCTTACGGATATTAGCAAATTCCAATCCGGTCCCGATACCACGCTTGCAGCGGAAGGCGATGATACTGAGGCCCTCGCCGCGAAGATGGAGACCTACAAGCCGCGCGCCCTCGCCTTCAATGGCAAGCGCGCGGCACGCGTCTTCTTCAAAGAAACCATCGCCGTACCGCTTGGCGATTACGGTCTGCAGTCGCAAACCCTGGGCGCAACAGCACTTTTTGTCCTGCCCTCGACCTCGGGCGCGGCCAGACGCTGGTGGGATGAAGCGCCGTGGCGTGCGCTCGCCGACTATCTCCGCAAGAAATAAGTTACGGCCGCCGCGCGGCGTGGGCGTAGGTCTCGGGTCGGCGGTCGCGGTAGAATTGCCACTGATCGCGCACCTCGCGGATCAGGGCAAAATCTAGATCCGAGACCACCAGCGCATCACGATCGTCCGGTCCCTGATCGAGCACATTGCCGCGTGGATCTGTGAAATAGCTTGAGCCGTAGAACTGGTGGTTACCGATCGTCGGCTCGACACCGACCCGGTTGTTGGCTCCGATAAATATGCCGTTGGCAATGGCCGCCCCGGGCTGCTCCAGTGTCCAGATATGATCGCTCAGACCCCGAAAGGTGGCAGAAGGGTTAAACACTAGCTCTGCGCCATTCAGGGCAAGTTCGCGCCAGCCCTCGGGGAAGTGCCGATCATAACAGATATACACGCCGACCTTGCCAACTGCAGTCTCAAAGACCGGGAAGCCAAAATTGCCGTCAGCGAAATAATGCTTCTCGTCGAATTTGCCAACCTTGGGTATATGAATTTTGCGAAATTTACCACAATAGCGTCCGTCAGCGTCTATCACCGCAGCCGTGTTATAAAGCTTCTCATCGTCGCCAAGCTCGTAGATTGGTGAGACGATGACCATATTGAGGCGCTTGGCCGTCTCCATCATCAATTGCGTTGTCGGCCCTTCGGGAATGGCTTCGGCTGCGGCAAACCAGCGGTCGTCAATCTCGGCTGGAAAGTAGGGCATGGTCCAAACTTCCTGTAGACCTATGACCTGAACACCTTGGCTAGCAGAATCTTCGATTAGCGCCATATGAGCCTCAGTCATCTTGTCGCGTATAGTGTCCAATGAATCGCCCACCGGATCGGCCTTTAGCTCCATCTGAATGAGGGCGGCTTTGATAGTGCTCATAAAGGTTTTCTCCCCCGCTCTCAGGCGTGCCAATCGGCGATACGGTTATAGGCGTCGGGCCGGCGATCACGGAAGAAAGACCAGATCTCGCGCACCTGGCGAATCATGTCAAAATCGAGATCGGCAACCACTAGTTCGTCCTTGTCATCTGAGCCTTGATGGAGAATCTCGCCGCGCGGGTTGACAAAATAGCTTGAGCCGTAAAACTCACCCTTCCTCCACGGCGATTCCCAACCGACCCGGTTGTTGGCCCCGATAAATATGCCGTTTGCTACCGCCGAGGCTGGTTGCTCAATAGTCCAGAGATGATCGCTCAGGCCTTTAGTAGTCGCGGATGGATTGAAGATCAGTTCGGCTCCGTTCATTGCTAGCTCGCGCCAACCCTCGGGAAAGTGCCTATCATAGCAAATATAGACGCCGACTTTGCCGATCGCGGTCTGGAACACCGGATAGCCGAGATCACCCGGCTTGAAAAAGAATTTCTCGTGATAACCGCTAACATGTGGGATGTGAATCTTACGGAACTTTCCGAGATAGCTGCCGTCAGCGTCGATCACGGCGGCCGAGTTGTAATAGACGCCAGCCATTTGTTCTTCATAAATCGGCACCACCAAGACCATCCCATACTCCTTGGCGACTGATTGCATATGCTTGGTCGTCGGCCCATCCGGAATTGGCTCGGCGCTGGCATACCATTTCGGATCGTGGCTAGCGCAGACATAGGGGATATTAAAAATCTCTTGCAGGCCCAGCACCTGAACGCCTTGGCCCCCCGCATCTTCAATCAGCGCCATGTGGGCGTCCAACATCTTCTGCTTGATGGTATCGGGCGAATCGCTCTCTACATCGCCCTTCAGACTCATCTGAATAAGTCCCGCCTTGATTACCGCCATTGCCATTCTCTCCAGTGAATTGTCTTGCACTGACAAGCTACGCCAAGATTAGCTCCCGGCGGGGGTTAGGGGCAAACGAAAGTGCGACCGCTAAAATAGTTGCTTGGATTGCACATCTTCCCAACACTTCTGGCACGCAGGAAAGAAGGCCTTTTGTTATTCTATCATGGGGAAGCTAAGGTCTACACCACTACGAATGCCCGTTGGCCAGCGCGCGGTAACGGTTTTCATCTTGGTGTTGAAGCGCACGCCTTCCATGCCGTGCATGTTGTGGTCACCGAATAGAGAGCGCTTCCATCCACCGAAGCTGTGATAGGCGACCGGAACCGGTATGGGGACGTTGACGCCAACCATGCCTATGTCGACCTGCGAGGCGAAATCGCGCGCCGCATCACCGTCGCGGGTAAAGATCGCCGTACCATTGCCGAACTCGTGGTCGTTGACCATCTTGACGGCCGTGTCGTAATCAGGCGCGCGCACCACCGAGAGAACTGGGCCAAATATCTCTTCCCTGTAGATTTTCATCTCGGGCGTAACCCAATCAAATAGGCACGGGCCAATATAATAGCCATTCTCATAGCCCTGCAGCTTAAGGTCCCGTCCGTCTATCACCAAGTCAGCGCCTTCCGAGACGCCATGATCGACATACCCGCGAACTTTATCCAGATGCACCTTGCTTACAAGCGGACCCATTTCTGACCCAGCGTCCGTGCCAGGGCCGACTTTGATCTGGTCAATCTTGGGGCGAAGCGATTTAATCAGCGCGTCCCCCGTTTTATCACCCACCGCGACCGCCACCGAGACTGCCATGCAGCGCTCGCCGGCGGAGCCAAAGGCAGCGCTTACCAGTGCATCGGAAGTCATGTCCAGATCGGCATCAGGCAGCACAATAGCGTGGTTCTTTGCACCACCGAGGGCCTGCACCCGTTTGCCATGAGAACAGCCAGTGGCGTAGATATATTCAGCGATAGGGGTGGAGCCGACGAAACTTATCGCTGCAACATCGGGGTGCTCAAGGATGGCATCGACCGCCACTTTGTCGCCATGGACAACGTTAAAGACGCCTTCCGGGCAACCTGATTTCTTTAGGAGCTCTGCCATGTAGTTGGCCGCCGAGGGATCTTTCTCCGAAGGCTTAAGGACAAAGGTGTTGCCGCAAGCGAGTGAGATCGGGAACATCCACATCGGCACCATGGCCGGGAAGTTGAAAGGAGTGATGCCTGCGACAACGCCCAAAGGCTGACGCATGGAGTAACTGTCCACCCCTGTACCAACTGCCTCACTGAACTCGCCTTTTAACAGATGCGGGATGCCGCAGGCGAATTCTACCACTTCGAGACCGCGTGTGATCGAGCCCACCGCATCACTCAACACCTTGCCATGCTCACGGGTCACGATCTGAGAAAACTCGCCAATATTCGCCTCGATCAATTCCTTAAATTTGAAAATCACGCGTGCTCGTCGGATAGCCGGAGTCGCTGCCCATGCCGACGCCGCCGCCTTGGCTACAGCAACTGCCTGAGCAACCTCCTCGATGCTGGCAAAGGGCACCTCCGCGATTTTCTCGCCGATGGCCGGGTTGAACACTTCGCCTGTTCTGCCGCTACCACCGACGACCGACCGGCCATTGATCCAATGGCTGAGAATCTCGCTCATTACCTGCTCCCAAAAGATTCTAATTGTTACGCAGCGAGTGCGTTACGCGGTTCAACAAAGCGGTGTCCAAGGTCACGCGCTACTGCCTCAAAGGTTACATCGCCACAATGAATATTTAGGCCCTCCGCAAGATGCGGATCATCCAAGAGCGCCTGACGGTAGCCCTTGTTGGCGAGCGCAATGACGAAAGGCAGCGTCGCGTTGGACAGTGCAAGCGTTGAGGTCCGCGCCACCGCGCCCGGCATATTTGCCACGCAATAATGCAGTACATCGTCGACTTTGTAGGTCGGTTCCGCGTGAGTAGTCGGCTTGCTGGTCTCAAAACAACCACCCTGATCAATGGCAACATCGACCACAACCGAGTTATGCCGCATGTTGGACAGCATTTCCTTCTGCACCAGCTTGGGTGCTGCCGCGCCCGCCACCAGTACGGCGCCGATCACCAAATCGGCGTTATAGACAGATTCTTCGAGCGCTTCAGTAGTGGAATAGATCGTTTGCGCCCCAGCACCGAACGACTCATCAAGTTGACGGAGGCGCGGGATAGACCGGTCGAGAATAGATACTTGTGCACCCATACCGACCGCCATGCGCGCAGCGTGACTACCAACCACACCGCCCCCGATAATGGTGACGTTCGCCGGCTCGACACCGGGTACGCCACCTAACAGCACGCCACGCCCGCCTGGCTCCTTTTCGAGGCAGCGGGCACCAGCCTGGATCGACATACGCCCAGCCACCTCGCTCATCGGCGCCAACAATGGCAGGCCACCAGCATCGTCGGTCACCGTTTCATAGGCGATCGCTATACAACCAGAATTTATCAGTGCGTTGGTCTGAGCAGGATCAGGGGCGAGATGGAGATAGGTAAATAACACCTGGCCCTCGCGCAGCATAGCGCATTCGTCGGGCTGCGGTTCTTTGACCTTCACAATCATATCGGCACGAGCAAAGATTTCTTCTGGCGCATCGACCAGCTGAGCACCGGCACGCTCGTAATCCTCGTTCCGCATGCCAATTTCCTCGGCCGCATCGCGTTGTACTAATACCTGATGTCCGTTGCCGACCAACTCGCGTACGCCAGCCGGCGGCACACCAACGCGATATTCATGAACTTTTATTTCCTTGGGAACGCCGATGAGCATTGCATTTGCTCCTTTTCGAAAAGGGCTGGGGCCGTGGGAATAAGGAAGGTGCGCCCGGTTGTTGTCAGGCGGCCTCTTTCAAGACGGATCCGATGGTATCGAAAATCTGATCGATCTGGTTCTTCTCGACAATTAGCGGCGGCGAAAGGGCAATGATATCCCCTGTAGTGCGGATTAGCACGCCACGTTCATAACATTTTAGGAAGGCATCGAATGCGCGCGCCGTGGGTCTATTAGGAATCGGCTCTAACTCGATTGCACCGACCAAACCCATGGCGCGGATATCAATTACGTGGGCCTGATCCTGCAGCGAGAAGGCAGCGTCGATCCAATAATTTTCGAGTTCGGCAGCGCGTTCGAACAATCCATCATTGAGATAAATATCGAGCGCCGCTTGGCCGGCCGCGCAGGCTACCGGATGACCCGAATAGGTGTAACCATGAAAAAGCTCAATAGCGTTATCTGGGCCATTCATGAAGGCTTCATAGATATGCTTACGCACTAAGACGGCACCCATCGGCACGGCGGCGTTAGTGAGGCCCTTAGCCAGCGTCATGATATCAGGCACCACGCCAAAACGCTCTGCGGCAAAGCTCTCGCCCAGGCGACCAAAACCGGTGATGACCTCGTCGAAGATCAGTAGAATGCCATACTTGTCGCAGAGTTCGCGCAGCCGCTTCAGATAGCCTTTGGGTGGTAGGATAACTCCAGCGGAACCGGCCATCGGCTCAATGATGACCGCCGCAATGGTCGAAGCGTCGTGCAGTGCGACTAGACGCTCTAAATCGTCCGCCAGGTGGCCACCCCATTCGGGCTCGCCCTTGGTAAAGGCGTTGTTTTCGGGGCTATGGGTGTGCGGCAAATGATCCACGGCGGAAAGTGCCGAGCCAAAGAATTTACGGTTGTTCGAAATGCCGCCGACGGAAATCCCGCCAAAGCCAACGCCATGATAGCCTTTCTCGCGGCCAATCAAGCGGATACGCGAGGCGTTGCCTGACACATTGTGATAAGCAAGCGCGATTTTGAGCGCGGTATCCGCGGATTCAGAGCCGGAATTGGTAAAGAACACATGGTTGAGATCGCCTGGCGCGAGAGACGCTAGACGGGCGGCAAACTCGAACGACGCCGGGTGCCCCATCTGGAACCCGGGGGCGTATTCTAGGCGGCCGACCTGGGCACTCACTGCCTCGGTGATTTCCTTGCGCGCATGACCACAATTGACGCACCAGAGACCCGAGGTGGCATCAAGCACTTTGCGGTTGTCGGCGGTGGTGTAGTGCATGCCATCGGCAGAGACGAACATGCGCGGCGCACTCTTAAATTGCCGGTTGGCCGTGAACGGCATCCATAGCGGATCAAGATCGTTCGGCATTGTTTCGTAACAGGCGGCATGCGCGCGCTCGGACATCTTCCGTCTCCCCGTTTGGCAACGATTACCAAAAGTTGCCGACAGCGTATCATTATATAAAAATTAGACAATGACCACGAATACGCCGCTTAATTAATTGGTTTAATGAGATATTTGTTTTATACCGTTTAATA
>Ga0310344_10003607_pt1 | contig 11497 bp, 6 predicted proteins | sample HC15DNA20200_MG_FD_203801 | JGI IMG/M metagenome (GOLD analysis project Ga0310344, IMG submission 203801) | Marine microbial communities from station ALOHA, North Pacific Subtropical Gyre - HC15-DNA-20-200_MG | ecosystem: Environmental > Aquatic > Marine > Oceanic | place: Pacific Ocean: North... | reverse complement strand
AGCCGCCCCGATAAAGAGCCAGGCGCTCAGAGCAGTGGTAGCCAGCGCACTCGCTCGCTTGTTCCACCGTCCTGACAAATTAAACAACATGGATCTGCCTCCCTTTCCAAGGCCAAACCTTGGTACAAACGGATTACTGGGAATGCCTCCGAAGATGACGGCAGTGCTCAAAGGGCGCAATACCCCCGCGCCAGTTGAAGATGTCGGGGATGTGCAAGGTATTGACCTGATAACCGGCGAGGGGGGGGTTATCAGGTGGTTGGGAATCTGAGGGTACGACCAAATATGCTAGAGACGGGCTATCAGGATGAGTGCACCAACTCTATATCGCTCTTTTCGATCGGGACCACTTCAGTAATGGGTGGATTACGGTCACCGATGCTGTCACTAGCCGGCTGAAAAGGCGGGTTTACTTGAGTTCCACATCCAGTCGCGAACGAACCGAGCAGTCCAATTGTAACCGCTATGCTTGCGAAAACTCCACTACTGTTCTTCTTCATCGAGCACCTCTCGGCGGACGGGGTAAGAGGGTCCGCCTTTCTTGGCAAAAATCTTCATGTACTACTACTCTAAGATAGTGTCCGGTGTCCAGTTCTGCTCACGGGTTCTCAATAGAAACGCGTATGGGGTCCGTGGAATGACAACTTCTCTCGCTCGTTTGAATCCCAGCCCAACGAATCCATAGTCTGGCCGCATGCGTAAAGAGATCTTCCTTACCGAACCGGCATAAAGTACGCATTATTATCTGTAACTGCCGGACCAAACCCTATGTATCTGGCCAGCATCCTATCTGACATGGCTAGATAACCAGCGATATCCATCGGAGACCCCAAATCTCTCGTAACAATCGGATTATCCGAAGATCGCGCTAAGGCAACGCTTAGACTCTGGGGGGTTAACGGCTCAGGGGTCACCACCACGTAGCTATGGGTCCCTCCCGTGGACCATAGCGTCGTATTGGGGAACACGTGCCACACAGTTCGAATAATCGTTCGGTAGTCCGAGTCTTCTAGGCCATGGATGGGTAACCACTGCATAAACACACCATCTTCCGACAACCTATTCCGCACCAACTCATAGAATTCTTCGGTGAAGAGGGCCCAGCTACTAGCATTCGCCGGATGCGTAGCATCGGTTGTGATAATGTCATACTGCTCGTCACTCTGGAGCAAAAAGTTGCGAGCATCTTCCACGTGTAAACGCAGACGGTCGCTGCTGAGCACATCGTAGTTCTCTTCACCATACAACTGGGCGGCCTCAATCATCTCTCGGGACAAGTCGACCGCATCAATTACCGGAATTCCATGCGTGTTCAGCGTTCCCGTAGCAATACCGTTTCCGAAGCTGAGAACAAGCGCGTTCTGCGCACCAGGTCGCAGAATCGGGGGCAGATGCCCTAGCAGACGAAACGCGTTCATGCTAGTGGCATCGGTAGGAACCTCATCCCGCCCATTAACGAAAGAGATTTTGAAGTTATCTTCGGGCATCTCAAGCACAGCCACAGTGGTCTCAACCCCTTCTTTATAAAAAATCAAGTTGTCGGCCGCAGCCGCGTAAGAACCGAGATAAACGCCTGGTGGTACAGCGAACATCACAGCAACAGCCACTCCAGCTACCGGCAATGGAATCCAGCGTAAACGAGGCTTACGTCGAGCGGCTATCCATAAGGCACCAACTCCAAGGGCAAGATTCACCGCCGACAGCGAAATGCTCGTATTACGGAGACCCAAAAGTGGTATCAAAACAAACCCCACCCCCAGAGATCCCAAGATCGCCCCTAGCGTATTCAAGGCATTCACTCTTCCAATGCGCAGCCCCACATCCGAAGGTCGCTCTCTCGTGTACAAGCTACTGACCACCGGGAAGAGCATGCCCATAAGTAAAGTCGGTGGAAACAGTGTAATAAAGGCAATGAACAGTTCGTATCGCACCGTATATTCAGCTAAGAGATCAGCCTGGAGGGTAGGCAACCACGCGAACACGAAAAGAATGAGAATCGCAAGTAACCCAATACTTAATTGTAGTACACCAAACTGCATCAGCGTCGCCCGGTGGCGACGAATCCACCACGTTCCCATAGCACTTCCTGCTGCCAGTCCGAACAGATACACCGCCAACATTAGCGAAAATGAATAGACAGCGTGTGCTGTGTGGATGTAGAGGATACGGGCCCAGACAAGCTCATAGCCTAGGGCCACAAAGCCAGAAACAGCATAGGCAGCAGCCACATAACTCAGCGCCGTACGACCTATCCCTGGAACTTCCATATCGAGTGAATGACGGTCAGGTATCGAATTCGCCTCATCTGCAGCCTCAGTGGAAGGGACTAACTGCTCATCACCTAGCCGCCGCATCGTTAAGCGAGCCAACAAGAGTGCACCTAAGGCGACAAATAGGTTGAGTGTAGCTCCGAGAAAAATGGTTTCGCGTAAACCGAGGAGTCGGATGAAGTAGATGCCTGCGAAGAGGCACCCGAGTGCTCCACCGATCGTATTGAATAAGTATAACCGACCTACGTCTCTACCTACCCGTCCTGATTGCGTTGCATAGACGCGGCTCATGATAGGAAGCGTAGCTCCAATCATGAACGTCGCAGGGGTCAGAACCACGATCGAGAGTGTAAGCCGAAGCATGGTTAGCGAGCCTAATCCGGACTCAACAGCATGGCTGAAGGTCGCATAAAGCCCATTCAATGAGGTCAGAAGATATGTAGATATTACAGCAAGAAGCGCGATTCCAACTTCTAAAATTGCATATGTGCGTAAGGGGCGTGCGTTGGCATCGATCCGCCGTCCCATCACATAACTCCCCAGAGCCAAACCAATCATGTACGCACTGAGAACCGCACTATAGGCGTATACACTGACCCCAAATGTGAGCGAAGCCTGACGAACCCAAGCGATTTGGTAGATCAAGCCGCTCATGCCCGATAAAAAGAAAAAGAAGAGTAGACAAGCTCGTCTCACAGCATCGTTCCTAACTAATAAAACCGGAGTTCTATCCCAGTTTTGAGATAAGATTTGGACAAATTTTGCTGTCCGCGATCTTGTGTCGGTTATTACAGGCCTGCTCAGGATCGGAATGGAGTCAGCTCGTAATGCTCAACCAAGCTCCTCTCCCCCCATTAATAACCGAGCACAACATATCACCACCAGCTCCGTTCCCTAAAACATAGACGGTAAATACTGACGTTAGACGGAAGGTTTACGCAGACGAGCAGGCTAGGAAGACACAGTTAAGGCCATAGCTATTAACCGTCCATCGATATCTTCAAACAACGCCACGAATTGCGGGATCACCTTGGCAGTAGCATCAGCAAAGCTCACACCTCCCTCAACCTCGCGAATCACCGCATTTGCAAATTGAGACAGGACAGAGTCTCCGGCTATCACCGATACCGGTAACCCAATCGCCAGGAGCGAAGGAATTGCTAAAAGATCCAACCGACTCGTCAAGACCAACTCGGGAGGCGTCGCAGCGACTACTGACGAGAACGCAGCCTCTGCCGTGATTTGATCACCCTGTTGTTGAGAAATTCGGCCCATCAAAAAACGAACAAGCCGCTCTTCCGGTTCGTAGGGGCGCCCCTGTCCTAGATGCTTCGGCCATTGGCGAGCATCGTCCAAATGGCTCATAGCCAAATCAAGCTTTCCGTTCTTTAACGCATTCAGTGCCGCTAAAATGTGCGCTTGTTCGTAGAGTTGGTGGCTCGAGCCTGCGTTCTCGGATGGGAGTACGTGTGTCGAATTAAGAATTGCCAGTGCCTCAGCGGGACGCTCTAGGTTATTAAGGGATCGAACGTGCAAAAGGTCGAGATCGAAGTCGGACCGGAAACGGGTGCGTGCAACCTTACCGGCTTCAAGCGCCTCGTTCCATAGGCCCTGCGCTTGTAGGTATCGAATCAGGTGAATGTGGACGATCCGATCCTCGCCACCGACTAATGTTGCTCGTCGTAAATCCGCTTCTGGATTCCGCCCGCGGGTTTGTTCGAGTAGAAGCCCGCGTGACACATACATGGGAGCAAAATTAGCTTCATCGCCTATGGCCTCGAAGTGTAAAGTGGCTTCTTCTTCTCTATCTCGTGCCCATAGGTTGAGCGATAACAAATATCGCCACGACCAATGCTCATTGTGACTGACTGCCCACTCTAATACAGGGATAGTCTCGCGCCGAAAAGGAAGTGAGAACGCAACGGCAGGCGGGGGTCCGGTCAAAGCGGAAGGATCTTCACCTAACCATGCTTGCCAGGCTCGAAATAGAGGGTTGCTTGAAACACGGGAACCCAAGTCGACCATGGCGATCGCATCTAACTTCGACCCTCGTCGCAAATAATCAATAGCGAGTTCTAAAAGAACTTGGTCTGGATATTCACCCTGGAGTCCATCTAGAAAAACTTTAGCTGCGGTCTCCGCAGCCAAAGAATGCCCGGACCGGCCGTTAACTTGGAGGTAGACCTCAGCCGCGACAAAGTGGTGGAGTGGATCGATATCTAACAACTGTTGGCGCACTCTTTCAGTCTTGATCTCATCTCCCACTCGTCGGCTGGCTACCGCCAACACCTGACGCGCACCAAGACTGTATCTATCATAATCGATCGCTAAGTCCGCATACCGTGATGCTTCGGGCAAATCACCCGCCGTAAGCGCTATCTCGGCAAGTTGAAGGTAGGCAGCGGACCGAAATTCCATGGAGCGCAGTGCCCATCCGAAAGCCTCCTGAGCTTCTGTGCGCCTCCCCAAGGCCCGATACAAATTGCCCGCCAAAAAGTTGGCCTCAGCATCATATGCATCTAGCTGGAGAGCACGGCGAGCATGAATCAACCCAGCCTCGTAACGACCTCGCCGAAATTCGACGTCCGCGAGTCCGAGCAGGGCACTTCGGTACCAGGGTCTGTCGTTGAGTACCGCATTAAAGAGAGTACGAGCCTGACCATAGTAACGAGCCTTCAACAGTTCACGTGCCTCAAAGACCGACCTGTCGATCGCCGGAATTCGCTCGTTTGCAGATGAGTCGATTGCAAAAGGCTTGCTAAGTAGTCGAGACTTGGGATCGGACGAGTAATTGAGCCCCAGCAGGGGTAATTGAACTTGGTACTCGTCTCCCGCTGGGATCTCAACGGTAAGTTCCACAGGTTCAAGGACTGACAAGTCCACGGGAACTGCGGCCACAGAAATTCCACCCGAAGAGATGAGAACGGTATCAGCCGAGAGTCCAAACGAATTTACCCGCACGGTAAGTCTGTCATCCTCGTGATCCACGTACATGGCACCCTCACGGGACGCGTCGGTGAGTCCACCTAATCCCTCAAGGGGGAACCATGTCTCAGACCACCTGTCAGTTGTTCCGGGGCCAAAACCTGCTTGTGTGATGGGGTTCATGTTTGGCCCAGGCTGATATTGAACTAGTAGTCGTCCTGCCTGGAATTCGATGTACTGGCCGTCTGTATCGGTAAGAAGGTCTTCCCAAATGCCCCCTTCCGGAGAGAGTGCCCAGAGCCAAAGCTTCTGACCAGGCATGTCCTCATAGCGCGACCAATGACCGAATCCATAGTCTTCCTCTCGATAGTAGCCACCAAAAAAATCGTTAAACTCACCGACAACATGGTATGACTTGTTCCCTGCAAACGCGTTTTCGGTGTACATCGGCAAGAATCTACCTGTAGCATCCGAAGGCCAAGGTCTAACAACACCTGAGTGTTCTAAAAAAGAAGAGCCTGGAATCGACATCTCGAGGTCACTACGGGCGAACGCCGCCGCAGTCATCCAATTATAGTAAGGCTGTTCAAGTGGGGTTGGGTTATACCAGAGAACGCGGGTCTCAAAATATGCACGATCAGCAGGCAACCGAATCTCGACTCGCCAGTGAGTACGAGACGGCAGATCCATTCCTCCTACGAAACAGCTGACACTACCATCGGGATTTTCGCGAAAGGTATAGTCAACGGGTGTAGCTGTGGCAGGTGTATGACCTATCACGCCAAAGTTGAACTCTATACCACCCGAGGTCCATGGTCCCCGAAGCGCGATATTCCGAAATTTCATTACCTCATTTCGATAGATAAATTCGTGCCCCGACTCTTTGACCCGTGCACCCCATACTTTTCCACCAACCTCCGGGAGGACGAAGACTTCGATGAAGTCGTTCTCGAGAAGAACAACCTTCCATTCTTGGGGAACCGCATCGTTCGAATACCCCAAGAACGAGTGGTACGGGTAGAGCCGAACATCTTGGGTGAGAGCTGGTACAGGGTTTGGCTCCGAAAACGGGTAGGTCTTGAGTACGTGTATCCCCTCAGAGACTCGCGCGGTCTGCGCAGTGACTCCGAATGGCAGCCAAAGTGATAGCGCCGAGACGACCAGTAGCCATAGCAAGCCTCGCATCATATAGCTCTTTCGTTGCGCCTCAAATCGAGGAGAAAAGCTCGAAAACCACCGAGAATTGCACGTGACTCTTGAATTTCGACAATAGGGTTTGTCGGCACTCAACCGAGTCGGCGCCAACCGAGAATTAGACCCATCGGGATCAGAACTGCGTAACCAAGAATCAAAAGGAAAGGGGCAGCCGTCACTGAGCCATGATCCAGTAAAATGTAACCCGCAATGATAGCGACGAGACTGAGTGTAAACGCCAAATAGTTGGCAGGTCCGAAAGCGAAATTACGAGAGGTCCCATCCCTGCCGTTTACGTCTGTCTTCTTCGGGTTCATAGAGCGCACCTTAGAGCGAACCGCTAGCTCCGTCAACTTCAAATTGTAGCATTAGCAAGCCGAATGGAGCTTAGATATGGGGCTAACGAGCACTTTCAATCATATTTATTTGAGAGGCTAACAACCCAGGTCAATAGCTAATCACGAATTCGACCGTGCCCAGTTAACCGCTGATTCAAGGGGCTCCGGAAGAGGGCACGAAAATGAGAGGCACTCTTCCGTCTCAGGGTGATCAAAGGCAAGATATGCTGCATGGAGGAATAACCGGCCTGCCCGCCGAGTGAAGTTCTCAGCCCAACGGCCACCTGCACCACCAAATCCCTTATCCCAACGCCGCGCATAAATGGGATCGCAAACGACAGGATGTTGGATTGAGAGGAGGTGCACCCGTATTTGGTGTGTTCGGCCAGTCTTCAAGCGAATTGCGATAAGTTCCGCAGCGTTCCATCGCTCCAAACGCTTAAAATGGGTTATCGCTCGTCTCCCATCCTCCCGAACTATCATTCGCTTACGGTCGCGAGGATCGCGCCCAATCGGTCTGTCCAGGGTAAACTCTTCTTCTTCCAAATGTCCCCAAGCCGCAGCAACGTACCCGCGCTGGATCTTGCGCTGGGCGAGCGCTTCGGAAAGTCTGTGATGCGCTTTATCCCTCTTCGCAACAAGCATGAGTCCGCTGGTATCCTTATCTAGCCGGTGGACAATCCCTGGCCGTCGGTCACCTCCAATCGTGGAAAGACCATCCAAGTGGTATAGGAGTGCGTTAACTAAGGTCCCTGTCTCATGTCCGGGGGCTGGGTGAACCACTAATCCTGCGGGTTTTTCGATCACTGCGAGGTGCTCATCCTCATAATGAACCGTGATCGCAATATTCTCTGGCTCGAGTCGTGTCGGGGTAGGAGGTGGCAACGCCAAATCAATACGATCGCCCAATCTCGGCCTATACCGCTTCTTGGGGCGCTTACCATTAACTGTCACGAGACCATCATCGATCAGCTGAGCTACGCGTGACCGACTAAGCGAAAAGTGCTCAGAGAGAAAGCGATCAATCCGTTGATCTGCTGGTTCTTCGAGTTCAATAGAGTGCCGGGCCACCTCGCCCGTTGAACCAGTGTCAGTAGTACTCACCTCAAACGTCTAATCTTCGGTGGCTTCCTGTATCTCCCGGCGTCCTTCCATCCAGAAAGATATGAGGAGTAGCGTTGCGCCAATTGTGACCGCGCTATCAGCAATGTTAAAAATGGGGAAACGGTGCGTACCAAGCCCAAAGTCCAGAAAGTCAACCACACCCCGTTCTAAGCGGATACGGTCCCAGATGTTTCCAAGAGCACCCCCCCCTACTAGAGACAGCGCGAATATCCTCAACCGATCCCATGAGGGTGTCGCTCGATAGATCGACGCAAGGACAACAAGCGCAACCAGCGACAGACAAAGAAAAAAGATTCGAGAGTGTTCGCCAATGTCGAGACCAAAGGCAGCCCCTCGATTGTGTGTGTACGTAAAACGGAAAAAATCCCCGATTACCGACCTACGCTCATAAAGCTCAAATGTTGCCATCACCCATGCCTTCGTGATGATATCAAGCGTGAGCACTGTTAAGATGGGAATAACGGTAAGAACAATCCGGTTAGCCGACCGGCCTGCAGCCTTGGTTTCACAAACCTTCACCAACTCGTCCGAAGTTGTATCAGAATCAGCCAGCGGCACCCGTTTCTTCCTCCTCTTTACACTTGATACAAAGACGTGTGTGCGGAAGGGCATCCAACCGTTCAAAACTGATGGCAGATCTGCATTCTTCGCACTTCCCGAAATCTTCGGGATTTTGGTAGAGCCGTCTCAACGCTTCATCCAGATGATACAAAAACCGCCCTTCTTTGCTAGCAAAAAGAAAGGCTTTCTCTCGCTCCATCGCATCGGTTCCCTGGTCCGCCATATGAAAGCTATAGGATGACAAAGCGCCGTCCGGACCTTGGCGCGCGTTAGAGAAAGATTCGTCATATTGCTCAATCTCTTTCACCGCCCGCATGCGCTCGCCTAGGAGTCTTTTTTCAATGTGGTCACGTTGTTTCTTATTCATATCCTTCGCCACAAGATAGTTTGAGCGGCCAAATCACACTTCTTAATTTGAATTAAGTAATCAACCGTTCAATTCCAATCGCTACTGATAACTCATCAATCTCGACGTCAATCATCTCCAACGCGGTAACCTCTACCCTGCCCACCAGAATTTCTACGGCTAAAGTTTCGCCAGCAATATACTCTGTATGTTCAACTGCAGCCTGCTCCAGTACGTCTGAACCTACGATCCCGAGTCGGATCCTATCCGAAACTTCCAATCCGATGTCTCGCCGGACTCGTTGAATGCGATTAACGAGTTCACGCGCATATCCTTCTGCATGCAGGGTTTGGTCAATCTCTGTATCAAGCGCAGCGACGAAACCATCTCCATTCGCCATTACCATATCCGTCTGTGCCTCTTCCGTGATCGATACATCTTCAGGTTCGATCCGTATCGGTTCATTATCAATGGAAATTTCGACCGCATTTCCAGCCCTGAGATCCTCAATCAATTCCTGTGAAAGCTCACTTACAGACTGCGCCACAGTCGGTGTTTTTACCCCGTATTTTGGACCTAACGTGCCAAACTTCGGCTTTGCCAACAACTGCAAAAGCTGTCCTGTTTCACCCAGCACTACAACCTGTTTTACGTTGAGTTCATCGGCTAGAAGAGCAACCATCGCCTCTGACAAGCGGCGACCATCAGGAATCACCGCGTGGAGTGCACGAAGCGGCTGTCTCGTGCGGACTCCGGCTTTCTCGCGCGCCGCCCTCCCTAAGGCTGCAAGCCGACGGACATCTTCCATACCCTGCTCTAGCTTGGGTTCATAACGACCACTCGACGTAGGGAAGTCGACGAGGTGAACAGACTTTTCATCACTTAGAGCACGATGGAGCCAATCCGCCATAAAAGGTGCAAGAGGTGCAAGCAGCTGAGTGGTGACAACGAGACACTCGTGAAGCGTTGCAAATGCATCTGTCGCCTCACCGCGGCTCGTGGTTGCTTGCGTTGCCCAAAAACGATCCCGACTTCGTCGAACGTACCAATTCGAAACATCATCGAGAACAAATTCCTGGATCTGACGCGCGGCGCTCGTCAGGTCATAGCGATTGAAAGCTTCACCCACGTGGGTCACCAATCGATCAAGACGTGCCAAAACCCACCGGTCGAGATCATGCCTCTCAACTTCAACTGACGGAGTCGCGGTATCGTGTGACCAAGACTCTTCATTAGCGTACAAAGCAAAAAATCGGTAGGTATGTCGAAGCGTGGCGAAAAGCTTTCGATCTACCTCCCGCAGAGCAATCGGATCCCAACGTTTGGGAATCCATGGGTTTGATACGGACATGAAATAGAAGCGTGTGACATCAGCCCCGTATTCAGCGATAGCCTCCCGTGGATCTACCAGATTCCCACGCGACTTAGACATCTTCTGGCCCTTTGCATCGAGGACCAGGTCATTGACAACAACAGCCCGGAAGGGTGAACGGTCAAATAAGATCGTCGACAGAGCTAGCATCGAGTAAAACCATCCGCGTGTCTGATCCACTCCTTCTGAAATGTAGTCAGCCGGAAAATGTCGCTCGAACTTTTCCTCATTTTCGAAGGGGTAGTGCCACTGTGCAAATGGCACTGATCCTGAATCGAACCATGCGTCGGCAACTTCGAGCACCCGTCGCATCTGGCCTGAGCAACCAGCAGTGCCGCAGCTCCACTCAAGACTATCGATCCCTGGACGATGGGGATCAAAGTTTTCTGGTAAGCCACCTACCCGATCTGCCAGTTCTCCATACCCACCGATCACTTCACGGTGATTTTCATCCTCTGAGCAAATCCAGATCGGTAGCGGAGTGCCCCAGTAACGCTCACGCGACAGCGCCCAATCAACATTGTTTGCAAGCCACTCGCCCATCCGACCCGCCCCCATCTCGGTTGGGTACCAATCGACGGAGGCATTGTATTCGAGGAGTTTCTGCTTCACCGCCGTGGTTCGGATGTACCAAGAGTCTCTAGCCATATAGAGCAGTGCGCTATCGCAGCGCCAACAGTGTGGATAGCTATGCTCATACATCTCTCGGAAATAGAGTTGATCTTGGTCGACGAGCCAGTCTCGAATAGCACGCTCAGTCTTTTTGTCTTTGACATGCATTCCGGCAAGGGCCCCCGGTACCGCCTCCGAAAAAGTGCCATCTTCTTTAACCGTATGTACCATCGGCAAACCAAGATCGGAGCCAAGCCTAAAGTCTTCTTCTCCATACATAACTGCCGTGTGTACGATGCCTGTTCCTTCATCCGCGGTAACAAAATCGGCTTGCATGACTGTCCACGCCGCATCACACCCAGAACCGTCGATAGCGCCTGCGAACGGGGGCCTATACCGCTTACCAACAAGTTCGGCACCTGACAGCTCATTTAAGATCTTGTACGGATGGCAGATTACATCCTCGATCCGTTCTTTGGCGACAATGAGAACCTCTCCAGGGATCGCACCGCCCGGGCCGTCGTGAGCACGTTTGGGCTCCACACCCTCGTCAACCTCAGCAATGCGTATGCGGGCGTATTCGATGTCCGGTGCGACAGCAAGTCCTAAGTTTCCGGGTAAAGTCCACGGTGTCGTTGTCCAGCTTAGGATGCGTGCACCATCGGGGTCATCAACCAAGTGGAACTTGACGAAAACAGCGGGTTCACGAACCTCTTTATATCCCTGTGCAACCTCATGGCTAGAGAGTCCAGTC
>Ga0310344_10003606_pt1 | contig 11498 bp, 10 predicted proteins | sample HC15DNA20200_MG_FD_203801 | JGI IMG/M metagenome (GOLD analysis project Ga0310344, IMG submission 203801) | Marine microbial communities from station ALOHA, North Pacific Subtropical Gyre - HC15-DNA-20-200_MG | ecosystem: Environmental > Aquatic > Marine > Oceanic | place: Pacific Ocean: North... | reverse complement strand
TCGCTATGCGAATGCTCCTCGCTATGCGAATGCTCCTCGCTATGCGAATGCTCCTCGCTATGCGAATGCTCCTCGCTATGCGAATGCTCCTCGAATAACACCTCTACGGTGTGTACGAGGCTGGCGCCTTGAAGGCACACCACAGCCCATACTGTAATAACAGCTAAAATCTTGTGATGTAAACCGGGGCTCAACACAACACTTGGCCTCAAATTTTACCTTATTCTTTCTAGTCGGCACTGTGGCCGAGAATGCTATATACAAGATTTACCCAATAACTGCCACCTACAGGAATTGCATCGTCGTTAAAATCAAAGTGAGGACTATGCAGGAGACAGCCTCCAGACCCAGGCCCGTTTCCAATAAAGGCATAGCAGCCTGGCTTCTCCTGGAGCATGAAACCGAAATCTTCTGAACCCGTAACCATTTCTATATTGGAGTCAACCGCGCTATCGCCACATACATCTCTAGCAGCGGCAAGCGAAAGCTGTGTCTCCTGCGGGGAATTCAAAGTGGCAGGATACCTTCTTTCATACTGGAAACTAATTTTGCAGCCATTCGAGCCACATAACCCTTCCGCCACTTCTAGCATCCTATCTGCAATAAGTGACTGCACGGCTTTTGAGAACGTCCTGACGGTACCTCCAAGTTCTACTATCTCCGGAACAACCGCCCAAGCCGTACCACCATGGAAACGGGTAACTGATAGAACAGCAGGATCAATTGGCTTAACGTTGCGCGAAACTATCGTTTGCCAAGCCATCACGATCTGCGAAGCGACCTGAATCGGGTCACGTACCAAATGTGGCAAGGCAGCATGTCCTCCCTTTCCAGTGATCTCCGCTTTGAAGGTATCTAGAGCAGCCATAATTGGGCCCTCTCTAGTTGCCATCTCCCCTACCGGCAACCCAGGCCAGTTGTGAATCGCAAATACCGATTCAACCGGAAACCTTCGGAAGAGTCCGTCCTTCATCATAGCTTCTGCCCCTGCCTCACCTTCTTCAGCAGGTTGAAAGATAAAATGGATCGTTCCATCGAAATCTTTTCTTTGCGCTAGGCACTCCGCAGCAGCGAGAAGCATCGTTGTATGTCCGTCATGACCACAAGCGTGCATCACCCCATCGACCAGGGATTTGTGGCCGAAGTCGTTGAGCTCACTAAGTGGCAGCGCATCCATGTCTGCTCTTAACCCAATGGCTTTCCCCCCCGTGCCAGATCGCAGGGTACCGACAACACCAGTCTTCCCGAGTCCTCTTTCGACATGAATCCCGAATGATTGAAGTTGCTTCGCTACAAAGTCAGAAGTTCGATGTTCTTGATAGGCAAGTTCGGGATAGGCATGAATTTCCCTTCGCCAATTCGTGTATTTTTCATGGTTCGTTTCAATTTCTTTGATGAGTTCCATAAGTCGACCTTCTTTCCTTGCTCCTCACGCTTATTATGGACAACAGGCAGTCACCGCATCTTCTAAGTCCCATCCAACCGACGACGCTCCGCTCGCGTAAATTCGACAAAGCTCAACCGTCTTTACCTTCTTGGCTTCACTAAGAAGGTCCAAGGCTTCGGATACTTCCCTCTGCGCAGCAACACAGTTGGTTTCTATTGCCCACGCCTTCAAATTTTCAAGTGATTGTTCCCCAATGCGCGAATTATCGCGGCATCCCTTCAAGGTAATAGACGAAGCAGCGCGCTGAATTCCTGACAAAGAAGTATCGATCACATTTGGGATTTCACTGCAAACCGCAAAACAGGGGCTTGAACTAACTAGAGAAGCGATAAGTACTGACCGAAGCATCATCCCTATCTCTACCTCCATGGAGAGATATTCACTCCAGTGTCTCACCCGCAAACACGAGACGACCCGCCGCATTTTGCGCCTTTACTCGAGCAAGAACCTCTGGACTTAAATTGATAGATCTGTACGTCGGAAAGCGTCCTTCTAAAATTTCAGGTCTTAGATGAAATCTCTTCGGATCTCGGATCAAAACTTGACTCTTCGCGTTATTCCTATTCCAACGACGGCGCATAAAGTCGGGATTGAAAAGCGTTTCTTTTTCTTCTTTCGTCCATTCCGCCAAGGCCATAGAGTCGTGAGCACTGTAAGTAACAAGGTCTAACCTTACATCCCAGTAAGCACTATGTGGATTAGTGTAACCGTGGCCATCGGGGAGATTTGGGTTTTGACGTTCACCCATGCGTACTTGTATCGCTAAGAGCTCTCCCTCTCTGTCATAAGTTTCTATTCTAAGAGGAAAGAAGTAGTGTTGATCAACCCAATACACTACACGACCAATCCTATACTTAGGCAACCAGTCCCCCCTAGGAACTGCCGTAACCACAAATGTATCTATTCCGTTATCTTTGCGGTAATAAGGATAGTCATCTCCCATCATTCTGATTTTACTTGCCTCTTGCTCGTAAAACCTACCTCCAGCGCGAGCAAGAGTAAGCATGGGCCGATTACTCGGAAACCTCACAGTACTGTAAAGAATATCGGAGCCAATGAGAGTCCATTCAAACTCCCACGCCTCTAGGCCCACGATGTCATCAAACGTTTGAACTGAATTCGGGAACTGAGCATCTCGACGCGGAGGGGGTTGGCGTCGGACGCGCCTGAGACTTGGTGAATATACGAAAAAATCGAGCTTCGTTGGCTCATCGCGACCTGTCCTGCGAAGGTGCCAGACCTGCTGCTCCCCTTCACTTTTCGGAGGATAAGTGTAGTAGTAGTTCCATCTTTGGAACACGTCGCCCGGCGAGCCGTAAATCCTCGCTTCAGGACCACCTTCTGAACCTACGTTGTCAATCATCCCTAAGGTAATACCTTCGGTCAGGTAACCCTCCTTCGTCACTGATCCATAGCAATCTGCCAACATATGGGCCCAGCTCGCCACATGATTGAAATTCATGAGTCGATAACCAATCTCCTCAGCATTCAAGGGCGAGGTGAAGGGATACTTTTTTTCTGGCAAGTAACCTGTAGCATCCCGAGGGCCTGGACCCTTTAAGTCAGCGCGCTCCAAGGCCTTTTGACTAATCTCATTGGCTGGCTTCCAAGTCACCTCGGCCGCGCTAACTGATACGCCAATCAGAAGGCACAAAAAAAATGGAACCACGCGACGTTCAAGATTTTTAGAACTCATAAATAAATCCAATCCCAATATTGTCATAGCGTCTATACCCGCCAAATAGGTCATCACCATCCCCTCCGGAGTAATTTGTATAGACTATTTTTCCCCTGAGATATTGAGAGAATTCATAGCTTACTTTCACTTTGGTCTTCATTCCCTGAGAGTTCCGCGTCGGCTGACTAAGATATGGAGTTAACGTTAAGCCTATTGCCAACCTGTCTCTGGTAAAACGAAACGGTCGCTTAATAAAAATAACCGGAGCCAAGGCCCATGCGTCTCCGACAGCTCCCCCAAACCCACTCCCCAGAGTGCTCTTCCAATCCTTCGTATAGTACAGAGAAGGCTGAAAGATGAACGTGGTGTTATGAGGAAAGGCAAACTCGAACGCGAAAGCTCCTTTGATCGTATCCGTTTCCCTCAACCCATCCACATCGGCACCTTCAAGGGCGACTGCGTATTCATCGAGATCCGCAAAAGGCACGCCTTTACTAAGCAGAGCTTCAACCCTAAGAACAACGGGTAGAGTTCCTACAATTGGAACTGACGACAGAGTACCTGCGTAATCAGCTGTGAAACCGAAATGATGAAGCCGACGATGTCTTCTCTCCAGACTCAGGTAATTAACCCCATTTTCCGTAAACCTTCCGGTAATCGAGTCGGACGGGTTTTTATCCCATGCATAGAAGTAAATAAGCCCGGCGGTCCACGCTCCAAAAGGAACATCTACACGAAACGCCAGTTGGTGCTCAGCGAAATCATTCCAGTTTGGCTTACTTCTTCGATCAACTGTGTATCCATCCGCTGTTACGTTGCCCTGAAGAAGCGTAGGGTTATGCCTAGCAACTGAGTCAGCTGGAGAATAAAGAGGTGAGTACCACGGACTACCGTAGGTGGCATGTTCGTCGGGCTCAAACCCAGGAATCCACAGGAAGTTGAGAGAAACAGAACCCACATAGTAAGTAAGATTTGCCATCCACAGCGGAATCCTGCGTCGCTCGTAATCGGTTGATTCAAGTTGAACCGATTCCCTACCGTCCATGGGGTTGATCGCATCTATGAATCGACCGTCCATCTTCCCCCATGCGATTTGTTGCTTTCCAAGTACCAAGTCGAACTTCAGGGTTCTCAGCGAAACATATAATTCGCGGACAATATCTTTAGAGTCTTCATAGCCGCGGAGCCGTTCATTCTCCTTCGGAGCGTAAAGGCCGTCTGAACCTTGAAGAGAATAAACCGGATCATAAAGAGCGTGAAAAATGCCAGTAATTTGAATGTTGCTGTTTACTTGATAGTTAGCCTCCAGCTCAAATAGGCTCTGAAACTGCAGCCATCGGTAATCCCTGTCCCGAAAACCCACGTTGTCGTGACTGCTAAGCAAGGCATCTGAGGCAAATGTGTAGGTTCCGTTCAGCGTCAAGCCTGGCACAAGCCGTTCTATCGGCCTCGTCAAAAACCGGCCTCCCGGATCAAAGGTGGCCAGAAAGCGGTCGAGTCCTGCTAGGCGGTCCCGCATAGCAGCATTCGCGAGCTCCCCAGAAAAAGTAAACAACAAGAGCAAGATAAAACTGAGGTGCCATCCAGTTAACCTTTGTCGGAAAAATCCAAATCCCAAAAGATGTGCCTCCTCATGGATGAGCTGCCAAAATAACATCGACATGAGGATTTTGGCAGCCAGCAGAGTGTACGACAAACGTTCTTCGTAGGCAGGTCCAAAGACTGACTTCGGACAAGCAGACTGTAGGGAATAGGAACTGACAAGCCCTGAGAATCGTATCCTCCCGATCTTGAATTCCGTCTATCCCCTCCCCTTTGTGGGGCCAAAACCTATAAACAGGGTTTTTCAATATTCAAGTACGATAAGCGAGCTTCGGAGTTATAGTTGCAGGGCATCTGATCAACTTGAGAACATCTAAAGTAAAGGACCAAAATCACTATGACTGAATTCGGGATATTTGGTGATATCAAAATTGACCTTGACAGCGACTTCGTTGCCACTGCAGAGGTGCAACGAGGGCCCCATAATTTCTTCGACCAACAGATGATCGCAGACCTAGCATCCGGATTTGAAGCACTTGATAACGATACCGGTTGTCGAGCAATCGTTTTATGTGCGGAAGGGAAGAACTTTTGTGCGGGCGCAAACTTCGGAAGTAAACTTGACAGTGGCGTTCCTAAGAATCTCGCGGGCAAAGGCTCGTCCGGAAAAGGAAGACATCTTTACGACGAAGCGGTGAGGCTATTTAGTACCCGAACTCCTGTCGTAGGAGCCATACAGGGTCAGGCCGTTGGCGGTGGGCTCGGACTTGCACTAATGCCGGACTTCCGGGTCGCAAGCAAGGACTCTAAGTTCTCAGCGAATTTTGCGCGATTGGGGTTCCATCACGGTTTCGGCCTTTCAGCGACATTGCCTCGCATAGTTGGAATGCAAAAAGCTCTTGACCTTCTATACACAGGTCGCAGAGTTAGTGGCGAAGAAGCCTTTGAAATCGGCCTGTGTGACCGACTCGTGTCTAACGACACAATACGTACATCGGCAAAAGAGTTAGCCGCTGAAATTGCCACTTCAGGGCCCTTAGCGGTGGATTCGATTCGACAGACGATGAGGGGCGACCTCGCGGAAGCAGTACGTAATGCGACGGCGCACGAAAAAGTTGAACAAGACCGGCTTGCTGCTACTAACGATTTCAAGGAAGGAATCAAGGCAATGTCAGAGCGTCGTCCTCCCGATTTCAGCGGAACATGAGCTTGCGATCCTAGTAAGGGTTGAAATTAAGTTTCAAGCCAGCTCTGTGCCAATCCGTTTTTAATAGTGTTCCACTTCGAGAACAAGTGATGAAAGCCGTCGTCATGTTTCGCCCGCCAAAGCAGATGTTCGTAGTCAAAGGGTCACCAGTAGGAAAGTGACGAGTTTGCCCTCCGTGCGGATTGAACTCCGTTATACCTCCATTTCGGATTGTGGCAACGCAAACATAACCTTCGTCATCAACAGCCAAGCTATCGAGGAGTTGGTCACCAGGTAAACCCGCCACACATTTTCCGCGTGTCGTCTTACCAAACGAACCCGCAATTTTCCCTGGCTCTGCCAGATCCCAGCTGCGCAATCTACCCACGTGAGTTTCCGCTACATAGACGATACCTTCGTCAGGCGAAAGCCCTACGCCATTAGGCCCCTCCAAAGGAAAAACGACCTCCTTGATGTCCGACCCATCAGGCTTGGCATAATAAAGACCTCCTCTGTCGATCTGCCTCTCGTAGGTTTTCCCGTGATCGGTAAACCACATTCCTCCTTCACGATCGAACACAAGGTCATTCGGGCCTTTTAGTGGCTCCCCCTCAACTTCTGTATAAAGCGTTTCAACAGCGCCCGTCTGGAGATCTACCGCCTGAATGGACCCTCCCACATAGGTCGACATTCCCTCTATGATGCGAACCTGACCTTCTCTAATTTCCGTGTCAAATCCTCCGTTGTTGCAAACATAGACCCGGCCGTCTGGACCAAAAGCTGCGCCGTTGGGTCCACCTCCGCACTCCCCTACAACTTGAATTGATCCATCAGGCAGAACCTTAGATAAAGTTCCTCTCGCAATCTCAACAACCAATACGCTCCCATCGGGCATCGCGATTGGTCCCTCTGGAAATAGCAGTCCTTTTGCAATCTCAATCATAAAAGCTCCTCAGGCTCCCTTCGTGGGAAATCGGTGCGACACTAAAATACCCTACTAATCGCAAGAAAAGAGCATAAACTAAAGAATATGAGTGACAACGAATCCCTACCCGGCATCCAGCGAGCCGATATCGAACACTGGATTGCAAACAATTCTGAATCCCTGATACCTCCATTTGAATGGACACGCTTAGAGGGAGGGCACTCAAACCTGACTTATAAAATCGTCGATTCTGAAGGAACGTCAGCAATTGTTCGCCGTCCGCCACTCGGAAAGCTACTACCAAAAGCTCATGACATGGGACGAGAATTTAGAATTCTTGAATCTCTGAAGGAAACCGCCGTCCCCGTGCCCAACCCAATCGCCTATTGTGAAGATATTGAAATTACGGGCACACATTTTTACGTAATGGCGTCAGTTACAGGCAGAGCTCTATACGAGGCGGAGGACGTACGAGGATTCATTTCGGAGCTTAATCGAGAAGCACTTGGGGTTTCATTCATAGATGTGTTAGCGGACCTTCACAAGCTTGAACCGGATGCAATAGGCTTGGGCAGGCTAGGGAGACCTGACGCCTATGTCGCCCGACAGTTGAAGAGATGGTACGACTCTTGGAACTCATCGCGCGAGGCAGCAGATATAGACCTTCCAGAGGTGGATGACCTCTATGAATTTCTTTCGACAAGAATTCCCGACCAAGAACCTGGACGCATCGTACATGGTGACTACGGGCTTCATAACTGCCTTGCTTCGCCTGAAGGCTTTGTAACAGCCGTCCTCGATTGGGAGATCAGTACTCTAGGCGACCCGCTCGCTGATTTGGGGTATGCCTTAAATACCTGGTCTGAGCCCGGCGAGACTCTTACCCTTAAAGATGACGCACCGACTGAAGAACCTGGTTTCTCAAAGAGAACCGCGCTTCTCGAACGGTATGCTTTACGGAGCAAAAGAGATGTCTCTAATATTAGTTTCTACAGTGCCTTTAATTTCTGGAAGACTGCATGCATCGTCCAGGGTGTCTATGCCCGATATGTCCTTGGCCAGAAAAGCACCGAAGGTATCGATCTCGACTATTTAAGAGAGCGTATATTCAGGGCAGCTCGCCTTGCCTCCAACGCAGCTGCCACGATTAAAACCTCCTAAGCACCCCGCATAATATCTCTCGCCTGCGCCCAACGATGAACTTCCGATGGTCCATCGTATATACGAAATGCGCGTATGTCTCGATAGGTACGTTCTACGATTGTATCTGCAGTAATTCCAAGACCCCCGAGCACTTGGACGCAGCGATCCACGACACGACTAAGTGCCTCAGAAACAAAAACTTTCGCAAGGCTACTTTCGCGTCTTCCTTTTTGACCTTGATCGAGAATCCAAGCGCAATGCCATGTTGAGAGCCTAGCTAAATGGAGATCTGTTTCGTTATCTGCGAGTTGGAAACCAACTCCCTCATGTTCGCCAATGGGTTTCCCGAAGGCTACGCGCTCCCTCGCATAATCCACGGCAATTTCTTGACAACGTACAGCCTGGCCAAGCCATCTCATGCAGTGGGTCAACCGGGCCGGAGCAAGGCGGATTTGAGCGTACCGAAACCCTTTTCCTGGCTCTCCAAGAATTTGGTCCTTCGGAACACGCACGTCGTCATAGGTAACCTCACAATGGGCACCCACGGTGTTGCTGTCCATCGTATCGAGTGTCCGAACAATTTTCATACCCGGGACATCGCCATCTAAGAGAAACATCGAAGCACCAAGTTCCTCTCCAGAAACACTCTCGGTTTTGGCCATGATAATATTCAGTCCAACCCCTGGAGCGCCGATCCCAGAAATTAACCATTTCCGGCCATTAATAACGTACGAATCGCCATCATCTTTTGCGACTGTCTTCATGAGCGACGGATCGGACCCTGCCCCGCCATCGGGTTCGGTCATATGAAAAACTGTTCTGATTCGCCCCTCAGAAAGAGGCCGTAGCCAACGGTCTTTCTGTTCGTCAGTTGCAACCTTATCGAGTAAGTGAACGTTCCCTTCATCTGGAGCTTGAATATTCAAAGCAAGTGCGCCAAGAGGAGAATAGCAAGCTGCCTCAAAAACTAGTGCATTACCCATATTATCCAGACCAAGCCCCCCCCACTCGACAGGAGCATGTGGCGTCAAAAGACCTGCCTCTCTCCCTTTAGAGACAAGATCCTGCCTTAAAGATTCTTCTGGACCATGGGGACCCTGCCTAGGGTCATTTTCCATGGGAACGATTTCTTCACGAACGAAGTTCGCGACCTTCTTAGTGAGAGCCTGGAGATCTTCGGAGGGAGAAAAATCAATCATAGTCATCCTCAACTTGCTATCGATTCGAACCAACCTTTTCGGAAGAAATCTTCTTTCCAATCAGGCTAGTGGTGGGCCGCCAGGGACTCGAACCCTGAACCAACGGGTTAAAAGCCCGGTGCTCTACCAATTGAGCTAGCAGCCCAGACTGTCTGAGGTACCACTCGATCGACTTTGTGTCGAGCGGAATGCCCAAATTCCTGCAGAGTTTCTAGGACCTAGAACCTCCTTTTTGATGAGCCGCCGCAAAAAGTCCAGCTGCAATAATGGCCGCTCCGACCGCGTGAAAAGTGGAAAAATGCTCCCCGAGGAAACATATCGCCATAATTGTTCCAAATACCGGTACTAGGTGCTGAAATGCCCCCGCCGTATTCGCGCCAACTATCACAACCGCGCGGTTAAAAAGGGCGATGGCAATCGCCGTTGGAACAATTCCTACATAGACCACTGCAAGCCAAGCAAGCGCAGAAATATCATACGTCTGCTTCTGCCATTCCCAGAAAGCAAGAGGAAACAAACCAAGTGTGGCCACAAATACAACGCAAAAGAAGAAGACATACGGGTCAAGGCCGGAAGTCCGTCTTTTCGCAAGAACTGTATAGAACGACCAACACAGCATGGCGAAAAACATCAATGCGTCTCCACTAGCCAACTCCCGAGACAAGAAACTTAACGGTTCACCTCTAGTAACTATGATCGCTACTCCAGAAAGCGACAAACCAATTCCAAGTGCTTGTGTGCTCCGGAAGCGTTCGCGAACCAAGAGAAAGGAAATAAGAGGAATTGCTGTGGGACAGAGAGACATCATCATGACAGCATTAATCGCCGAAGTCTCTCGAAGAGCGTGGTAGACAAGAGCATTAAAAGCACCCGTACCTACGAGGCCCGCAAAAAACATGGTCCAGGTATTTTCTCTAAAGACGCTCCGCTCTGGCCAGCCCCTAAGAGCTAAAGGCAAGAGCGCTACTAAGGCTACAAAGTTCCGACCCAAAGCAAGCGTAAATGGAGGCACTTGCTCCACCAAAATCTTTGCGACAACGACGTTGGTGCTCCAGAGCAGCGCACAAAGCGCGAGGGTCGCCAAGGCCAAACGATAGGAATCGATATTGGAAAACAAAAGGCGCTACTCCCCTTCGCGCCCGAGTCGAATATTCCGACGCAACTTAGAAACAGTTACTTCAGGGCTGATGCCACATTGTCTAAAGATATTGAATACAAACCCGAAAACATCTCGCGAATCTCTTCTTCATCTTGATCGATAGGCTCCCAAGTACTAGACCACGTAACAGATGCTGTTCCTTTTAATGTCGCTTCAACTTTCATGACCGCAACATAATCTTCAACCGGTAGTGGGCCGTTCCCTATCGCTTTGTAGCTGAAGGTCATCTGCTCTTCGTCCCAGCTGAGTAGGCGCTCGCTGATGCGCCCTTCGAACCCAGTTGCAGGGTCTAAATCAGCACTGCGGATTGAGCCCACACCCTCTCCTTCAACCGTGACCGGACCCACTCCGGGAATCCACTTATGAGTACCACCCCACTCAGAAACAATATCCCAAACGCGCGCCACATCCGCATTAATTTCCTTTGTAACAGACACGCTGCCCATAGTGTACTCCTAGGATACTCGTGGTTTCGGAAAAGGCGCCCGTCGGCAGATCGTTTCATCTCTTCCAGGTCCAACTGACAAAAGATCGACGGGAACACCTGCTAATGACTCAACTCGGTCCACATATTTCTGTGCATTACTCGGTAAATCTGAGAACTCTCTTGCCGACGAAATATCATCGTCCCAGCCTGGTAATATTTCGTATACGGGTTCCGCTTTCTCTACTTCTGTCAGCGTCATAGGGAAAAATGCCGTGTACTTTCCATCAATCCGGTAACCAGTAGCAACTGGTATCTCTTTTAAGCCGGAGAGAACATCCAATTTATTTACTGCCAACGATGTGAAACCGTTGACTATCGCGGCCTCCTTCAGAGCAATCGCGTCCAGCCACCCACATCTTCTCTTTCTTCCGGTCGTGGCACCAAACTCGTTACCACGTTTGCCGAGCCATTCTCCTTGCGGTCCCTTGTCCTCCGTAGGAAAAGGTCCACTGCCCACTCGAGTCGTATAAGCCTTGCTTATACCAAGTACTCCATCGATCCTTGTAGGACCGACACCTGCTCCTGAGCAAACTGCACCTGCTACGCAATTCGAGGAAGTGACAAAGGGATAAGTCCCGTGATCTATATCCAGAAAAGTTCCCTGTGCACCCTCGAATAAAACATTTCTCCCATCGCGAAGAGCAGAATCTAGAATATGGACTGTATTGTCGACGTAAGGTGCAACTCTCTTCCCCAGCTCTACGCAATTCGCCGTAAGTCGCGCCAGATCCA
>Ga0310344_10003605_pt1 | contig 11499 bp, 10 predicted proteins | sample HC15DNA20200_MG_FD_203801 | JGI IMG/M metagenome (GOLD analysis project Ga0310344, IMG submission 203801) | Marine microbial communities from station ALOHA, North Pacific Subtropical Gyre - HC15-DNA-20-200_MG | ecosystem: Environmental > Aquatic > Marine > Oceanic | place: Pacific Ocean: North... | reverse complement strand
AAATACGATACTGAACCACTGCCTGCACATCCACTATATTTTCGTCTCCAGTTATCATGAGTGATTCTACTGGAATAGACTGGGCAATTGTAAATCCATCTGGACCTGATCTAAAACCTAACTCTAGCCTTCTGGTAGTAGTTACAGAAACTACATCTCTTTTGCCAACAGGGGAAGGATAATGCCAATGAAAACCTTCATTAACTGTTCCAATATATCTACCAAATACACGTTTTGCTGCTTGCTCATCAGGTCCAACTGTAAAAAAACCTGTAGCAGCCCAAAAAATCGCTAAGATAATTAATATAACAAGAAAAAATACTGGTGAGCCTTTACCTAATCCAGGAATTTTAGGCATTGATCCCTTAAGTTTATCTAAAACTTCATCGATATTAACTTGTTCTTCGTTATTTTGTTTAGGTGGTCGATACATGACGAAATTTAATAAGAATTTTATATTATTCAATATCTATAGTAACTATAATATACTAAATTTTATAGTTAAAAATTAACTAAATATGATCTTTATCTTGAATGATTTAATAATAACCTAAAATCTTCATAAGTTGAAATGTTTTTTATTTCATTAACCAATTCACCTATATTCAATCTCTTTTCTCTAAGATCTTGTAATTGTTGATAAATAGGACTAATAGATTGAGGAGAATCTGCGTATGATCCATAAAAAGCAAAATAAGCTTGATTAATTTTTCTAATATTGTACCCATTCTTATTTAAATCTAATCTTCGATCCTCCATATATTTTTCTGCTTCAATGATTTTACCTTCTAAAAGTAATTCTTCAGTTTTAATTCTTGTTTTTTGCATATGTTTATTGTAAGAAAATACAGGTTCTTTTTTTTCTTGATCAACATTTCCTTCAGAAGTTATATCATCTGTATTATTATCTTTGTCAGTAATACTTAGATACATCTCTAAGGCTAATTCTTTACCAAACATATTTGCCAATGTTTCATTAATAGTTAGCATTTGGCCATCTGAAAAATATGCACGCCCAAGAGGAAAAAAAATTAGGTAAGAATGTAACCATTCATGTGAAGCAGTTTCCAGTAAATTTAACAAACTAACATTGGAAGGTACAATAGATGGATAAGTGGCCAATCCACCTGTTTGTAATACTACTGCAGATAAATTTTTATTTTTAGTAATTGAATCTTCGATTAACGACATCTCTTCAGTTAAAATTGAAGAATTTATCAACTCTTCATCCAATCTAAGAATTTTATCTCTAGGTGAAACTACTAATAATTTTGGTGGAGAATCTATCCTAAAATCTACAGGAGGCCAAACAAACATATCTTTAATTCTTAATTTTTGAATTTTTATCTGTTCTGTTAACAACGATTCAATATAGCCCTCTACTCTGTTGCGTATTAAATTTTTTTGTTTGATTAAATTTTCTAATTCTTTCTCATAATTATTTATTTCAATATTATTTTTGAAATCATTCGATCTAGCTACAGACAATTTAAATTCTATTTCATTAATTTTTTTTGATATCGTCTCTAATTCATATACTAAACTCTTCGTATTTTCTATATAAGTTTCATTTCTTTTTCTAAATAAATTTCCACTAGTAATTTCATATACTAATTTAGATGGCAAATGTTCTAATTCCCACAATAAAATATTAAATCTATGTCCATTAGTTTCATTAAATTTACTATCTGATACGTGCCCAGAAGCAATTACTATGGTCAATATAAATAATAAAAATGTTATTAATAATTTATTATTTTTTACTATTTTGTGATTCCCAAATAGTTTCATATTTTTCACCAAAAAGCATTTCTAGTAAATCTTCTTCTTGAATGAGAACTAATTCTTTATATGCCTTAATTGCATCATTAATTGCTATTTGATTTTTTAATTTAACTATTTCATCAAGCAGATGTTTCCAAAGGCCAGAAGATTTTAGTACCTGTACATAACCTACCCAAGGTACAACAACAATTTCTTTAGCTTTAGGAAAAGATGGTCTTAAGTTTTTTATTGTTTCTATTCTTTCTGAAATAGAATTAGTCATAGGCATAATTTTAATCATAGGTCCCGTGTCAGATGTGGTGCGTAAATCCATGACTAACGATCTTCCTAATTTTGGAAAAAAAATCGTTATTACATTAGAATTCTTAATATATTTAAATACTTCATTTATTTCCTCTCCATATCCAACTTCCATAATTTACCTCCAATAAAATTATTTTAAGCTTAAATCTTCTATAGAAGAAATAAAAGATTTAATTATTTGATTCCAATCACCTATTACACCAAATCTTGCGACATTAAAAATATTGGCATCCTTATCATTATTAATAGCCACAATATTTCTTGACATTGAACAACCTGCTAAGTGCTGACTCGCACCTGAAATTCCCACTGATATATATAAATCAGGTGTTACAGTTTTTCCTGTTAATCCTATTTGTAAAGAATGATCTATCCAGCCAGCATCACACGCAGCTCGAGAAGCACCTAAAGCCCCTCCTAATAAATTTGCTAATTTCTTAAGCTCTTCAAAAGCAATTTCATTTCCTAAACCTCTACCCCCACTGATAATAATTTTAGCATCCTCAAGTTTAATTTCTTCTAAACTATCATTAGAATATTCTTCTATCATTTTAGCTGGATGTGGTTCATTAAATTGTATTTCCATTTCTTCAATCTCAGCAATTTTATTATTATTAATATCATCTAAATCCTGTAATCCAGGTCTAATTGAAAAAACAGGTGAAATATTTACAGATAACTCATATACAGCATTTGCCACTCCACCATAAATGGGTCTTTCAATTGAAAATAACCCTTCTTCTAAAGAAATCCCCGTGCAATCGGAAAGATATTTTTTATTATTTCTAAATGCTACTCTAGGAGCTACTACTGAACCATACTCTGATTTAGAAAATAGTGTTAGGTTATAATCTTTAGAGTTTAAAAGTAAAGATAACGCATAAGTATCTATATCATAGATGCCATTATCTATATCTAAAGAAGGAGTTTTAAGTAAATATATAAAATCAACCGGTAAAATTTTAATTTCATCTATGGAAATATTATCTTTACTAGTTGTACATAAAACTAAGCTAGTTTGATCAGAAATTTTGTCAGATATTTTTAACAGATCAAAAGAATTTTCACTCAGTTTACCGTTATTCATCTCACCTACAATCAAAGTATTTATCATTTTTAAATTAAGCCCTCTTCTTTGAGTCGCATAGCTAAATTTCGTCCTAACTCAGATTCATCATCTCCTTTTATATATTCTGTATCCAAATCTATCTTAGGAATAAATACTTTAGTTAAATTTATTTCTTTTTCGTAAGGTGTTTCAATTTCCAAATCATTAATAGTAATTATTTTCGGTTGCTTTTTTGTAGCAGTCATTATGCCACGCAAATTTGGATATCTTGGCTCTCCAATTTCATTTGAAACCGTGACGACACATGGTAATTGTGATTCAATAAACTGATATCCAGAAGGTATAACTCGTTTAATTCTTAAAATACTATCCATTATTTTAATATCACTAGCATAGGTAATAATAGGTAACTTGAGTTTTTCAGCAATACCTATTGGAACATGCCCATTATCAAAATCAGAAGCATGTCGTCCAGCCAAAATAATATCAAAATTTCCAATTTTATTTATAGCTTTCGATAATACTTCAACTGTAAATGATGAATCACAAGAAATCAATGATTCATTTTCAATCAAAACTAAATTGTCGGCACCCATTGAAAGTGTTTTTTTTATGACTTCATTTACAAAATTAAATCCTGCCATAATAACAGTTATGTTTACTTCATGCCCATCATCTCTAAGTCTTAATGCAGCTTCAGTAGCATTAAGGTCGAATCCATTAACTATAGGAGGACTGTTATCATCAATCTCCAAATTATTTGAATCTGCATTTACCTTAAATAAATGAGATGGAGTTTCACTATCTAGTACTTGTTTAGCTAAAACTGCTATTTCTATAGTCATGTAATTAATATTATAAAAGTATATCTAGAGATAAGATATGATTAATTTTTAATAATTCTAAAAGATATTATTTTTAATTATAAAACTAAATTTATAATTATTTTAACAATCATTATGAAATATATTAACCAAGCACTTGAAATATCCGGCATAGAACCAAAAACATCTATTTTAGAAGATTTTGATAAATATTCTAACCTGATTTTAAGTTACTCAAAAAAATTTAATTTAACTGGCATTAAAAATCAACAACAAATAACAGAAGAATTAATTATCAGATCATTAAGAATTACAAAAAACTTTGGAGGTAAGGTAAATCCTGGTGATTGGTTCAATGAAAAAAAATTGATAGATATTGGAACGGGTGCAGGAATTCCTGGTATTCCACTTAAAATAATACTTCCTGAACTATCTGTAACTTTATTAGATTCCAATAAAAAAAAATGCTCGTTTTTGGAAGAAGTAATTAAGGAACTCGATCTAAAAAAAATTGACGTTATTAATGCTAGAGCTGAAGATCTGGCACATGATCATAAACATAGAGAAAAATATGATATAGTTACAGCTAGAGCTTTAGCTCCTTTAGCAACATTATCCGAACTATGTATCCCTTTTATTTCAGTAGGAGGTACAGGCATATTTCCAAAAGGAGATAATGTACAAAAAGAAATAAATGATTCAAAAAAATTTATAGAATTTTTAGGGTGTACCCCTCCATTATATAAAATTGTTGAATCTCCAGGATTTTCTCCAAAAGATATTATATTGTATATGATGAAAGTAGAAAAAACTTCAAACAAATTCCCTAGAAAACCTGGTATACCCTCTAAAAGACCCTATAAACTTTAGATGTTTTTTTATGTTTAGAAATAATAATCGCCCAAAATTACTTAGACAAAAAAGTGTTTTTTCAAGAACTACAATCTTCGTTTCAATCGTAGGAATATTTTTATTAATATTTATTTTGAGAAATTTTCTTGATGTAAGATGGAATGAAGTTATAACAAATTTAAAATCAGTAAATTTACAACTTTTTTTTCTCGCATTCCTTGCTTATTACCTAAGTTTTATTGTGAGAGGATATAGGTGGAAGTTAATTTGTAAATCTGCAATTCCTAATAGTAATAAAAATTTACCTAATACTTTATCTTTTTCCGGAATCATACTTATGGGCTGGTTTGCAAATTCTATTGCATTTATGCGTTTGGGTGATGCTTATAGAGGTTGGATACTATCAAAAGAAATTAGTAAATCAAGTTTCTCTACATTAATAGGAACTGTTATTGCAGAAAGAGTACAAGATATATTAGTAATAATATTCATATTGTTACTTTCCATTTTCTTCATACAAAAATCTAATGAAATAGATCTTCCTGGATGGATTTTTTTAATTAGTGTTACATTATTAATGATAGTAATTGCCGGTATTTTATTTCTTAAAAAAACTGGACCTTATTTAGAAAAACTTCTACCTCCAAAAGTCAGATCTTTATATTCAAAAGTATATAAATCAATTTTAAGTGGTTTTTCTATACGAAATTTGCCAACCCAATTTTTATTAGGTTGCATTGGATGGATTCTTGAAATACTTAGATTCTATTTTGTAGCTGAATCAATGAATATAGATATCTCCATATGGATTATAATCTTAGCTACTTTAACTTCCTCTATTCTCACCACAATTCCGACTCCTGGTGGATTTGGTTTTGTTGAAAGTGGAATGGCAGCCTTGCTTATTTTATTTGGATTACCTGATTTAGCAGCTGTTTCATTAGTTACTATAGATAGAATTATTTCATGGCTTAGTGTAATAGTTTTTGGAGGTCTATTATTTTCATTTTGGCACATAATTAAAAGGCCTACATTTCTTTCTAAAAAATAATTTGGGGCTGTAGCTCAGATGGGAGAGCGCTTCGCTGGCAGCGAAGAGGTCGGGGGTTCAATCCCCCCCAGCTCCACCAATATAATTAAATATTTAAAAATTTTGGATTAGAATAATATAAATAAAAAAAACAGGAAATTAATATTGTTAAATCCTAAAAAATATCTCCCAGATCTGGAATCAGATTATAGATCTAATGAATTGATTGATATTGTTTCAATTTACAGAGACGAATGGGGTATTCCTCATATAGAGGCAAAAAACCAAAATGATTTATTTTTTGCTCAAGGCTTTGTAACTGCTCAAGATCGATTATTTCAAATGGATTTGGATAGATTAAGATGCTTAGGAAGATCTTCAGAATATTTAGGAGAAAATGCTCTAGCAAATGATGAACTAAATTTAAAAAGAGACTTCATTTCCGTAGCTAAAGGAGATTTAGAAAAAGCATCAACAGATTCAAAAAATATGCTTAAAAATTTTACTAAAGGAATAAATTATTATATTTCTAATTTAGATACTCTTCCTATTGAATACCATTTACTAAAAAAAGAACCTGAAAAATGGAACGATTTACATAGTATTTTAGTCTATAAAATTAGAAATGCAGCTGAAGGAACATTTAATACAAAATTATTCTACTCAAAATTGGCAAAAAGTATCGGAGGTATAAAAGCAGCAAAATTAACTACCGGTTATCTACCAGGTGCACTTTTAACTATTCCACCTGGTAAAACTTATTCTGGATTAATAGAAAATGCTATAGATGAACTTACAGAAGCTGCAAAAAATTATTCAACTATTGGTGATATAGATGGAGAATCAAATGGATGGGCAATTTCTGGAGAAAAAACTTATTCAAGTTTCCCTTTAGTAGCAGGTGATTCACATAGATCTTTAGATACACCAAATGTTTACTATCAAATTCACCTTAAATGTGAAGATTTTGAAAGCATAGGTTTTACTATACCTGGCTATCCAGGAATTTTACATTTTGCTCATAACCAAAACGTTGCATGGGGAATGACACATGGAGGTGGTGATACTCAAGATTTGTTTTTAGAAAAACTTAGAATTAAAGATAACAATATTCAATTTTACAATGATGGTAAATGGATAAATGCCAACAATTTTACATCTAAAATTTCCCCTAGAAATGGTGATGTTGTAAAAGTTAGAATTATTAAAACAAAAAATGGCAATATTATTTTTGGTTCACCAGAAAAAAAATATGGGATTTCTTTATCTGATCCCGGTGGCTCAGATAAGGGAACATACTGGATTAATTCAGCTTTTAGTGCAATGACTTCAGCATCTGCAGATGATTTAGAATCTGCATTTAATACCTGGACTGATAGAACAAATAATTATCCATATGCTGATATTGAAAAAAATTTTGGATATAAATTTGCGGGATCTGTTCCGATCAGAAATACACAACACCAATGGGGAATTGTCAAAGGATGGGAAAAAAAGTATTTTGTAAAAGGTGAAATACCAAGAGATAAATTACCTTCAATTAGGAATCCAAAAAGTAAATGGGTTGTTACTTGTAACCAAAGAGTTGTTGATCATGATTATCCATTTTTTATATCAAACTCGTTTGCTCCAGAATTTAGAGCAAAGGTATTAATAAATTATATAAATAAAAATCCAAAAAAATTAAATATAAATAATATGCTTGAAATGCATAATGAAAAATATTCAATTCCAGCAGAAAAGATTATATCTTATGCAAAAAGTATCAATATAAAAAACTATGATTTATCTAATCTTGAATTAAAAGCTCTTAGTGAATTATTTCATTGGAATTTTATTATGGATATTAATAGTCCTGCAGCATCTATTTACTCTGTATGCAAAGAAGAAATTGTTAGATATTTAGTAAAGATAAATTATGGTGATTTAGCTAATAATATAATTAAAAACAATGACCCTTCTGGTGTTTTTCATGTAAGAAGATTTCTAATTCCGCTTATTAATGAACAGATAGGTTTACAGAAAAGTTTTTTATTACAAAATAAAATTAAATGGGATGAGGTATTCATTTCTTCATTTAAATATGCAGTTAAATTCCTAAATAATCGATTCGACAACAATATAGATAGCTGGAAATGGGGTTATTTACATAGAACAAATCACAAACATCCCTTAAGTAAGCAATTTAAAAAATATTCTAAAATTTTAGATCCTCCTAAAGCCTCTGCAGGAGGTGATGGTGATACCCCTTTCGCAGGAAGTTATAATAAAAACTTTGAAATCATTGCCGCATCAGTAAATAGATACGCACATGATCCATATAATTGGGAAAATAGTAGATGGATTGTTCCATTAGGTTCTTCGGGTAACCCAGGATCAAAAAATTATCATAATCAACTGGAGCTTTGGGCAAAAGGTAAAACAATTCCACAACTATGGAATTGGGATATAATTAAGAATAAATGTTCAATGCAAAAATTAATTCCTTTCGAGTAAATTTCAATTGTCTAAAATTAAGAAAAAAGTTTTAATTACAGGTGGGGCAGGATTAATAGGTTCTATATTAATCAAGGGGCTAGGTCATAAATATGATTTTTCATCCTTAGATCTAAATCCTGTTAAAAATATAAATTCACACATAGCTAATTTATCTGATTTAGAAAAAATTCAACCAGCTTTTGAAAATATAGATACAGTAATACATTTAGCTGCAGACCGATCATCTGATGCTCCATGGGAATCCGTACTTACAAATAATTTAATTGGCACATATAACGTTTTTGAAGCAGCAAAAAGATCGAATTGCCAGAGAGTAATTTTCGCATCATCTAATCATGCAACAGGTGGATTTTATACATCTACACCATGGAAATATATTGTTGAAGGTAATTATGATGAGTTGAAGAAAAATCAATATGATCTGATAGATGAAAACAGTAGAATAAGACCTGATGGATACTATGGTGTAGCAAAAGCTTATGGAGAATCAATAGGCAGTTATTATTCAGATTATTACCAATTATCAAGCTTAAATTTACGTATAGGTTGGGTTATATCAAATGACGATCCCAGTTTTTCTCCTTTCGCTCTTTCATTATGGTTAAGTCATAGTGATACAGTTCAAATATTCGATCTTTGCATAAATGCTAGTAACAAAATTAAATATGACACTTTTTATGCTACATCTGACAATACTTGGAAAATCTTCAATATAGAAAAAGCAAAACAAAAACTAGGCTATAAACCTTTTAATGGTGCAGGCTCCAATTTCAAACTATCTTCCCCCCCCCTAAGAGATCAATGATACAAATATATGGAAATTAAATCTGACTCAATAATAATTAGTAATGATTATAGTTCAGTTGAAATTATACCTAAATTAGGTGCCCATTTAGTATCGTTTAAAATTTTTCATAAAAATCTAGAATACGAATTATTAGTCCAAAACAAAAATAATTCTTTTCTTCAAGAATCTGGTTCTTTTATAATGGCTCCATGGGTAAACAGAATTTTAAATGGCGAATTAAACATTATGAACAAAAGATATTATTTACCAATAAATTCTTCAAATTATGCTATGCATGGACTAGTAAAAAATCAAACTTGGAATATAAAAAAATTAACTGAAAATAGTATCCTATTAGAAACAAGTTTATCTAAACCTTGGCCATTCTCAGGAAAAATTAAATATTTATGTTCATTAAAGGAATTAGCTCTTGTGCAAACTATAACTATAGACACTGAAGATAACATAGAATTTCCAGTTGCAATTGGTTGGCATCCTTGGTTTAAAAGAAGTTTAAATAAGCAATCAGGATTAATAAAGATCGAAGCTTCAGGAGAATGGGAATTAGATTCAAAAATGAAACCTTCAGGAAAAATAATTAATTCAGATTTATATAAAAAAATCCGCTCCGGTATAAGGCTTGAACCTTTTGAAAGTGATTCATGCTTCTTACTAAGTGAAAATGGTTCAGGTTATATTTCCTGGCCAGAATTGACATTAGGAATAAGTGGAGATCCAACTATAACTAATATGATGGTTTATACAACTGATAAAGCAATCTGTTTAGAGCCACAAACTTCCACTATTAACGCTTTTCAACTTCATAACAACGGGTTTGAAAAAACAGGTACATATTATATTTCTAAAAATAATCCTTTCTCTTCAACTACATCTTGGGCTTGGAAATTTCATGAATAAAATAGGTATAAAAATAAATTCATTAAATTTTAATTACGGAAAAAAAAACATACTAAATGATATTAATTTAGAAATTAATCAAGGATCTATACAAGGGATTATAGGCCCAAATGGCGCTGGAAAATCTACCTTACTAAATATTTTAGTTGGAAGATTAAAACCTACCCGAGGTTATATAAAAATTTTAGGTGAAGATTTAAATATTAATATTGTAAAAAATATAGGTTATATGCCTCAAAAAAATGCTATCTATGCAAACTTGAATATTTATGAAAATATTGATTTTTTTGCTAGAATGCATGGTTTCTCAGACAAAAAGAAAAGAAAAGAAATCGTTTCAAAAGTTATTGAAACCGTAAAACTATCTGAATATAAAAATCAAGTTGTATATAAATTAAGTGGAGGTATGAAACAGCGAGTAAGCCTTGCAATATCATTAGTACATGAGCCAAAAATACTTGTATTTGATGAACCTACTGTTGGTTTAGATCCAGAATTAAGACACGACTTTTGGAATAATTTTATAAATTTATCTTCAAAAGGAACAACTATTATAATCACAACTCATACGATGGATGATGCTATACATTGCAACAAATTAGCATATATGAAATCGGGAAAAATAATTGTAAACAAGTCTCCAGACAAATTTTTAGACAAAAATAAAAACATCTACTCTTTGGAACAAGCTTTCTTGAAATTATCTAAATAAAAAAATGAGTGTTTTTGATCGAATAATTGGAATAACATCAATAATTGTTAAACAATTATTAAGAGACCATAGATCTGTTGCTCTAATATTTATGGCGCCGATGATAGTAATGGCACTAATAGGATTCAGCTTTCAAGATCAACCTGCAACTCTAAATCGAACTGCTCCAGCTATAATTGCAACTATGTCATTAGTATTCGTTTTTATGCTGACTGGAGTTTCATTCCTAAGAGAACGTTTAGAGGGTACTTTAGATAGATTATTAGTAACAGATACTACCAAAATTGAACTAGTTTTTGGTTATTTATTTGGATTTTTATTATTTGCATTAATTCAATCAACTATCATTCTTTTTTTTACTGTTTATGTAGTTAGTATAGATTATTCAGGAAGAATTATTGATGCATACATAATATTAATCATTCTTACTATTACTTCAGTTTCTTTAGGTATATTTATTTCAACATTTGCTAAAAATGAATTTCAAATTATTCAATTCATTCCTGTCTTAATTTCTCCACAAATTTTTTTATCTGGAATTTTCATTCCAGTTGAACAATTACCTTGGTACTTTAAACCTTTAAGTGCCATAGCGCCTTTAACTTACGCCAATAGAGCATTACGAAATATTATGTCAGGATATAAAATTGAAGAAGTTATTATAGAAATAGGTGTTCTATTACTATTCGCTTTTATTTTACTTATACTAGCCATAATGAG
>Ga0310344_10003604_pt1 | contig 11502 bp, 8 predicted proteins | sample HC15DNA20200_MG_FD_203801 | JGI IMG/M metagenome (GOLD analysis project Ga0310344, IMG submission 203801) | Marine microbial communities from station ALOHA, North Pacific Subtropical Gyre - HC15-DNA-20-200_MG | ecosystem: Environmental > Aquatic > Marine > Oceanic | place: Pacific Ocean: North... | reverse complement strand
AAACTGCTATAGCTCCAAACATAAACATTTTAACATATTTCATTTTGACTTTCATCATGTCAGTGTATTTTCCATCATAGTAGGTATTTACAATCAAAAAACCTGCTATACCAAAAATTAATAATTCTATCTTCATTGTATTAAAAGGAGAAATTAACAAGCGGTGCATGTTCCATTTCCGCTGACGCTTCCGCTTCCACTAATAGAGCCTCCGGTATTATCAATATGCCCGTCATTAACTAATGTTTGATTTTGAGCAATATTTATTTCTCCCTTATTTTTAATGTAGCCTCTGTTAACAAAAGTTCCACTATCAAAATGTATTGTTGGTGTGCTTTGTCCCCCCGTTTTTGTATTTATTAATGAACCTACCCCACGCACTAACACATCGCCCTCTATTTTCATAAACATTGAGCCTCCTGCAGTAGCAATATATTTTAGTGTTCCATAAATATTTAATTTACCTCCAGGTAAAACACGGATTCTCGGTGCCACCGTATTTGTATCTTGTGTTAATTGCAATAACACATCTTGTGCAATACAAAGCGTTTGTCCATCTTCAATTTCTATATCACCTTGCATATTTACCACATCATCTTCCAATATCCATGTACCTTCACCAAGATTTGCCCAATCATCTAAATTTTTCAAATAGTTTTCTTCATCTGTTGGACAAATTGGTATTGCGCGCGGTCTGAAAAATTTACCCCTAGTTCCAAAATTATTGGGGAGAAGGTAATTATACTTAAAATATCTACTCATTTATAATAATAGTTAATAAAAAGTATAATAAAAAGTTTTTAAATTGCGCTTCAGTTTTGTTCAAAAATCTCAGATTTCTCTCTTTAATGGATTTTCAATTCTCATGAGAGTAGAATTTAATAAAAGGTCAAAAATGAGTATTTTATAAATATTGCATCTTGGAGAATTGAAAAACGATTAAAGAGAGAAATTGAATAAGATTTCAAATTCTTATTCAATTATATATATCATTTATTCCAATAATATAATCCCAAAATTACCAAAAAAACAGAAATTCCAATAGCAACGTATTTTTTTTGTAATTTCATCTCTCTGATCCTTTTAGTTTTTTTGGGTTCATAATGCAAATAATATTGTTCTAAACCCTTATGAAAATTAATTTCGGGTTTACCTAATTGTCTATTAAGTTTATTATGCATAAAATGAACCCATTTTTGGAAAGACAAGCGTGAACTAAGGTAAGGTGTAATGGGAAATTCATTAAGTTTTTTGGCGAATTCCTTTCCCATTCTTTTGTTTGGTAAAAACATAGGAAAATTTTGTATTAAATCATAATATTTTTTTTTAGATCTGGCATCAGGTTGTTCTGGATAAGTCATTGCAACTGTCTGTAAAAAAAACCAGAATTTTGGACCCCAAACATCTGACGATAAAAACATATATAATAGTTAGACAGTATTATAATTAAACCCATACGTAAGATTTTCTAGATATTATTTTTTTTAATTGAACAAGCGCTTTCAAAGTTCCAATAATTTTTTTAGGATTAGAAAATTTAATTTCGTCAAAAGGTCCCCATGTCCACGATTTATCATATTTCATAAATATAAATTTAATTTCTGAAATTTTAGCATGATCATCTGGTAATTTTATCCATTTTTGATGTTTTACAAGTGATTTAACAAAAATTACTCTTTCTTTCCAATTTTTAAGTTTGTTAATTTTTATTTTTAGTTCATTTACTAAATAATCTGAATCTTTTCCTGTTATTTTTGTAACAAATAATTTAGATTTAAGATAATTTTTTGGATTATATATTTTAATATTAATAATAACTGAACAAATAGATGCCGCATGATTTTGTTTGTCTAGACAATTTGCCATATATATTAGTATTAAAAAAGTAATAAAAACTATATGAACTATTAATGTATCGATGAGAAAATATATGTTTTGTAATAACTGTGGAAAACAGGGACATTTATTTCATAGATGTAAGAAGCCAATAAGTAGTATAGGGATCATAGCATTTCGCAAATCGAAAAGATATGATAAAAAACTTGAATATTTGATGATATGTCGTAAAGATTCGTTGGGATATGTAGATTTTATGAGAGGTAAATATCCCTTACATAGTGAATTTTATATTCAAAATATCATTGATGAAATGACAAATGATGAAAAAAAAGATTTAATGAAACATGATTTTAAAACTTTATGGACTAATTTATGGGGTAATTTTGTGGGTTGTCAATATCGTGGGGAAGAGAAAATTTCAAGTGAAAAGTTTCAAAAGATGAAATTAGGAGGATCTTTATTAGACTTAATAAATAATAGTAAAACAAAATGGAAAACACCAGAATGGGGATTTCCCAAAGGTCGTAGAAATTATCAGGAAAATGATTTAGCTTGTGCATTAAGAGAATTTCAAGAGGAGACTGGTTATATCAAGGATCAGTTAGATATTATCCACAATTTAATGCCATTTGAAGAAATTTTCACAGGCTCCAATATGAAATCGTATAAACATAAATATTTTGTTGCCTATATGGAACCAGATAAAAAATCTATTAATAATTTTCAATTATCAGAGGTAAGTAAAATTGGTTGGTTTACTTTAGAAGAGAGCCTAGAAATGATACGCCCTTATAATTTAGAGAAAAGACAAGTTATTAAAAAAATAGATAATGTATTGCACAAATATCGGTTAGTGAAATAATATAGGATTGAATTAATCTTATAATATATTAATGAGTAGAAAATTAAAACAGAAACTTATTCTTCAAGCTATAAATAACAGTCAAGGTCAACAAAGTCAACAAGAAAATACAGAACAATTTGAAAATACAGAACAATTTGAAAATATAGATTTAAAAGATTTATATGAAAAAAATGTTGAAAGAAGATCGCTAAATGATCCAAAATTTCTTAATTTTTTAAGGGAGAAGGAGAAGGCGGAAATAAAAAATGTAACAAATAAGAGTTTTTTATATCCTACATTAAATGATCCTAATTTTAATATTAAAATAAGGAATAAAAAAGAATTTGATGATACCAAGTATGATGACCAAATTCATGATGTTAAAACACACGGAGAAAATATTTGTAACCAGAAAGAATTTGAATTATCCCCAACTCAAATGTTTGTGAGAAATTTTCTCTCATTTCAAACACCTTATAATAATTTATTGTTATTTCATGGATTGGGAACAGGGAAGACATGTTCAGCAATTTCTGTTTGTGAGGAAATGAGAGGATTTATGAAAGAAATGGGTATTACAAAAAGAATTATTATTGTTGCTTCTCCAAATGTTCAAGATAATTTCAAATTACAATTATTTGATAAACGAAAATTAAAAAATATAAATGGTTTATGGAACATGAGGGCATGTACAGGTAATTCATTTTTAAAAGAGATTAATCCAATGTATATGAAAGGTTTGGAAAAAAAGAAGGTAATACGACAAATAGAAAGAATTATTCGTACATCTTACCTATTTATGGGTTATACAGAGTTTTCAAATTATATTACAAATATTTTAAAAAGATTTGAATCAACAAAAGAAAGACGAGCTATTCAAAAAGAGTTTAATAACAGATTAATTGTTATTGATGAGGTTCATAATATTCGTTCAACAAGCGATAATAAACAAAAAAAAATTGCTAATAATCTTTTAAAATTGGTAAAATTTACAGAAAATCTTAAATTATTATTATTATCGGCAACTCCAATGTTTAATAGTTATAAAGAAGTAATTTGGTTATTAAATTTGATGAATTTAAATGATAATAGATTTCCTATTAAAATCAGTGAAGTTTTTGATAAAGAAGGAAGGTTTTTATTAGACGATGAAGGAAATGAAGTTGGAAAGGAATTATTAATTCAAAAAGCTCGCGGTTATATATCTTTTGTTAGAGGAGAAAATCCCTATACTTTCCCCTATCGTATTTATCCAAGTCAATTTACAGCAGAAAATCTCTTAAAAAATATGGAGTATCCTCGTAAGCAAATTAATGGAACAGCAATTATAAAAAGAATACAATTTTTAGATTTATTTATCAGCAATATTGGCGAATATCAAGAAAAGGCATATAATTATGTAATAAATCAAATTCGTGAAGATTTTCCCTCATTTACAAAGATGGAAAGTGGCGTTGGATACCAAGTTTTGTCAAATCCATTGCAAATTTTAAATATGTCCTATCCTTCTAAAAATTTTGATGATGGAGATAAAAATATAAAATTACATGGAGTTGGAGGATTAAATAGAACAATGATTTATGATAAAAGTACAAAAAGAAATTTTTCATATAAACAAGAAGTTTTGGATAGTTATGGAAGAATTTTTTCAAGCAATGAAATATCTAAGTATAGTGGAAAAATACACTCAATTTGTGAACATATTAAAAAATCAAATGGAATAGTTCTAATATATTCTGCGTATCTTAATGGTGGATGTGTTCCTCTAGCATTAGCCTTAGAAGAGATGGGATTTATTCGTTATGGTGGAAAATCATTGTTTAAAGAACAAGTTTCACCAAGAATAAATGCTTTAACAATGGATCCTATAAAAAATGCCAAAGAGCCTGTTGCATCATATGTAATGATAACAGGAGATCAAAAACTATCTCCAAGAAATAAGGATGAAATAGATTGGTGTACAAATGAAGATAATATAAATGGAGAAAAGGTAAAAGTAGTTATTATTTCAAAAGCAGGATCGGAAGGTCTTGACTTTAAAAATATTCGACAAGTTCATATTTTGGAACCTTGGTATAATTTAAATCGCATTGAACAAATTATTGGGAGAGCTGTGCGTTTTTGTAGTCATATTAAATTGCCATTTGAGAAAAGAAACACAGAAATATATCTTTATGGAACTCGTTTAACTGATGATGATGTGGAAGCTGCCGATTTATATGTATATAGATTGGCGGAAGCCAAAGCTATAAGTATTAGCGAAGTTGCTCGTATTTTAAAAGAAAATGCAGTTGATTGTTTATTAAATAAAGCACAGATTGATCTATCTGTGGAAAATTTAAACCAAAAGGTTGAACAAAAACTTTCAAGCGGAGTTACCATTACTTATGAAGTGGGCGATCAGCCTCATTCGGCTATATGTGATTATATGGATAAATGTATTTATGCCTGCAAACCAAGTCAAGACACCATTATAATAAATAAAGATACTTATAATGAACAATTTATAATAATGAATCTAGAAAAAATAATTATAAAAATAAGAAATTTAATGAAAGAGCATTATATTTATAAAAAAGAAGATCTAATTCATGGAATTACTAGAATAAAGAAATTTCCAATGGAGCAAATATATGCGGCATTAAATCAATTAGTAAATGATAAAAATGAATATATTACTGATATGTTGGGAAGAATTGGACATTTAATTAATATTGGAGATTATTATATGTTTCAACCAATTGAATTAGAAAATAAACATATTACCAGATATGAAAGAACACATCCGATAGATTATAAAAGAGATAGACTAATTATTCGTTTACCAGAAAAAATTCCCAAATCATACATAGAAGAAGAGATTGATATTAAAAGAATCATTGGAGAAATGCGCGAAAAATTAGAAAATGTTCAAATTCCCAAGGCACTTACGCGTGGAGAAAATGATTGGTATAATTATTGTTCTTTAACATTTATTAGATTAAAAGAGTATATTCCAGAAGATGAATTGTTAAAATATATTTTACATCATATTATTGATTGTGAATATCTTTATAAAAAACAATTAATTAATTATATTTATTATTCTCAATTAACTCCCTTTGAAATAAAAATAAAGGAATATTTAGATACTTTTATAATTGAAAAGAATGGTGTCAAAGCAATATTATATTATTCTCCACAATCAGAAAAACCTGTGAAAATATCGGTATTTGATCAAACAGAAGTTCGTGAAATACTACCTACAGAAATTCGGTCACTTGGTTTTAATAAAGGACCAGAACATTGGGCACGCCCCCCACTTAATATTGATCAAATAAATGATTTTGTTGGATTTATGCTTCTCTTTGATAAATCAGAAAAAATTATGTTTAAAATTAAAGAAATGAGAAAAAAAAGAAATAAGGGTGCAAGATGTGATCAAATGCCAAAAAAGAATATAAAACCTATTTTAAATAAAATAAAGGGGGATAGACTTTATTCTGAATTAATTCTTGATCAAGAAGTTCCCGGTGAAAAGAAAAAGAAAAAGATATCTGGTGGTCAGTTCTGTTGTGAATTAGAACTTATTCTAAGATATTATGATGATATTGGCGAAAAAGGAATGAGATGGTTTTTATCCACTGTTGATATTAAACTTAATCAGATTGAAACAAAGACGAAAAATTGAAGTTAAAAATATCTATTTATATAATATAAAATGCCTGCTGCAAAGAAAAAAAGCGGGAAGAAAAGCGGGAAGAAAAGTGGTCTTTATATGAAATCAATATTAACACGTAAAATTGTATTACCATTTAATAAATTGGGAAGCAATCTTCATGACGTTCTATCTCATTCTTTAAAAACTTCTCTTGAAGGAAAATGCATTATAGAAGGTTTTGTTCGACCAGCGACAACCAATTTATTACATTTTACGGCAGGAAGAGTAACAGAAACTGGTTGTAGTTTTGAAGTTATATTTGAGGCGCATATTTGTAAACCAGTTGAAGGAATGAAAATTAAATGTATTGTAAAAAATGTAACAAAAGCTGGAATACGAGCAGAAAGAGAAACAAGTCCTTCACCAATTATTGTTTTTATAGCAAGAGATCATAATTATTCAAACAAATATTTTTCAACTATTAAAGAAGGCAATACAATTCGCGTACAAGTTATTGGAATAAGATACGAATTGAATGATAAATATATAAGTATATTGGCCGAATTACTTCCCGAAAAAAAATCCAAAAAGAAAAGATTACAACTTATTGATGACACAACTTAAACGAATGTAATGTATAATATTATGGAAAACATTCAATTAAATTTATTAAAAGATGAAATTGAAAAATTAGAAAAGTTTCATCAAATTCAAATTTTAGAAATTTTAGTTGAAAATAAAGCTTCATTTACCGAAAATAGAAATGGAGTATTTGTTAATTTAATAAAAATTAATAAAAATATCATTCAAAAAATTAGAGAATATTTACTATATGTTTCTAATCAAAACATTACCTTACAAGATACTGAACAGCTTAAAGAGGAATTAAAATATAATTATTTTAAAGGTAATAAAGATAAAACTAGTTCTTTAAATATATGAATTTTACAGAATTAAATCGGTATTCATTAGTAAATGAACTTTTAAAAAACATTTCTTTTTTAGATTCCAATGAAAAAAAATCTAAAAAAGAAATAAAAACGATAAAAAAAGAAAGTCTTATTTTTTTCCCCAAATTTTCTGATACTTTATTTTGGTGTTATTATATTTTAATAAATTCTATGCAAGATTATGAAATGGTTAATAGCGACTTTAAAGAAGAAAAAATGATAAAAATTTCATTAATCCAGACTGTCCGTGAAAACAAAGAAATTTTAAAAAAACTTAGAATTAAAAGAACTGAAGTTGAAGATGATCTATTAAATAAAAAATTTATAAGTGTTAAAACTTTTTTATTGTTGTGTCATCTAAAAAAAATAAATATTATCATCAGAGATAATATAAAATTTATAGAAAATATAAGCAATTTTGATGATCCAAATATTCAAATAATAGAGAAAAGAAAAGGTAAATATGGTTTATTTATCGGAAAAAAAGAAATTGAAAAATGTAGAGAAGAATATTGGAAGATAGATGCGATGGATTTTGAAAATCCCCTTAAATCAATATCACATTATAAATTAAAAAATCTACAAGACATCTGCAATAAATTAAATATTATTATTGAAAAAGACGGTAAAAAACTTAGAAAGAAAGATCTTTATCAGATGATATATAATAAAATTGAATAAAAATATAAAATAATTATAACAATAATAATTATATGGATAAAAAGAAAAGATTGGAAGATTTCTTCAAAATATTTATGGCGAAAAAAAATATGGAATTGGAGGCTCGTTTCACAAAAAAATTAACTAGAATTAATTTTGAAAATGCAATTAAAAAAATAAAATCATTAGGGTTTATTTCACATATAGCAAGTGGAACATATCATTTAAATATTACTAATGAATTTATGGATTCAAGAGCTGGAAGAATGCGTCAATCCAATATTCGAACCCAAATTGCACATTTAGTTCATGTACAAGAATATTGTCGCGAAAATACTATTCCTTTAGATAATATACCTCACTATATAACTTTTTCGGAAAAAATGCGTGTTCAAGTTAAAGGACAGCCTCTTCAAGCAATCGATTATCACGATTTCAAATTTCGCGTAAATTTAAAGAATGAAAGACAACTACTAAATAATGATCAAAGAGTTATTGCTACTTTAAAAGATTGGAATAAAACCAAAAAAACATTTAGATTTATAAAAAGGTTCACCTTTACACATCCAAATTTTCCATTAAAAGTTGATTTTAGTATAGTAAAATCTTCTAGAAAGAGAAAGAATGGACAATTAATTCCAGAATATACTGTTGAACAATCTAAACTTTTTAAATTCTATGAAACATATGAAATTGAGATTGAAATGGATAATGAACAAAAAGGAGGCGAGACGATGCCAGATCTTATAAAAAAGTTTAAAACTGTAATTAAATATGTATTATCAGGATTGCAAGAAACGAATTTCCCCATATCTTATGATGAACAAGATGGAGTTTTACAAGATTATATAAAAGTTTTATATCCCAAATTAAATAAAGGTAAACAAGCTGAACGTAGAAAAATTGGAACTAGAGATTTTGTAGGACCCCAACCAATATCATTAGAATATGTAAATATTGTTGAAAATACAACTGATATAAAGTTTCCCAATATACGAAATTTTTATACAGTTACTGAAAAAGCTGATGGTATTCGCAAATTATTATTTATAGCGCCTTTAACAGGCAAGGTCTATTTAATAGATGTTAATATGAATGTTCAATTTACAGGAACTATTTGCAAACAAAAAGAATATCATAAGACAATTATGGACGGAGAACACGTTTTACATAGTAAAAAGGGGAAATTTATTAATTTGTTTTTAATATTTGATTTATATTATGTAAATGGCGATGATGTTCGTTCACTCCCTTTTATAAAAGGTACAAAAAAGAGTGGTCGGTATGATAAATTAATTAATATCTTAAACAAAATAAGTTGGAACCCCGTTTCATCAAATAATAATTTTACAGTACAAGTAAAAACTTTTTATCCACGAACTCCCTCAGAGGGAAACGCTATTTTTAAAAATTGTAAAACTATATTAGATCAGCAACGTGCTGGTATATTTTCATATGAAACTGATGGTTTAATATTCACCCCAGCCTATCTTGCTGTTGGGGGATCACTTAGTCAAAATATAACAACAAAACCAGTGAAAAAAACTTGGATTTGGGCATTAAAGTGGAAACCACCAGAATATAATACAATTGACTTTTTAGTTACAACAAAAAAAATGTCAAATGGACGTGATTTTATAGGAAATATTTTTGAAAATGGAGATAATCTTGCTCAAGCTGAACAATTAACACAATATAAATCATTAATTTTAAGGGTTGGATTTGATGAAAGTCGTCACGGTTTCTTAAACCCTTGCGAAGACCTTATTAATGAAAATTTCTCAAGAAAAAGTGGACACGATCCAAATTCATATAAACCATATCCTTTTATGCCCACTAACCCAACAGATAATACTGCTTGGAAATGCAATATGCTTCTTGAAAATGGTGAAAGAGGTGCAAAATATTTATTTATAGAGGATAAATCTGACACCTTTGATGATCAAACGATTGTTGAATTTCGTTATGATCATGATAAAAAGGAACATTGGCGTTGGATACCCATTCGCGTTCGTTATGATAAAACTGCTGCTTATAGAAGAAATGAAAGACAATATGGAAATGCTTATCATGTTGCACAAAGTATTTGGAAATCAATACATAATCCAATTACTGCAGAAATGATTTCTACTGGAGAAAATATTCCAGAAGAATTGGGGGATGATGATGTATATTATAAAAAAACATCTAGAACATCCACGAGAGGATTGCGCGATTTTCACAATTTATTTGTGAAGAGAAAACTAATATGTGGAATAGCGCATCATGGGGGAACTTTAATTGATTTAGCATGTGGAAAAGCTGGGGATTTACCAAAATGGATACACGCAAAACTATCTTTTGTTTTTGGAGTAGATATTTCAAGAGATAATATTGAAAATAGAAAAGATGGAGCTTGCGCAAGATATTTAACCAAAAGAAGAAGAAGAAATAATTTGCCTTCATGTTTATTTGTAAATGCTGATAGTAAGTTGAATTTAAGGAAAGGCGAAGCTTGTGTAACGGAACAAGGCAAAAAAATAACACAAGCCATTTTCGGTGAGGGGGAAAAAAATGAAGGAAAACTTGGAAAAGCTGTATATAGACAATATGGGAGAGGGAAAGAAGGCTTTGATGTAGTATCAGTTCAATTCGCCCTTCATTATTTCTTTACAGACATTACCACCCTTAATAGTTTCTTAACCAATGTTTCTGAAACATGTAAAGTTGGCGGATATTTTATTGGGACATGTTATGATGGAAAAAAAGTATTTAACCTATTAGAAGGCAAGAAAGAAAATGAAAGTGCTATTATAATTCAAGAAGATAAAACAATGTGGGAAGTTAAAAAAAGATATGATGCAGATACTTTTAACGACGATGAAACGAGCCTTGGATATCCTATAGATGTATTTCAAGAATCTATTAACAAAACATTTACTGAATATTTGGTAAACTTTAAATATTTTCAAAGATTATTAGAAAATTATGGTTTTAGAATGTTAAAAAAAGATGAATTAAAAGAATTGAATTTTCCTAATTCAGTTGGATCATTCCAAGATTTATTTCATTTGATGCAAGAAGGTGAAAAACAGGGTCGTTTGCATAAAAAGGATTATGCTAATGCCTTTGAAATGAATTCTAATGAAAAACAAATATCTTTCCTCAATAATTATTTTATCTTTAAGAAAACTCATAGTGTTAATGCAGGACAAGTATCTTTAATAATTTCAGAAGATACAAAAGAAGAGATAGATGATGCAACGCAAGAAGCAGAGGATTTGGCTAATATTACTCAGCCTGAAAAAACTCCAAAAGAGAAATTAAAAACAAAAATAACTTTGGACACTACACCTCCAAAGCCTACCAAACCTCCCACGCCCACAATCGTTGTGAAATCACCAACCAACACATCTAATAATGCAGCACAAAAAAATGCGCAAAATAATGCAGCGCAAAATAATGTGCAAGGACAAAATAATGCAGCGCAAAATAATGCGCAAGGGCAGAATAATGCGCAAGGGCAGAATAATGCGCAAGGGCAGAATAATGCGCAAGGGCAGAATAATGCGCAAGGGCAGAATAATGCG
>Ga0310344_10003602_pt1 | contig 11505 bp, 10 predicted proteins | sample HC15DNA20200_MG_FD_203801 | JGI IMG/M metagenome (GOLD analysis project Ga0310344, IMG submission 203801) | Marine microbial communities from station ALOHA, North Pacific Subtropical Gyre - HC15-DNA-20-200_MG | ecosystem: Environmental > Aquatic > Marine > Oceanic | place: Pacific Ocean: North... | reverse complement strand
CTTGTAAAATTAAAATTGGCGCTAGGGGTGGTATATGTGGTGGCACCGAAATTCATGACGTTAAGACATGGTTGTGAGCCGGCTGGGCACTGCATGTTCGCGGTGCCGAGTTTGAATACTGCATGCGTGGCGTAAAAGGCAGGGCTGGCGAAGCCTTATAATCGCTGTATTGCATTGCGTTGGGAGGAAAACAGCCGCGCGGACGATAGCTGAACGACGCTGGTCTTTTGGTGCCAAACAGAGTGGGGCCTCACTCCGCCGCTGCGATCTCGGTTTCTCTGTCGTAAGCCGGTACAGTCAGCAGCCGGGTTAGCGCATCCACATTATCTATTTTCGATATCCGCTTGACTGTCTCGGCGATCTCGTCCACGTCAATTGACGGACCGATCAGAGCGGTAACGGCGCGGGCCTTGTCGACTATTCCATCGAAAGAAAGTGGGTTCCCGGGAGAACCAAGCGCTTCGATCACTTCCGCTTGCCGTACGCTGCCATCTTCTAGATGCAACGCGACGCCGCCGCCCATATTTTCCGGTAAGTAGGCGTCGAGACCCGTGTCATGATGTGCTTCCGTCTTGTCGATTAGTGCCAATATCTTTGGGTCCTCGTGATACTCTGCCTCAAAGGCGCCGTAATCTTGCGGCCCTTTCGCCAGGGTCGCCGCGACGATATAGGGCATGCTGTATTGCGCGGCCATCACTGAGTCCGGACGGCGGATGGCGTGTTTCTTGATCGCGTTGCCGGGGGAGAAGGCATCTATTTTAACGATTTTTTCTGGATCGAGTTTGAAGCCGTCCGTTGCGATTTCCAAGGCATCTATCATGCCGTGGAATTTTCGGCAGCAGGAATACGGTTTGAAGCTGACCGCATGGATTTGCAGCGGTGCGCCGTCTGCGCGACCCAGATGCTCTGGTTTTACGTGCTTAGAGTACAGATGATAAAAGCCGAGCGGCCCTTCGAGTGGTTTTGCGGGCGCTGTGACGCCCAGCGCCGACAGGTCGGCGGCTAGAATGCCGTGCATCGCCGGCAGCCCAGCATGCATGCGTTTTATCATCGTTCCTTGTGGTTCATGCGCGAATTGCTGCGCGCCACCGGCCATGGATAGGGCTAGCCCCCAAGCGCGGGTTATCCCATCCGCATCGAGTCCATTAAGTTTTCCCGCTGCGGTCGCTGCGCCGAAGGGGCCGAACAGGCAAGTCGCATGGAAGCCTCGCTCGGTCACCTCCGGCGAGGTGGAGGCGCGGCCAATTCGTGCCATTGTCTCGTAGCCGGCAGCGATGGCGGCCAAGACTTCGCGTCCTTGTGCGCCGGTGACCGCAGCTGCGGCCAACGCCGCAGAAATCACCACAGCGCCTGGATGACTGTTGGACGCTTCATGGGTGTCGTCGAGTTCGTAGCCATGCGCTGCTGTCCCGTTGGCAAGCGCCGCCGTTGCTGCATTGACCAGATCACCAGACCCGATGAGGCGCGCATTTCCGGTCGTGTTCTGATCGAGTGCCCATTGCCGTAGCTTGCGCCCCCAAGGCTGAACCGAGCCGCACATTGCAACGGTGGCATAGTCAAGAATTAGCCGCTCAAGTTGAGCGATATCGTCTTGCGTCAAAGACGCTCCATCGATTGACACCATATCCTGTGCGAGTGCGAGACTGTTCACTTGGGCGTTGTTCATCTCATTCTCCTGGCGCTATCCGATCAATAGCTTCCGGTATTCCGCGAGCCTTGTCCAATTCGCGTCACCCGCCGCGATGGGCTATCGTGCAACCCAAGTCCAACGATCTTTGCGAGTAAGTTCCATGACAATCGAACACGGCCTTCGTGTCCCCATGGTCGGCCTGCCCCAGGAGACGGGCGCCTATGCGAAGCAGGTAGAAGCGGCTGGGTTTGACTTCATGTGGGTGCCCGATACGCCGCTTCTCGCCGGGCTTTGGCGTGATGTCTTTATACATCTGACCTGTGCCGCGCTGGAGACATCAAAAATCCGGCTCGGCCCCGGCGTCACCAATCCGATAACGCGCCATCCGGTTGCTGTCGGCAGCGCTATTATTACGCTCGACGAAGTTTCGGAAGGCCGCGCTGAGGTGCCATACGGCACAGGCTATAGTTCTGCGTATATCATTGGGCGTAAGGCCGCTACCTTGAAGCTGATGCGAGACGCTGCAGCGCTATGGCGCAATATATTCACCGGCGAGCGCACGCAGTTAGGTGGGTTGGAAATTCAACTCGATCTGCCGCGTCCTGACATTCCCATCATCATGGCGGCAAGTGGTCCAAAAGCGCTACAGACGGCGGGCGAAGTTGCGGACGGGGTCCTGATTATGGTGGGCGCGCATCCTGGTTGCGTCGAATGGGCGCTGGAACATGTGGACGCCGGTGTTGCCAAGGCCGGTCGGGCTCGGTCCGACGTCAAACGTACGTTGGTCTTGACGGCCTGCGTCGATAATGACCGACAGCGTGCGATCGATACGATGCGGCCGTGCGTTGGCAATCTGTGTAGGCATCGTTTCGTGAGCGAGTTATTCGATCGCGCAGGTCTAACACCACCGCCGGTGCCTGATAATATTCCCCAGCCCTATCCCGATCTGGGCCACGCCGTCGACTGGGAGGAAGCGAAGCGCGCCACGGCATGGATTCCCGACGATATTGTGGCAGCGATGAATGCGCTTGGCTCCGGCGAGGAGGTCGCTGAGCGGGTACAGGTACTGAGCGACCTCGATATTGATGCTATCTGGTGGCGTGATCATGGCACCTGGGAACGCCCAGATGCGCTTATGAAAGGGCTTGTGGAAGAGGTGTTACCGAGGCTTTAGCCGCTTGCCTATTTGTGGCCATGTCCTTTCATGCTGGAATGGCCTGAAGCGCCCGCTTTCATCTTCACCGCCGCATGCAATGTTACCGTGCCAGCTTTTTCGAAGGTCAGGGTCAACGGCAGCTTGCTGCCTTTCTCTATGGGAGCCCTGAGCTTCATGATCATAACGTGATAGCTGCCCGGTTTTAGGGACACGCTGCCGTGGGCGGGCACGGGGACGCCACCCTCGACTTGGCGCATGCGCATGATATCGCCATCCCGGATATGGTTGTGTAGTTCGACTTTGCCGGCCTGTGGCGATGAGGCAGAAATCAGCCGATCCATAGGGCCCGCATTCTTGATCACCATGTAGGCCGCGCTATTGCCCCGCTTTCCAATGGAGGGGCGTGCCCATGCGGAATTGACGCTTAAATTGCCGATTTTGGCATCGCTGGCCAAGCTGGGAGTGCCATATCCTGTCGCGAGAGTTATTGCGACGATAAGAATTTTTACAAATTTCATTGGTTCCTCTTTCTGTGAGACAGCCGCTGTTCACATTTGTCGACTACAGTTCTGCGATGGCGGCGGCGCGCGACTGTGAGGAATTTGTGTGGGGGTTTCGGCGCTCTGAACATCATGAAGAGATATGGGCAGAACGAGAGGTAAGGTCGGCTGGTCTGTTTGTGGCGTATTGGGCGGAAGGGCGACCGGAGCGCCGCAAGTGAGAACGCAATCCGCACAATTCTCCTGCTCGTGTGATTGGGGAATCGGTCGACCCTGAGCGTCGAGTGCGATCTGTTTGAAACCTTCTCCAGTGCACAACGCAATATAGGATGCCGTCCCGCTTTCAACGGCGAACGCTGCCTGCAGGTCGTTGGCGAACAGCGTCTGAAGCGCGAGGGTGAATGCGGCAAAGAATGCGATTTGCCGATGGGAATGAGTTCTGAACATCATAGGAAACAATAATATCTTCGGATTCGCACGACACGGCAATTGGGATGGCACGTGTCGATTGGCCGCAGTGGGTCGACCGCTGTCGTTTAAATTGTTTCCATGTCAAACTAAAGAAGAACAAGAAAGGGAGGCCCTTATGATTCATGAACTACGTATTTATCACTGCGTTCCCGGCCGTTTGCCGGCATTGTTGAATCGCTTTGATACGATTACGCTCAAACTTTGGGAAAAGCATGGAATTCGCCAAGCTGGATTCTGGACGATGCTCGTCGGTGATTCGAACCAGGACCTTTACTACATGCTTGAATGGGAAAGCCTGGCTGAACGTGAGGAGAAGTGGAACAAGTTCGCTGCCGACCCAGAATGGCTGGAGAAACGGGCGGAGACGGAAAAAGACGGGCAGATCGTCGCTAAGGTCGTGAACTACATGCTACAGCCGACCAGCTTTTCCGCCGTCAAATAGGAGAAGTTGGTGAGCGAGAACCCGGTTAAAGAGCGTCTGTCGTCCGGCGGTGTCGCGCTGGGCATGAATGTTCGCCTAGCGCGTTCCAGCGATGTGGCGCGGATCGCCAAATCCTCTGGCCACGATTTTCTTTTTATCGACATGCAGCACGGTCTCTACGATGTGGAGACAGTGGGACATATAGCACATTCGGCGCTCGGTTGTGGGGTGGCGCCGTTGGTCCGTGTGCGCAGCTGCGACGACCCTAATACGGCATTACTGCTGGACAACGGCGTGACCGGGGTCGTGTTCCCGGACATCAATACCAGCGCGGAAGCCCAGCGCGGCGTCGACCGAGCAAAATTCGCGCCGGTCGGCAAACGGTCGGTCGGTGGCGCCTTTCCACATTTCGACTACGAACCGCTACCAGTGGACGAGGCGACAGCGCGGATAAACGATCTCACTCTCGTTGTTTGCATGGTGGAGACGCGGGCTGGGCTCGAAAATGTCGAAGCGATCGCTGCCGTTGATGGCGTTGATGTGGTGCATGTCGGCAGCAATGATCTGTTGCTCGATATGGCTATGCCTGGTCAGTTCGGGTCGCCGGAGCATGTGGCGGCCATCGATAGGGTAATCGAGGCTTGTGCCGCGAATGGCAAGGTAGCTGGGTTGGGCGGCGAACGGGACCTGGCGCGCCAGGTCAACTTCATCCGCAAGGGCACACGGTTCGTGACGACGCAGACCGATCTGCGCTTCCTGCAGCTCGCCGCAACTAACCATACGGTGGCGCTTCGCGAGGCGCTGGTTTGATGGCCATTGCTGTCATTCCCTTTTCGAACGTGATCGGCGCGACTGTGACCGGTGTAGATATGCGTCGTAAACCAGATGGAGGGGTGATCAGTGCAATCGAAACCGCGTTGGAGCGGTATGGTGTACTGGTCTTTCCAGATCAGGCGATGAGCCCGGCGCAGCAGGTGGCATTCTCGGCCAGGCTAGGGCCGCTCGAGCCTACCGGTAATATCGATGCCCGGCTGGACAATCATCCGGAGATCTTTGTTGTTGGCAATACTGGTGCTCGGCCGGTTACCTTCGCTCCGCAGTTCGGTAGTGAGGATTTGGAGTGGCACACTGATCATATCCACCGAGATGTTCCGGCCCGTGCCTCGATGCTTTACGCAAAAGAGGTTCCGCCGGACGGTGGTGATACACTGTTTGCTTGCATGTACAGCGCTTATGACGCGCTGTCATCCAAAGACAAGGCATCCTTCAACTACTTAAATGCGGTCCATTCTGTGACTGGACTACGTGTCTATCTGCGGCAGCAATCCGGTGACAAACCCTACGATGAGGGTCGGCAGGCGCCGGTGCCCGATGCGGTCACCTGGCCTCTCGTGAGGCACCATCCGATGACTGGCCGAAAGGCACTTTACTTCGGTGCCAAGGTAACGGTCGGGATCGAGGGTTGGTCGCAAGATAAGGCTTTGGCCTTCATCGCCGACCTGACAGTGCACGCGACGCAGGACGCCTTCGTCTACCGCCATGTCTGGCGGGTTGGGGACGCTGTACTGTGGGACAATCGCCGCGTCCTGCATGCCGCAATGCCATTCGACCTCGACCGCTATCGCCGCCTCATGCACCGTACCACTTTACGTGAGACCCAACAGGTCGTGTGATCTTGGGAGAAACACTTTGCAATTTAGCCTGGAATTTCACGATATTGTCGGGACGGTCGGGGTTGTCCTCGTTGTGGGCATGTATTCTTTGTTGCAACTTGGCAAGATCTCTTCGGAACGGCTGCTTTTTTCTGTCCTGAATGGGTTCGGTTCCGCATTCATCCTGTTCTCGCTTTATTTTGAGTTCAACTTGTCGGCAGCGCTGATCGAGGGGTTTTGGCTCGTCGCCAGTGTCTATGGATTTTTCCGGGTCAGGCGGTTGGCTTGACCAGTAGTGATGTGGTCGACTCCTGTAGAGGTTTTTAAGGTTATTAAAGCGGAAAGGGACGCGACATGACCAAGATTATCGATTTGGAGATAGGCGCACCTAAAATCGGTCGTGCGAAGGTAATCGGCGAGGCGATCAGGGGTCGGCCGGGCACACCTTTTCCGGAGGCTCTGCCGCGACCTGAAGGCTACGGCTTTAAGAATTACGATTTAATCTTTGGCAGCGGCTACGCTGATACGGAGGCTAAACCAGCTACACCTCTGTCGGACGTTGTGCAGGAGATGGACGCGTCCGGTGTCGAATTTGGCAATTTGGTCGGCCTACCGAACGATGAAATCGGAAAGACTCACCAGGAATTTCCTGGCCGTTTCAAGATTTTCGCCTGGCTTGACCCCTTGGATGGCATGCGTGCTGTGCGTGAGTTGGAACGGCTGGTGAAGGAGGAGGGGGCGGACGGGTTCCGTGTCTCGCCCCTCTATAATGGGCTAGAGGCTAGCGATCGGCGCTATTACCCGCTCTACGCCAAATGCTGTGAGCTCGGCATACCTGTCCGTCTCTACACTGCGATGACCTACGCAAATGACCGGCCCTACGAACTTGGCCATCCGCGCCACCTCGACACAATTGCAATTGATTTTCCGGAGCTGCGCATGATCGCGGGGCTGTCCGGCTGGCCCTGGATCGGCGACATGGTCGGTATCTTGCGTCGTCATCCGAACATGTACTGCGATACCGCCGCGCATCGTCCGCGCCATTTTGGCACCTTGGGTTCCGGCTGGGAGCAGTTCCTGCAATTTGGCAACACACTGTTGCAGGACAAGGTGATGATTGGCTTCTCCCGCTACATGTTTGGCTGTGGTTATGACGAACTGATTGGCGAATATCAGGCCCTTCCCCTCAAGGACCACGTTCTGCAAAAATGGCTATACGGGAACGCGATTAGCTTCTTTTGCGACTAATGTTACGCGACGTCGAGACGCTTGTTCAGCCCCGTCGGATCGCGGTAATTGGCGCTTCTTCGCGTAACCAATCACAGGGCAATATCGTTATCGACAATCTGACTTGTCGCGGGTTCGTAGGAGAGATCCTGCCTGTGCATCCAGTTGCGACAACGATCGATGGTCTGCCTACCATCCGCTCGATTGACGAACTACCATCTGGGGTCGACCTGGCTATCGCTTCAGTGCCGGCACATGCGTCGGCGGAGACTGCAGCAGCCCTGGATGCGGCCGGCGTTGCGTCGGCGATATTCTTCTCTGCGGGTTTCACCGCGTTGGAAACGGATACGTTCCGGTCGATGGCGGAACGGCTGCGGATGAACGTTCACGGCCCTAACTGCATGGGTCTGATAAATTGTACGGATGGTATATTTTTATATCCTGCTAAACCGACGGAGAGTTTGAGAACCGGACCGGTTTCACTTATCGCCCAATCGGGATCGGCGGCGATTTCGATCATAAATTCGGCGCCTTTTGGCTTTGCCAAGATCGTCACAGTGGGCAGTGAATTCCAACTTGCCGCGGACAACTACATGCAATGGTTTGCAAAGGACAGCTGTACGGCCGTTGTTGGTGTTATCCTGGAGTCGATCAAGCGGCCGGCCGCCTTCGCGGAAGCGGCGCGCAAGCTCTTCTCAAATGGCAAATCTCTTGTTGTGCTGAATGTTGGACGGTCGCGGACCGGCTCTGCTGCGGCGCGTGCGCATACCGGAGCGATGACAAGCGATGCGGATACCTACGAGCTCTTCTTCCGCGATCACGGCATTCCGGTAGTCGACGACTACGATGAATTGATCGCTTCGTTGCAATGTCTTGCTGCCTGGGGGCGGCAACCGGGGCGGGGTGGGCTCGCGATCGCTGGAATTTCCGGTGGCCAGACAGCGCTTGCCTGCGATTTGGCGGAATCAGCCGGTGTCGCTCTGGCGAGCTTTGATCAGCTGACGGTTAGAAACCTACAAGATGTCCTACCGGGTATATCAGGCAGTAATCCGGTTGATCTCGGGGCAGTCGTGGGACGTGAGACGAGAGACAATGAGGGTGGGATCGACGCAATCCTGGCCAATCCCGAAACAGTTGCGCTGGCCTTGATCCAGGATAGTCAGGCTAGCCTGAACGATCGCTCGCTGCGGTACTATCTTTCCGTCGTAGCTGCCTATCGTCGCAGCGCCGTTAAGACGACTAAGCCAATTGTTGCAATTTCGCCATCCTCACAAGACCTCCATCCAGAATTATTAGCGGCTTTCGAGTCTGGTGGCATTCCTGTTATTCGTGGCATTCGTGAAGGTTTAGTGGGCATTCGGGCATGCTATGCCGGAGAGGTAACGCCGCAAAAAGCTCTGGCTGTTTCCTCGCCTGGCCCTGAAATCAAAGCCTTGCGTGCAGAAATAACTGCGCAGACTGGCCAGCTCAAGCCGGTGCAAAGCGCCCAGCTTCTGCGGGCTTATAATATACCGGTCATCGCCTCAACAATAGTTCAGGACGCCACCGAAGCAGCCAACCGTGCCGCGGAGGTTGGTTTTCCTTTAGTGGTCAAAGTTGCCTCGCGAGATATCGCTCACCGCTCGGAACTGGGCGGAGTCGTCACCTGTATCAAGGACGTTGTGGCGCTCGGCATGGCCATTTCTGATATCGAAAAAAATGTCCGCGAAACGGCGCCCGAAGCGGTAATCGACGGTTACGAATTGCAATCGTACTTCGACGGTGACCTGGAAGCCGTCGCTGGCTTCGTTGCTGTCCCACCCTTCGGTGCGAAAGTAGTCGTCGGCACTGGCGGTACCCTGGTTGAGCTCACTGCTGATCGCGCCCTTGGCTTGGCGCCGCTAGACCTCCATGAAGCCCGGAGAATGATCTTGTCGACTGATTTGGGAAAAAGGTTGGCCGGCTACCGTAATCTGGTGCCGGAGACGGATATCGACACACTTGCACGTCTGCTTGTCAACCTCTCTCGTTTGGCCGGAGACTTCGGCGACATCATCACCGAATGCGACCTGAACCCGGTTCTCGTCGGTGCGTGTAAGGGCGATGTGATGGTCGTGGACGCCTTGCTTATACGCTGAAGGTAGACGAAAAGCGGTTAGGCTTCGGTTTTGATCACAATATTGCTCCAGCTGTCCAGCTGTGCCGTCCAGCCCGGCCGTAGGACAGTCGTGCAATCATATTCTTCAATGATCAGCGGTCCGCTCTGCGGCGCGGCGCTGAGGGCCACCCGAGGGAGCACTGACGTCTCAATCCAGCCATGGTCGGCACCGAAATATGCCTTCCGGGTAGTAGCCGGGGGCCGAGTGTCACGTTTGAGCGTGATGCTGTCCGGGATGCGGGGTGTGTCGGCCGTTCCCTGGCCGACCGCCTTCAGCGAAACGAACTGGACACTTTCATCGTCGGAGCGGTAGCCGAAGGTGGACTGATGCGCTACTGCGAAGGCCTCCGCCAGGTCAGTGAGGTCGGCTGTACTCAGTGGTAGACGCGGAACGGGCAGGGGCAGGGCCGTGTTCTGACCAACATATTTCACCTCCGCTGAACAGGTTATGCGGCGGGCATCCGGAGCGTATCCGTCCTGGGTGACCAGCGCCTCCGCTTCTTCGGCGAGAGCCCTGAAGGCTACGTTGCAGGCTCTCAGGTCCAGTTCGTCGAATGGTTGGTAGTAGGCTCGGATGCATTGATGTTCGGTCTCGGCAAACAACAAGCCGACAGCGCTGAACAGGCCTGCCGCTGGTGGCACCAGGACCTGCGATGTGCCCAGTGCTTCGGCTAGGTTACAGACATGCACACCACCATTGCCACCAAAGGCCAGCAGCGGGAAATGGGCTGGGTCGAGGCCGCGCTCTGAGGAAACGGCGCTCAGCGCCCGCATCATCCGGGCGTTAGCGATCAGATGAATGCCATAGGCCGTGTCGGTGAGGTTTTGGCCAAGCGCGTCACCTAGTGCTTGCAATGATTTTTGAGCACCGTCCCAGTCTAAATTAAGTTCGCCACCGACTAGAGCGCTCGGGTTGAGATAACCCAGCAGCAGATTCGCGTCAGTTACTGTCGCCTCGGTGCCGCCCTGGCCATAGCAAACCGGGCCGGGTGCGGCACCGGCGCTGTGCGGACCGACCTGGATGCCGCCGCCGGAATCGATCCAGGCGATGGAGCCGCCACCGGCGCCGACTTCCGCGATGTCGATAGTCGGTGCCTGCACCACATAGCCGCCGCCCTGGGTCATGCGGTGGCCGAGTGCCGCATCGCCGCCGACCTCCGTCTCTGGTGCTAGCGCGAAGTCTCCACCGGCGATGATCGACGCCTTGGCTGTCGTGCCGCCCATATCGAAGACGATACAGTCTGGAATATCGAGTTTTTCACCCAAGCGCTGCGCGCCCACTACGCCGGCGGCGGGGCCGCTCTCGATGACGAAAATCGGTTTTTGGGCCGCCACCTTAGCCGGCAAAACACCGCCGTTCGATTGCATTATATTGACCGGCGCGGTGATGCCGATGCCGGCAAGCCGTTCCTCCAACCGTGCGGCGTAGCGCTCGATCACCGGTCGGATGTAGGCGTTTACGACGGCAGTACTGGTGCGTTCGTATTCTTGAATTTGTGGGACTAATTCGCTGGATCGGGTGACGGGGATACCGGGCAAGAGATCGTTCAGGAGTATGGCCGATTGTTCCTCATGCCGGGGGTTGACATAGGCGTTGAGAAAACAGACCGCAATCGCGTTGACGCCAGCCTCGGCGCACCGATTGGCGATTTTCATTAGTTCCTTCTCGTCGAGCGGCTTGTCGACTTCGCCCGTGGCGGTAATACGTTCAGGGACGGTGAAGCGCAGCCGCCTTTCGACTAGTGGTTCCGGTTTGCGGAAGCCGATGTCGTAGAGCCGTGGTGCGCGGAAGCGAGCGATTTCCAGCACATCTCGGAAGCCCTCGGTGGTGATCAGGGCGACCTTGACGCCCTTGCGCTCGATTATGGCGTTTGTCGCTACGGTAGTTCCGTGCGCGACCTCGCCGATATCGGAAGCCGCTATTTCGTTCGTTTCCAGTAGCTCGCGAACACCGTCCTCAATGGCCCGGCTGTAATCGTCCGGTGTAGAAAGAATTTTTTTATTGAAAAGTACCCCGTCGCCGCCCAGCAGGACGATGTCGGTGAAAGTACCACCAATATCGACGCCCAACCTGTAGCCGGCCATCAGCTTGCCGCCCGTGTTTTGCGTAGCGCCGTCGTCGCAGCGTTGTCGAGGGCAAATGTTTCATCGACCACCACTCCGTATTCTGTCGAGGCATGAGCGATGGAGATTTTCTCCTGCCGCACATCCTCTGCGACGGCTTGCGCGTCTCGCTGCATCGGATCGCCATAGCCCCCGGAGCCAGCCATCTCAGCTCGGAAAGTCTCCCCTCGTTTCATTGGGCGGACGA
>Ga0310344_10003601_pt1 | contig 11505 bp, 9 predicted proteins | sample HC15DNA20200_MG_FD_203801 | JGI IMG/M metagenome (GOLD analysis project Ga0310344, IMG submission 203801) | Marine microbial communities from station ALOHA, North Pacific Subtropical Gyre - HC15-DNA-20-200_MG | ecosystem: Environmental > Aquatic > Marine > Oceanic | place: Pacific Ocean: North... | reverse complement strand
ATAGCCTTTTAAATTGGTTTCAATTATGGAATCCCATTCAGTTTCTGGAATTTCCAGGAAGGGAGTTCTAGTCAGAATCCCAGCATTGTTGATGAGAATATCGATTTTGCCGAAACACTTCATCGTTCTATCGACGACGAGTTGTACATCTTTTTTTGTGGAAGTGGATCCTCTGACTGTTATTGCCTTGTTTCCAGTAGACTTAGACTGGATTTGTTTCTTTACCCGCTCCGCTGCGGCCTCCTCTTTTTTGTAATTGATGGCAATGTCGGCACCTTCACTCGCTAGCCCCAATGCTATTGATCTTCCTATTCCACGAGAGGCTCCAGTGACTAGTGCCGTTTTCCCTTGCAGTTTCAATGCTTAATCCTCACAGTGGTAGGGTGATTACACCGAGTGGTCAAAGACTAACGTGAGTTCGCCTTCTGTCCTTCCTCCAACATTGCCTCTAGAAAGTGTCCTGCTCTTTCTATTTTAGCTTTGACATAGGGAAGGTTATGTGGGTTAGGCTTTCCAAAAAGAGGCACTCGATTTGCCACTTCTAAGCCTGCTTTTTCTGCCCAACCAACCTTGTCAGGATTATTGGTCAAAATGTTTATGCGGCTCACTCCAAGATTATTGAGCATTTTCATGCCTACACCGTAGTCCCGCTCATCTGACCGAAATCCTAATGCGCAGTCGGCATCGATAGTGTCCAAACCGAGTTCGTCCTGCAGTTGGTATGCCCTCAATTTGTTACCGAGGCCAATACCACGCCCTTCTTGATTGAGATAAAGAAAAACCCCACCGTTATTTTGAGTGAAGTAGTCAAGGCTCTTGTGAAGCTGTTCTCCGCAATCGCATTTCAGGCTGTCAAACAAATCACCTGTGAGACAAGCTGAGTGCAATCGAATAGGCACTGGGTCTCCTGTTTGGAGTGGTTCTCCAACCAACACTGCGAGATGTTCAAAAAGGGTATTGTTTTCTCTAAACAATATAAATTTGGCCCCCGAAACGTTTCTCAGAGGAACATTGGCCTCACTTATTCGGGCGATACTAGAGTTGGCCGTGTCTGTAAGCTCCGAGATCTCCTCTGCGGTGGTGCTGAGGATATCAAAGGTTTTGGCAAAACTCTCTGCCGCCTTGTAATATTCTGGGGTGATACGACAGCTAATTGCAGCTGGTATAAGTCTCAAAAGCCTGATTAATGAGAGAGCTTCAGTCTCAAGTCGATAAGCCGGTTCATTTGGCATGCTGTCTTCCTGCCTAAGGCCACTAGACAAATGTAACAATTGGTTCAGGTCATATGTGGAATCAAGTGACAATGATATAGCATCAGGCAACAAGCCAGGAGCTTCATTTGTAAGTATTTTCAGAGCTTTGGCCCTACTAGCAGTTATTATCAGTTTTAAATTAGTGTTAGACAAATTTGTCAATGCACTGAGATAAGTATCCGTGAGGGTTTCTACGGGTGCTACGATCGAAGAGAATGTGGCCTGGGAGTGTACCTGATCTTTGATCCAGATAGGTCGACCTTGCCTTAGTTCGAAAAGGGCTCTTTCAGCTCGGTACATTATTTCAATCGGTCCTTTTACATCTGAGTGTTTTCTAGTGTGAGTAATCTCGCCGTTTAGTCAAGCGCTAGCAACTTGTTTTGTGATTCATATAACGCTTTGTGTCGGCATTATGCATGGATTTTCTAACGGTGGCCGTATGGACGCTCCATTGGATGTTGGCTGTGCAGGCTTTATCTGTTCAAGATCACCTTTCATAGCAGTATAAAAAGTGACAGGAGTTATTGAAAATAGATCTAATTTGTCAGCCCACTTTAGAAGGCTCCGTTTGCTCGTCAAACATACAATGGGATTTGCAAGTGCCGGGCCTAAAAAGATAGGTAGCATCCACAAGAAAAATGACGGACTATATCGAAGGATGAGTGCTGCCCATGTGATGCATAATATGGTGATAAATGCAGTATTGCCCAGCGCACTTTTCCATGACACTTCCGTTTCTCTCTTGTAAGAGGGATTCCAGTTGGTTTTGCCACCTGAGAGAAATCCCAAAATGAATGCAGTGTGATAGAACATGAGTATCGGTGCTAAGAGAATCGCAAAAATAGTCTCTGCTATTGTGCTTAAAGCTATCAGTGAGACCTCCCTGAAACCCTTGTGGTGTTGGATGGCTGCAACGACAAAAGCGAGAAGTTTAGGCAGAAACAAAACGTAACCAGTTATTAAAAGTGGGGAGAGCATGTACTTCGAAGAGTTTTCGGAAAAATCGGATAAGGGAAGAAAAGATTCTAGAAAGAAAAATGATGTACCACTTTCGAGTGCCAAGATGTAGATAGTGCTAGATATTAACAAAGAAATCCAGAGCACTGAAGATAGGTAGCCCATCGCACCCATTAGAAAATGTATTCGATTCATGAAGTGAAGATTCTTTGACCCCAACAGCCGCAAATGCTGCAAGCTACCTTGTGCCCATCGTCTTTCTCTCTTCACGTAGGAAAACATATCTTCAGGGACCATCTCGTAACTACCCTTGATGTGTGGAAGCATGAACAGGTCCCAGCCAGCCCTCTTCAATAAGGATGCTTCTACGAAATCATGACTAAGAATTTCACCTCCAAAGGGCGGTTCTCCTGGCAAGTTTGGTAGCCCGCATGAAGCAGTGAAGGCAGAGGTTCTGACTATAGCGTTATGTCCCCAGTAATTTGAACTATTTGAATACCAGAAAGTCTGTCCCCAAGATACTATTGGTCCGTATAGACCACTACTGAATTGTAGGATGCGCCCGAATAGGGTTTTTTGGTTAATAGGTTGAGGGACCGTTTGGATTAGCCCTGTGGTCGGATTCAACTCCATGAGAGACGAAAGCTCTATCAGTGTTTCACCTTCCATGATGCTGTCAGAGTCGAGTATGACCATGAATTCGTAGTTCTTACCCCATCGCTGACAAAAATCTCTGATGTTTCCAGCCTTGTGCCCTTTATTGTCCTTTCGGTTCCGATAATAAAGATTTAGGCCCTTTGGCATTGATTGGCTCAGGTTTTCACAGAGTATTTCTTCAGTGATACAGAGTTTTTTATCATCGCTATCACTTAGAAGATATGCATCGAAACATGAGTACTGTTTTGTTTGAATCAAGGACTGAAGTGTAGATCCTAAACATTCTAATGTTTGTTCCGGATTTTCATTTCTTGCTAGCATTATTAGTGCTGTCTTGCTATTCAATGATATACGACCATTTTCAGGTTTTTTTAGGTCGTGCAGTTCAGTATCGTCGATCTTGAATAGCATCAAAATAAATCCAATCACGGCATTCCAGAATGAGATAGTAATCCAACAAAAAGTTAGTGAAAAAAGGAGTAGTATCAGAATCTCAAGGGGGGTGATTCCCCCTGAGGACAAGACACTGCCGGTTAGGTAAGAAACTGCTAGGGTTGTGATTAAAACGAGTCCGAAAAAGATGATTCCACGTCCATTCTTTGACTGAGTTCCAGTTGTCGAAAATGTTTCCTCAGAGGGCTTTTTCATTAACTCTGCTAGTTAGAATGTTTCCGGTTCCCATAGATAGCTCCATGTTTCAGTAACTGGGGAGCTATCTCTGGAAAGGAATAGAGAGAGGGTAGAGGGGTCCTCGGTATCAGGATAGAACTCAAATGTTGCTCTCCACTGATTTTCGAAAGGAAGTTTTATTAGGACTAGTTCCGAAAAGGTTCCAGAGGTTAAATGCAGTTCGGGGGAGACGTTGATTCCGTTTTCAACGGTTATCGTGGGAACATTTTCGAAATCGATCACAAATCTTCTGTTTTGAGATGTGGAGTTCGGTGATTGATTTGGTAGACCAATAGATCCAGTGACAGAGCGTTTGACTTGCCCCAGGGTTTGTGATGGATGCCTGCTATCGAAGGTGGTCAATTGATATGAGTAGGTTTTTTGGTCTCCCTTCAATATGTTTTCTTCGGGAATCCAATAGGCGACGACATTGTCGGCAAACTCCTGAAGTGAAGGGATCTCAAATAGTTCTACCTTGCCAGTTCCCCAGTCACCAGATCTCGGTTTCACCCATTGACTGGGCCTTCTGTGATATAAGGCTTCCGCATCAAGAAATTGCGAAAAATCTCTTGTTCTCTGAGCAAGTCCAAATCCACGGAGATGGTCAGTGGGGAAGCTATTTAAACGAAGCTTTTTCCCGTTATTGAGGGGGCGCCATTCCCAATGGCTATCATTGGTAGCTAGCAGCAGCCCTTCGGAGTCATGTACCGATGGACGATAATCGTCAAACTGTGGGGCCTGATCTGGACCATATAGGAACATACTTGTCAATGGAGCAATACCAACTTTACTAATATTCTCCCTGGCATAAAGGTGCTTTGTGACTTCAAGTACAGTGTTTTCATCCACACCTAATTGGAATTTATAAGCTCCGGTGACAGAAGGGCTTTGCAGTAGAGCATAGAATTCCAGCATTTTTTCATCGCCGACTGGTTTGCGTAACCAAAATTCAGTGAAAACGGGGAATTCTTCGGGCATGTCAGTAGCGGTATTGATTGCAAGGCCTCTAGAGGATAGGCCATGCGCATGGCCTGGCCCAAGCAGTCTAAAATATGAGGCGCCCAAGAATACAGCAATTTCATCTGCTATACCTGGTCGATTGAGAGGATAATGAATGCGAAACCCTGCGTAGCCTGGTGCGGATACCATCTCGTTGAGTTCTGTTGGCGCTGGTGTATCGTATCTAAACAAATTGCTATCGAATTTGAATGGCTCAAGCATCTTAGTATTGCTGTCAAATATGAAAAGCTTGACTGGTGTTTTGTATAAAAATCCCAGATGGAATAACTGAACCTCAAAAGGACTTTGACCTCGCCAAAGCGACTTTTCTGGTCGATACCGAATGGATCTGTATTGTTCGTAGTCTAATTCCGATAAAATCTGAGGAATGGGTTCATAGCCTTGTCTGTAAGGTCCTTTAGAGAGAGATTCGGCAAGGTTTTGCATACTTTCCCAAGGGTCCTGGGAAATTTGCCTATGGTCAACAGACTCATTAAGGCTAGTAACATCGGCTGAAGGCTCGACATTGAACCTGTGATCAGCTTGGTTGCAAAATGAAAACGAGAAGACAGTCAGGCTGACCAGGCAAGCCCGACCAAAAGTTTTCGGACGCCAAAGATTGGGGTGCATCTTTAGCTTGACAGTTAAAAAGTTATTCATAAAGAGACAGTCAGAAGGAGGTGGAAAACATTGCTGAGGTTGATGTTTGTTTTCTTTCTTGTCAATGCTTTAGCAACCTTTCCTAGTTGGATATCGTCTGGCCTTGAAATTTCTTTCATAATTTCACTTGAAGCAATGTCCATTGTAGGATTTGTTGGCTTACTCCCTAGAGGTCTTTTAGCTCGCCAAATATCCTATTTCATTTCGTTTTTGTTTGTACTTCTGGTTTTAGTGGTTTTGGGTGATGCTATTTGTCAACTGGCTTTAGGCAGGCTCTTGAATCTGTATTTGGACGTTTTCTTACTTCGTTCGATTTACGAATTACTAATAACAAATGTGGGACTGTTAGGTACGGTTGTTATTTTAGCATCACTAGTCATCACAACCTTTTTGTTGATCATTCTGCTCGGAAGACTATTTAATCCAAACAGAACTCGAAAAAAGGGAATGTTGGTTACAGGATTCCATTTAGTCTTGTTAATCGTGGGTGGGATGGGGATTTATGGGATTTCTTTGCCTGTCCCTGCCGACAGGATCGATACTCCGCTAGTCCGCGTGACAGTCCAACAAACTCAGCATTTTATGAGAATGCTTAATGAAAAAGAAAAGTTCATAGATGAACTTGAGGCTAATGGGGGTAATTCTGGAAATCAGAATACTGATTTGGATAAGATCAGAGGTGGTGATGTTTTCCTAGGATTTATTGAATCATACGGCGTTTCGGCGGTCTTTGATGAGCCTTATAGATCAGTCCTTATGCCTCGGTTAGTGGACTTCGGAATAAGAATGGAAACAGCGGGGTTGAAAGTTGTAAGCGGGACCCTTTTAGCGCCCAGCCAGGGAGGCCAGTCATGGTACGGGCACGCCTCACTTCTCAGTGGGTTATGGATAGATAATCAGTTGCGTTACGATCTACTTTTAGCGGAGAAGCCCAATACACTAGTGGACGACTTTAGAGAAGCAGGCTACGAGACAGTAGCATTGATGCCTGCTATTACAAGAGCGTGGCCAGAGGGTCAAAGATTTGGTTATGATCAGATTTACAGTTTCGAGAACATAGATTATGCTGGGCCACCCTTGAATTGGGTCACCATGCCAGACCAATTCACATGGTCCTTTTTGCAGAATACTATAAGAACAATCCACGGAGTTGAGAGGCCACTTTTTGTAGAATTAAGTTTGATAAGTAGCCATGCTCCCTGGACCCCCATTATTCCAGTATACGATGATTGGGGTGCTATAGGTGATGGTGAAATGTTTAACGAGTGGGAGAAGACTGGTCCGACCCCAAGAGAACTCTGGTCCAACCACGAAAATGTTAAGGAATACTATGGTTTGTCCTTAGAGTATGCCATCAATGCAATGGTGGGATTTGCTGAACATTACCTAAAAGGGAGAGATATGTTGATCGTTTTAGGGGACCACCAGGCAGCGCCCTTGATTACTGGAGAAGACGCTAGCAAGGCTGTTCCCATACATGTGATCAGCAAGGATCAATCTTTACTAGCTCCATTGCTAGATTATGGTTTTGTCACTGGCTCTATACCACCTGATTCCTTAGATGACATTCAAGGGATGGATACTTTTAGAAGGATGTTTTTAGATGTATTCAGCAGTTCGAAAGAATCAAATAGAGCTTCAAATTAATAGCTATGTCTAAGATAGCCAGCTGGATGGGCCTGATAAGATCCCTCATTATCTATTGGAGGCCAGGTCGGCAAAATACCTTGCGCAAGTTTTATAGCAAATTGGTGTCGGCAAATGACTTAGTCTTTGATGTTGGTGCTCATCTTGGAGATAGGTCGTCCGCTTTCGCTTGGTTGGGAGCAAAAGTTGTATCGATAGAACCACAGCCCGAAATAAATAAGTGGTTAAGGAGATTAGTCGGAAGGAATCGTAAAATCACGATAATAGATGAGGCCTTAGGTGGTATGGTTGGTACTAGCCAACTTGCGATTAGCCAACTGACGCCGACTGTGTCTACCGTGGCAGATTCATGGAAAGATCGGATAGTAACTGCTAACCCAAGTTTTAGTTGGGTACGATGGGATCACACAGTAGAAGTGAAAGTAACTACTTTGGATATGTTGATCGCTACACATGGCGTCCCTCATTATTGCAAAATTGATGTAGAGGGATATGAATTAGATGTTCTCAAGGGTCTTAGTTACAAGATAGATTTAATATCTTTTGAGTTCGTCTATGGCGATATAGAGGCTGCAATATCCTGCATCGAATACTTGGAGGGATTGGGTTCATATGAGTATAATATCGTGATAGGAGAAGAGAAAAAGTTCAAATTGGAAAGATGGATATACCAAAGAGAGATAATACAAATGTTGGTGTCTGAAGAATCTAGTTCGGGAGATTTGTATGCGAGACTCGTTAATGGTTTAGACTGTGATAAAAAGGCATGATTAAGGACTGGGAATTCCTCACGTTTCACGAGATCTCTGACCTAGCGAGGAGGGATCCATTAGCAATTTTATTGGCTGGATCAACCGAGCAACATGGCTCACACCTTCCACTGGCTACAGATTCGATAATCGGCAATGGTATTCTTGAAAGGAGTTTCAGGCATATTCCTGATGAGAATTCAGTAGTAAGGCTACCCGACCTATCGATCGGTGTCAGTCTAGAACACACCGAATTTCCAGGCACGATTAGTTATTCAACCGAGGTACTCATTCCAATGGTTGTTGAATTGGGGAGACAGGTAGTACGAGCAGGGATTCGACGTCTATTAATTGTTAACAGCCATGGAGGAAATAGCGCTGCTCTGGATATAGCTGGCATGAAGCTTCATGCAGAGGGAGGATTATCAGTGGCAAAGGTAGATTACTTCAGATTTCCCAGGCCAAAAGGAATAGAATTTCCAGAGAATGAGTGGACCCACGGTTTTCATGGTGGCGCAACGGAAACTTCCATGATGATGCACCTTAGACCTGATCTAGTAAAACCAGAAAAATTCTGCAGTAACACTTCCAAAATCGAAGAGATGAGTCAGCGGATGCGTATGATAGGAAGGGACCGCGCAGTTTCCTTGTATTGGATGGCTGATGATATCCACGAATCTGGGACTGTAGGAGACGCAACGCTGAGCTCAGATAAGATCGGGCAACAATTACTCGAGCACTACGGGAAGTGCCTTTCTCAGGTGATTATGGATATGACGGAATTGGACATGGATGATAGTGGCAGGTGAGGGGTATTTCTGAGATTGATGCGAAGTCGTCCTGGTCCATTATTACAGGGATCCCGAAAAAACTCCTAGGGTCAACTCAGGGATCCTTTAGGTTTTGTGACACTGAAGAAATATCAGTCGAGTTCAAGAATTCTGGAAGTGAGTGGACCGGTTCAATCCCAATTAGTTCAAATGGTTTACACATACTCCAGTTGTACGGACCATTAGCCCTAAAGGATGAGTGGATCATAGGTCAGATCGGCCAAAGTTTGGATGGCAAGATAGCCACCGAAAGAGGTGATTCATACTACGTTACGGGAAAGGAAGACCTCTTGCGTTTACACAGGGTGAGAGCGATTGCTGATGCAGTGATAGTGGGTGCAGATACTGTTCTGCTAGACGATCCTAGATTAACAGTTCGAAGAATTTCTGGCTCTAATCCGGCCAGGGTGATCTTAGACCCTCAAAGACGCATTAAGTGTGACAAACGTGTGCTAAATGACCAGTCTGCTAGGACTATTGTAATACATGACAAAAATAGCGATTTACAGGAAGCCAGTACAAATTATGAATCTGTAGGCTTGGACTGTTGCGAAGTTGGTGGTTTTGACTTGAATAATCTAGTTGGGGTCCTTAGAGAACGTGGACTTAGAAGGATCTTGGTAGAGGGGGGTGGGATGACTGTGTCACGGTTTTTCCAGGCTGAACTTTTTGATCGTATTCATGTCACTGTAGCGCCGATGATTATTGGATCTGGGAGGCCTTCTTTCCACTTACCAGCTATAGATTCTCTTGCCGAGGCTGTCAGGCCTGCTTGTAGGCGATTTGAATTAGGTGATGACGTACTTTTTGATTTGGATCTAAAAATTAGGAATTGACGGATCTGAGTTTTGGGAGTGCCAGTATATCTAAATGACTAACTTCCAGTATTCCATCGGTGGAATCGGCTAAGCTTAAACAAGAATGACGCCATGATAAGATTTTCTTTTTTTCGTCGGGACACTCTTCTATTGCAGAGTGGGACCAGTTCTCTATAAGTGCCTTCTTGAGCGAGCTATCTTCGTGGCCTAAAATCCAGTGGCTAGGGTGACACTTGGTAATGTATCCTCTGCCTCTCAGCAGTTCATCAAGACGAATTACCGCTAAAGGTCCCAATGCTGGGCCAGTCCCTTTGTCTCTTCGTTGATGTTGGTTGACGAGATCACAAATAAAATCATGGTTTTTAGGGTTGGAGTGATTGCTCTTTAGGTTGTCATTAGAGAGCCAGGAAATATTTCCCGTATAGGATAGTGCGAAATATGCTGGACAACCTTGGCGAGCTACCGATTGGGCAAGTTTATGCAACCATTTTTCAGATGTTAAATCTAATAGTGCCGATCCAGTGACGAGATCGCTCCCTTGAATTAGCTGTAATCCTTCATCAAGGATATCTCCTACGACAGGGACAAAGTTTACCGATTTCATAGAGGGTTTTTTTATATTATCTAATAACGATTCGTCTTTGTCCAAGAGAGTCCAGCGTTGATTTAAGTCACCTAAGTATTTCGATAGATAACGAAGATTTGATCCTGTACCACTGCCCAAGTCCAAAATGTTAACTCTCTGCTTACTATCCAAAAAATCCAGAAGGACAGAGGCGAGTGCGTGGGACCTTGAGCGATGATCAGCAGATTCTCTCAGTTGCAGCCAATTGCGTGAGAAAGCGGAGTTATCCATCGGCCAGCCCCCTTGGTGTATTATAAGCCAAAGTCTTTATAGCTTCTTCAAAAGTTTTTGTCGTGGATTTCCAGTCAGGGAAGTGTTTTTGGGCTTGGTTAGCTCTTATCGTGAATCCTTCTGAATTTCGAGATTCACCTGCCAAAGCTTGTTCCATAGCTTTAGCCAGGCTCTGTGTATCTCCAGGCGGTACAAGAACTGCATTAATGCTCTTGAGGGTATTGGGTATTGCCCCTGCAGTCGTGCTTATGATAGGAAGCCCTCGTGTTGCAGCCTCGGTTAGCACCATGCCATATCCTTCATACATTGATGGAAGAACAAAAATAGAACTTATATGATAGAATTTATCGATAGTGGACTGGGAACACTCTCCTGTGAATAGAATCCTACTGCTAAGTTTCTTATCTCTTACCTTCTTGAGTATGTCTGATGCGTAACCAGGTTTTCGATCTAGGCTCCCAGCACAAATGCATTCCCAGTCTAAATGCAGAATTTGAGATAGAGCGTCGACTAGAGTATCTAATCCTTTTCTTGGTATTACAGATGCGACGCACAGAAATCTGGGACTAAAATGTTTGTGTGGGCCTATTGAAACAGGAGAGGGATCGGTGCCTGGTATTACAGTTTTAATAATGCTTTCTGAAACTCCCATGTGATTAAGTTGTTGGGAGGTAAAATCACTCGTTGTAACAACTCCGATACAAGAAGCTAGGGCTGCTTTTTCAGAGTGCAACAAACGGTCCTTTTCCAATTCTGTTAGTCCCGACTCTTTTGCCAAAGGATGATGCAAGAGACTTATCATTCTCAGCCTGTGAGCATGTTGACTTAATACAAGTGGATGCCTTCCCATCACTAGGCCATCAAGTATTACGATTTCATTGTCTTCTATGCCACTTAGTATTGATCCTAAGTCTTCTTCAACCCTGCCTTCTTCCCCCGGTTTCGAGTTTGATGTCGAATGAACAGTAATATGCCAGCCTAATAAACTCATTTCTCTGATAATTCTGGCATCGTAAATATAGCCGCCGGTTTTTTGGTCTAGCTCCCCCTTTATAACGAAATGTAAGGTGGTGGGTATCACACTTTGCCTTCGTAGCTCGCCCAAGCGATGTGCGATTCCTTTAGGGTTACCTCTATAGATGAAAGCCCTGAAGCGTACTCGCCCAAAGTCCCTTTGTGGACCTCTTCGGCCAGTCGATCGAATAGCTCTTTTGCGAGAAATTCAGTAGTAGTGTTTTTACCTTCAAATTCTTTCTGATCATCGAGATTGCGATAATTCAGATCATCTAAAAGGTTCTTCACCTTTCCAGAAGCTATGCCTATGTCTACAACTAAGCCGTCTCTGTCCAGAGTGCTTCTTTTAAAAGTGACGTCCACAACATAGGTAGCACCGTGCAAATTTTGCGCAGG
>Ga0310344_10003600_pt1 | contig 11508 bp, 8 predicted proteins | sample HC15DNA20200_MG_FD_203801 | JGI IMG/M metagenome (GOLD analysis project Ga0310344, IMG submission 203801) | Marine microbial communities from station ALOHA, North Pacific Subtropical Gyre - HC15-DNA-20-200_MG | ecosystem: Environmental > Aquatic > Marine > Oceanic | place: Pacific Ocean: North... | reverse complement strand
TCCTGTTTCGCAACCCAGCAGTGTATTGGGGTAGGCTTCTATATTGACCGAAAACACTTTTCATTCATGCACTTTTGGCTTTAAGCATTCCCTGTGTACTGTCCGTTGTGTCATGGGAATACTGTCTTCTTTTTTGAGGATGAGCGGCGGCCATATCACCAGTGCGGGCGATGTGAACTCATCTTTGTTCCCGAGAGGTACCTGCCCTCGCGCGAGGAGGAGAAGGCGCAGTATGACCTGCATGAGAATAGTCCGGAGGATACGGGGTATCGCAGGTTTCTTGGTCGCCTGACCGATCCATTGCTAAAGAAGCTTTCGCCGGGAAGTGTGGGGCTTGATTTTGGCTGTGGACCCGGCCCAACGCTCTCGGTCATGCTGGAGGAAGCCGGGCATCAGGTGGCGTTGTTTGATCCCATTTATCACCCGAACCCAAAGGCACTGGAGGTGCAGTATGATTTTATTACCGCCACGGAGGTGTTTGAGCATCTGCACAATCCACAGCGTGACTTGGAGAGATTGTGGAACTGCCTTGGGTCCGGAGGTTGGCTGGGTGTAATGACCAAGCGCGCGCAGGATCTTGAAGCTTTCTCAAAGTGGCATTACATACAGGACCCCACGCATGTTGGCTTCTGGAGCGACAATACCTTTCAATGGATTGCGGGGCACTGGGGTGCGCAGCTCGAACTAATTGATCCGGATGTCGCCTTCTTTAGGAAATAGACAGAAACTCCTATGCCTTGGTCAGCAGGACACGCTTCTCCACCTCCAATAGCGTGATTTGTTTCTCAAGCGTGCTGGCAACCTTTTCCAGCTCTCGTGCCTCTTCACCCTCGGTAACGGCCAAAGCGGTTCCTCCCGGGGCTCCGGCCAATGTCGCCCACCAGCCCATGTCGGAAGTTTCATGGCGTTCCTTCGCCGCTGTTTGAAGCTTCTTTAACATGACCTCCCGCTCGTTAATCGCATTCTCAATCTTGGTAATTTGCGATTTCAAATTTTCACTCATAATTACCTATCCTGTTTACGCGATTTTGCCTTTGAGTTTCCTTTCAGCGGCCCGGAGGGGGGTCTGCTTGGCAGTATGGGTTTGGACGGTGCCTTTAAATCGCCTCCAATCTTCTTTTGCAGCTCCTTGATGAGTGCTGCAGCCTTGGTGGCTTGGGCTCGCGTCATGTCCTTTGTAAATGTGGCCTTTAATCTCCTGGCCTCAAAATCACCATTGGACGCAGCGATGGACCACCAGGCGTAGCTGGTCACGATATCTTTCTCAATTCCCTGGCCAAAGTAATACAAGCCTGCAAGGTTGGCCTGGGCTTTCCGATCGTTTTGTTCCGCAGCTTTTTGGTACCACTTGACCGCTTCTTTAAAATCATTTTCCAGCCCTCGGCCGATGGCATACATGTCACCCAGATTGGATTGGCCCCCGGGATGATTTTGCTCAGCTGCCTTGCGGTACCATTTAGCAGCATCCTTCTCGTTCTTTTCCATTCCCCGGCCGTTGGCCAACATGTTTCCAAGGTTGTTTTGGCCATAGGCATTATTGTTCTCCGCCGCCTTAAGGTACCACTTGGCTGCTTCCTTCTCACTCTTCTCTACACCACGCCCGTAGACGTATAATACCCCAAGGTTATTTTGGGCCTTGGCGTAATTCAGATCAGCTGCCTTCCGGTACCACTCTGCCGCTTGCCTCTCGTCCTTGTCCACGCCTTGTCCACGGGCATATCGTAACCCGAGGGCAAACTGAGCAGTAGGCTCGTTCTGTTCTGCTGCCTTAAGGTACCACTTAACGGCTTGCTTCTCGTCCTTCTCCACTCCTCGTCCAGAGGCGTACATCCCGCCAAGATTTGACTGACCCTTGGAGTAATTTTGATTTGCTGCTTTTCGGTACCACTCAACGGCTTGCTTCTCGTCTTTATCCATCCCTGCGCCAAGTGCATACATTACTCCCAGGAAAAACTGAGCCTGAGGATCGTTTTGTTCCGCAAGTTTCACTAATCCTTCCTTGGATTTCCCGAATAATGTTTTGGCCTTATCTTCGTTCTTTTCGATTCCGAGTCCTCGGCGATATTGCGAAGCTAGCCGAACTTGAGCTTTGGGGTTGTTTTGTTCTGCAGAGCGGGATGCCCATTTGAAAGATTGAGCACGGTCTTTTTCGATGTCTTCCCCATAGTAATATTTTTCCGCCAGTTGAAATTGTGCCTCCGCATCTCCCTTTTCCGCCAACGCCTTTAGTGAGGGGATATCCTTTGGTAACGGCTTTGGTTTGTCCTGCGCCAGAAGATGGAAACTCAGCAAAAGTGCCAACAAGGCTGCAAAGATGGTGAAACGGCTCATGCCTTTGTTTTACACTACCAGTTTTCGCTGGCAACGACGAATGGGTTGTCTTACGGCTGGGCCTTGGGTTTTTCCACCTGTCTGATCCACTCAACCAATAGATTGACCCATTGGGGATCGAGGGTAGTGGTGCCGATAGGAGGCATGCGGCCCTCGGCGACGCCCACGACGCGCTGGAGCATCACCGAATGGTCCGGTCGGCCGGGGCTGATGATGCGCGCACTTTCGCCAATGCCATAATTCTTGTGAACGGGTCGTGCGTCGATGGTGCCGGTCTTGTCCAAGGCAGTGCGGTAATCAAGTTTCATTTGCGCGTTGCCGCCGCCGGCTTCCACGTGGCAATGAGCGCAGTTGGCAGCCCAGTAGGAACGTACCCGAGGCTCGAGATCCTGCATGGTGTCATCAGCGGTGACGAGTCGGTTGCCTTTCTTGGCACCATCGCCAGTGTAGTCAGCCCATTTGGAGCCTTTTAATACGCCCAACTGGTCAAGCACCTGAAATTGGTGCGCCTTGAAGTCACCATAATGATGCTCACGGTTCATCTGCATTTCGTTGAGGCCCAGCACATACTGCGCGGCGCGGCCATGGCACATCATACACTCAGCCCGCCCAGGGATCCGCCACTGGCGCGGTGCATCGCCTACCTTTAGGATTAGATCTTCTCCATCGGGCCCGACGAGCGTGGCGTCGGTCTGGTTGTCGTTCCACTTGTAGGTGTAGCCAATCCATTCCTTTTGTTGCTTGGTCAAGAGGCGTGTCTCAATGCGTTTGTCCTCAAGAGTAAGCGTCTGCACGAGTACACTGTTCTCCGGCAGGTTCCATGCGCGGCCTCCTGTAAATTTGATGGTGGTGTTGGCATCACCGGGGAGCGCGATGTAGTGCTGCGCCTTTGCGCCGTCGGTCCAGTGGGGCAGGTTGACCGAATAAGGAATGAGGGCAGGGTGCGGCATAAGATTGCGGGTGTTCTTGAACAGGCCGGTTTTGCTGAGCTTGGTTGGGAAATTACTCTTCTTTTTGGCGTCTGGGTTGGGGATGAACTTGTGGAAGCCGCTAGACTCGTCGATCACCAGCAGGTTGCCGCGTGTATCAACACCGAAACCGGTGATCTGGAAAGAGGTGTCGGCAATTTCGCGTTGCCATAACAATTCCTCGCCATTGTGCTTGGCGGCCCAGACCTTGCCGGTGGAGTAGTCGCCATAGATATATGCGCCGCGCAACTTGGGGAGCACGTTGCCGTGATAGACTACGCCACCTGTCAGCGAACGTGCCTCACGGTGATGATGCTCAAGCGTCGGCTGGCGCAGCTTGCCGGGCCCGAGCTCGCGCTCAAGGTAAAAGGGGTGGCTGCCCTCGTACACGCTCCAGCCGTAGTTGGCACCCTTCTCCACAAGCTTGACGGATTCCCACAGATCCTGCCCGTTTTCGCCCACCCAGATGTGGCCAGTTTTTTCATCACATGTTAGTCTCCATGGGTTGCGAAAGCCATGGGCCCAGGTTTCTGGGCGAGCATTGGGGGTGTCCAGAAAAGGATTGTCCGTTGGGATGCTGTAAGGGCGGGTGTCCTCTGGTTTGTCCACATTGATGCGCAGCAGCTTGGCCAGCAAAAGGTCAATGCGCTGGCCGGTGACATTGTCATCCGAGTCACTCGTGCCGTCACCGGTGGTGATGTACAGCATGCCGTCCAGGCCGAACACCACGCCGCCGCCGTCATGGCCATTGGATTCCCATTGGAGAATGTCCGTGCGCGAGGCAGGATCTACTTTGAATGTTTCACGGTCCATTACCCAGCGTGATACGCGGGAGTTCTTGTTCCTGCTGCCCTCCCCACTGCGAGGGCCGTTGCTATGGGTGAACACATATCCGTTTTTATTAAATTTTGGGTGGAAACAAAATCCATAGGCTAGCTCGTTTGTGATCGAGAGTGTCCTGATTTGTTCGGTTGCCCCTGCACTGTCATCAAACATCCAGAGATTCCCATAGGCGCCATTCTTCTCTTGTCGATGATCAAGGTATGCCAGCCTGGTTGGTGAGCCCGGTACCCGCTTGATCTCGAGGGGCTTTTTCACCGGCAACCGCTCCCATACCGGCTCCGTCAAATAAGGCAATGGCGGTTCCGGTGAGCCGATTATCTTGGAGTCATGCCATGGCACGCGCTTGAGCGATCCAAAGCGGTTTTCTTCCTTGCCGATAAATCGGATGGGCAAAAAATCCTCATGCCTATGAAAATCCAGTATTTTGTAGGGCGTGATACTGGACAGTTCCGGTTTTTCCGACCCCACGGAATAGTCGTAGCGGCAAAGCGAAAAAGTCCACTCATCTCCAGTTCCCGGCGCGCCGCCGGTCATTTTTAGATCACTCCATGGAATTCGTCCCTCCACCGTCCAGCCCTTGTCCCTATCTGTGAGGTCATTGAGTGTACCTTTCAGTGTTACTTTGGACTCGATGTGAAATGGGTGTGTTCGTCGTAATCTGTTCACCAGCCAGCTGCCGCGATGCGGCAGGAATATATCAAATTTTGTGTTCGCCGCATTGACGTGAAACTCGTAGTAGCCCTTGTCACCGGCTGGTTTCAGGAAAAGTTCCCACACGTCATTTTTCCATGTGTCATCATCCTGCTCGGTTACATCGGCAAAAAGATCTGTATCCTCCATCTCTGCGGTGAAGTACAGGTACTCGCTGTCCCACAAGAGCCGAGTGCGTGTCTTAGTATTTGCCGGCCGATTCTTTTCCTCCAGCCAAGCCATGTGATAATCCTCAAACACCGTAGCTCCTGCCCAAGCCGGTTCAGTGGCATTGCCGTCAATTTTGATTGGACCAGTTGCCCACAGGCATTCTGCCACCTGGATTTTGGGTAGTTCAGGCTTGATTGGATCTTTTTGTGAAGCAACAGATGTCTTTGCTCCAGTTGATCCCGGCTTTTCAGGTGTTTCGCATGCGGTCCAAATCATGGCCGTTAAAAGAAGGGGCACGATGAGCCACGCGCGAAGCCAATGGGAATGCATGCGCCAATGTTGACAACCGCTTAAGCCGTCGTCAACCCCTCGAGCTCCGGTTACTTGCCTGCTATTTATCCGCATGGGACAAGTGGATTGCAGGTCGAGCTTCTTACGGTATCATGTAAGCGCCATTGACATGAGAACCAAATTAAATAGAAGACTGTTTCTGGGTGGCTTGGCTGTGGCGGGTATGGTCAGGGCGGCTGAAAAATTGAAGTTGTTGCCGACTGTGCATGAAAACATTCGCCAAGCAACGACAGATGCGCCGTTAAAGATGCTTTTCAAGGGCAAGTCACCCGAGGACCTAGTCAAGTGGCAAAGCCAGTTTCGCGGCAAGGTAGGCGAATTATTGGGGCCGCACACGCCTCCGGCACAGTGGGAGCGGGAACGGTTGTCGGTGCAGGTCTTTCCAGAATATAGGCGGGAGGAGTTTCTGTTGAAGGCAAAGGGTATGGCAAGTCTCCCGGTTTATGCCCTGCGACCTGACCCGAAGCGCTTTGGCAAGGGGCCGTTTCCTGTGGTGCTTTGTCTGCACGGGCATGGGGAATTTGGTCATGATGCGGTCGCGGGGATCGATCACACACCCGAACGTGTGGAAAACATAAGGAAGGCCAACTACGATTACGCGCGACAATTGGTTCGGGAGGGGTTCCTTACCATTGCGCCCTGCATGCGTCCTTTTGGTCGGCGACTGGATGAGGGCTCGCGCAAATCAAAGACCGATGCGTGTGCGGTGACGTTTGTGCGGCTGATGCTCTTGGGAGAGACTCTGATGGGGGCAAACTTACGGGATTGTAAGTGGGCGCTGGATTTTGCGGCGACTTTGCCTGATGCGGACATCAAACGCTGTGGTTGTGTTGGTCTTTCTTATGGCGGACGAATGGCTATGCTGACTGCGGCAATGGATATGCGTGTGAAGGCTGCAGTAGTGTCAGGGGCATTGAACATGATGCAGGAACGCATTGGCAATCGCTACTCGTGTGGCGGTCAGGTGATTCCCGGCCTGTTAAAATATGGCGACACACCCGAATTGGGTGGGCTCATTGCGCCACGTCCGTGCATCTGGGAAATCGGCTCGGAGGATGGATTGGTAATCAAGGGGTGGGATAAAAAAATGAAAATTCGTCTCCAGTATGCCTACATGGCGGCCGGCAAAGCAAAGGCAATAGAGTTTCATCATTTTGAAGGTGCGCATCGCTGGGATGGGTCAACGGCATTGCCGATGCTGAAAAGAGTGCTGAGGTGAACGACAGCGAGACAAGTATGCTGCAAAGTGAGATGCGAAAAAGGTCGGACCTGCATAGCCCGCCGCCGCAGAGTGCGATACTCTTCGGGCTACTGCGGCGACGAGCGTTTATTTTGCAGATCAATTTCCGCAGATTGGTTTAATTTGCGGAATGACCTATTGGCAGGTTTCATATGGAGACTATAGTTAAGACCTAATACCAATATACTTCATTTTTGCTATTTTGCAACCTGATGAAGCCAAGTTGCTGTTTGTTATCAGGTTCTATCTTCGCAGAAAGGTTGCCTTATAGTTATAATATTGGTAATTGCGTACCTCTACCTGATTCACCCAGCGGCCCGGAGTCTCCACTGTTGTGCCGTTGACTGTAATGCGGTCCCCAGCCACCCATTCCCGGGTGTTCGCCAATTCCTGTGTCCTTCTATCAAACTTGCTCGAGGAAACGGCAATGTCAGCCCCAATTTTTTTTGCCTGCTTGGGTAGGTGCTTGCGGCTTGGTGAGGATGACGTGTTGAATTCTGCAATTCCGATAATCTGATGACCTGAGGTTTCTAGTCGCTGGACTTCCTCATCATGCCTTTCCATTGATACCGGGTAAATTTCAGGCTCACCAGCGGTTACCGATAGGTTTTCAGGTAGCGACACTCGTGGCACAAAGTACTCTTCATAATTGTTTGTTGCACAACCAATGCTTATCAGTAGACATCCAAAAATCGCCAGTCCCATGATTTTACTTTTCATTATTTCCCTTACGTTAGCCGGTTTGAGGATTGTTGGGTTTCAGCTCACAACTAGATAGTACGTAAACCTGTATGATTGCGCAACTCCGTCAACTTTATTTTAAACAAAAACATCGCCGGAATTTTCAGGATTAGAAGTTCTGCGATGTTCAGCCACGGGAAAACGCGATTAAGGCCAAACCTAAGATAAAGGATTCCCAGGGGAATCTGTGTCTTCCGGATGGAACTGTGTAAGGTTGCTGGGGTGTCTGGCGTGCTATTAACCTTTTTCCCTCTGGTGAGGTTTGCCGGTTGTCTTTGAAAGGTCCGCATACCGATAATCCAATCTGCTTTTGATCAGAGTATGGGTAGTGCCAATCAGCCCAGAGAGATTGGGTTATGAGTAACTTTGTTAGACTGAAGCCGCTAGTTGTTCCAATGCGGTTCCTGTTATTCGAAAGAGTCGGTATTGCTCCATTTTTTGTGCCCCCAGCTCTTCATAAAAACGAATAGCCGGTTCGTTCCAGTCCAAAGCCGACCACTCAAATCGGCGGCAACCCCGGTCCACCGCGATTTTAGCCAGATGTACCAACAGCTTTTTTCCTATTCCTTGTCTTCGAAACTCAGGCTTCACGAACAAATCCTCCAGGTACAGTCCACGTCGCCCCATAAAGGTTGAGAAATTATGGAAGTACACCGCGAATGCCACAGGTTCATTTTCATGCTCGGCAATCAATCCCTCGGCTGTTGATTGCTTTCCAAAAAGTGATTCCCTGATACTCTTTTCTGTTGCCACCACCTCCTGGAGTCTTTTTTCATACTCGGCAATTGCCCGAATGAAATCCAAAAGCAGGGGCACATCGTGCTCGGTTGCTTGGCGGATGAAGAGCTTTCCAGAAGACATGATCGGGATGTTCGTCTTCCGGAAAGACTAGGGAGCCTTCATGGCCCTTAATGTATTCAGTCCAACGGGTTCCATTATCTCGTTGAAACGGGCGCTTGAGAAGAATCCATCTTTGTTATCATCTTTTGGGTTGAACCAGATAACTTCCGGATATTTGTTTTCCACAATGTAATGCATCCAGGAGTAAGCTTGGTCTTTATGCTCCAAATTACGATAAATCCAGACCAGCACCCCGGGAGGAACATGCTGACTTTTGTCCTTCGCCGCCTCAATAATCACGTTAAACATTTCCTTGGCCTTCTCCTTCTTATCAGTTTTCAAAAGGCATGCAGCTTCTCCTGCTGAGGCGGAAATTCTATGGGGGACAAGTTGGCGAATCTTTTGATAGTAAGAGGTGGCTTCGTCAAATTTCCCCTCGTTAAAATGCCATAGTGCCAGGCGTCGTAAAGGGAGAATACATTTTGGGTTACATGTTATAGCTTGGTTTGCGTATTTTTTTGCCTCCTCTGTTTGTCCGGCTCGCTTAAGAACATTGGCATAAACCGAGAGGATGACAGGATTTAACGGTTCCCTATCAAGACTCTTTTGGATCATTTCCTTCTCTTTTGAGGCGTCATTTTTTGCCATGAAATATTGTGAGTACCAACAATAGGTGAAGGCATGATTGGGGTTGAGCTCAATTGCCTTCTCAAAGGATTTCATTGAAGCGTCCCAGTCCCAATCATGGAGAAACTGGATATACCCCAACGCAGCGTGAGCTTCACCCAGATTTGGGTTTAGCGAGAGTGCCTTCAGGGCCGATTGCTTTGCGCGCGGCATGGCGACCATCGGTCGCTCTACATGATATACGCCCATCATCATATCAGTGTACGCAAGGTAACAATGTGCCAACGCGAAACGGTCGTCCAACTGGATTGCCTGTACGAATTCCTCGCGGCCTTTGGTCAAGCCCTCATCTGTTCGCTGAATCCAGTGTTGCTTTCCCTTGCGAAAGGCAACCCAAGCATCGAAGTTGTGTGTCGGGCGATCAACCAGAGTCATGGCCTCCGCAATTGGTGCGGCCTTTTGGCCCTTGGGGTCGGAAAACCTCAACATTCTTGGCGCGGCGGCAACCAAAGTGGGCAGGGAATATCCCAAACGAGTTGCAATTTCCCGGGCGATCTCCTGCTGGACGGAAAAGAGATTTTCTTTGAATGTCACCTGATTCCACTGCTTGCTCCATAGAAGCTGGTCTTCGTGCTGTAGTTCTACGGTGATGGCAAACTCTCCTTTGTCCTGCTGCTGAATGGTTCCGGTTAGAAGCCAATATGCCCCCAGACGTCGGGCAATGTCCTTGGTGGAGGCTTTTTCATCCCGTAATAGCTCGGAGGATTTTCGTGAGATGACCTTTAATTTCTTCACTCCCGAAAGATGTCGTCTGATTTCATCAGGCACACCATCAGTCCAAATACTGTCGGCACCCTTACCTCGAGGCTCAAAGGGCAAAATGGCGATCGAGTTGGTCGGAATTTGTGTTAACGGTTTGCCCGGAGAGGGAGAACTGTTCTCCGGTTTCTCTTTTGCTGATTTCTCCACCAGTGGAGGTTTTGGTAAATCCGGATTTTTTGTCCAGTTCATAACCATCACTCCGCCCACCACAAAAATCATTGCCCCGAGGGCGGGTGCCCAAAATGCACTTGAGCCTGCTCTCGCCATGAGCCTGGGTTTGCTTTCTTCTGCAGACTCTTCAATCATAGCACCTTCGGGCAACCCGTGTGAGGTGAGGCAGAAAACCTTTAATTGATGCGCTACTCCCTTTAGATCGGGTTGGCCGAGCAGTTTGGTGGTGAATTCCGGATGGCTGGCTATGTCCTGATGAATCTTCTCGGATAGGGCTATGCCGCCTACTGGGGCCAATGGCTCAATGCGCGAGGCGATGTTTACTCCATCGCCTAGAATTTCGGTGCCCTGCAGGACGATGTCGCCCTGGTGAATCCCAATCCGTAAATCCAAGCCCTCCACTGTACGTGCTGCCATTTGCAGTTCAACGGCACAACGTACTGCATTTAGTGAGCTGTCAAAAGAAAGCAGCAGCCCATCGCCCATTTCTTTTAGCCAGCTGCCTTCGAACTCTGCAACCATGGGTTGGAACAACTTTCGCTGCTGTTCCAGTAATTTGAGAGCCGACAACTCGTCACGTGCAGACATCTCAGTGAAACCGGCAATGTCGGTAAACACGATAGCGGCGAGTTTTCGGGATGAGTTTGGCATAGCAGGGGGGGCTCCCCTGTGCAAAACCCTAACCTATTGGGCACCCTCGACAAGTCTGGATAAATTGAATTCCATTCCGAGAACCATCGATTACAATTTGTGCCGACCATGAGATTTCCCTTAACCGCCCTGGTCCTGTTGCTCACGGGCATCCTAATCATGAGTACCACTGCCGCATCCCCTGTTGCCATCGTTGTCCATGCCGGAGCTGGTGGAAAGGTGCGCAAGATGTCACCGGAAAAAGAAAAGGAATATCACGATACCCTGGCCAAGGCCCTGCGCGCGGGCCATGTGATCCTGAAAAAAGGCGGCCCGGCGATTGACGCGGTTCAGGCGGCTATAGTCGTAATGGAAGACTCTACCCTGTTTAATGCAGGCAAGGGCGCGGTCTTCACCAGTGCAGGCGAGAACGAACTTGATGCCTCCATCATGGATGGCAAGACGCTCTTGGCTGGGGCTGTGGGCGGGGTTACTGTGATTAAGAACCCCATCCGAGCAGCCCACGCAGTCATGGAGAAAACCCCGCACGTGATGCTGGCAGGCGACGGGGCCGATGCCTTTGCCAAAAAAGTGGGCTTGGATATTGTGCCGCGCAAATATTTCTATACCGACCATCGCTGGAAACAGCTGCAGGAATGGAAGGCCAAGCAGAAAACCAAGAAACAATCGCAACTGGAAATGACGCGCGAATACTTGGGCACCGTTGGCTGTGCCGCGCTTGATTACAAAGGCAATATTGCAGCAGGCACCTCTACCGGTGGATTAACTGGCAAACAATATGGTCGTCTGGGAGACTCCCCCATCATAGCCGCGGGCACCTATGCCGATAATAGAACCTGCGCCATTTCCTGCACCGGCCATGGTGAATTCTTTATCCGACACGCCGTGGCCTTCGACATTTCTGCACGCATGAAATATGCCAATGAAACGCTGGCGCAATCAGCCAAGACGGTGGTGCATGAGACCCTGAAAAAAGTTGGCGGCCGCGGTGGGGTTGTTGGTCTCGATGCCCAGGGTAATATCGTGATGGAATTTAATTCAGCAGCCATGAACCGCGGTTAT
>Ga0310344_10003599_pt1 | contig 11510 bp, 14 predicted proteins | sample HC15DNA20200_MG_FD_203801 | JGI IMG/M metagenome (GOLD analysis project Ga0310344, IMG submission 203801) | Marine microbial communities from station ALOHA, North Pacific Subtropical Gyre - HC15-DNA-20-200_MG | ecosystem: Environmental > Aquatic > Marine > Oceanic | place: Pacific Ocean: North... | reverse complement strand
TGTTTGCTTTGTCATTAATGTGGTTTTGGTTCTGGATGTCAAGTTTTATGGTGTATTGGTATGGTAAAAGACCTAATGAAATACAAGTTTTAGAGCTTTTTATAAAAGGCCCTTACTTGCCTCTATTTTATGCAAACTTTATATTGGTTTTTGTTGTGCCTTTATTCACGATGATATGGAATTTCTTAAGAAGAAGTATATGGGGCCCGGCTCTTATCTCAGTTTCCGTCATAATAGGTATCTTCTTGGATAGGATTCGTGTATATGTAGCTGCTTACTCGGTCAGTGATCAAAGTGCAGAATTTCATGGCATAAAAACCATACCACCTACTGTATATCCAGACGTTGCTGACGTTTTCATTGTGATTGGCGCCATTGCGGGGCCGATACTTGTGTACATGCTGATTTCACGAGTTATACCGATTATAAACATCTGGGAGCAAAAAGAACTTTTGCTTTATAAACTTCACAAAAAATATCATAGAGCCACAGTAATGGTTTTAGGTAAACCGGAATAATACGAAATGCAAGAATATTCATACTCGTCAGATAAAGAATTAAATAAAAGCCTTCTCAAGGATGTACTGGGAATGCCTAAGTGGTGGCTTGCAGCTTTTGGATCCTTGTTATTAGTTTGGCTTACGGGTATGGGAGCATATGGCTGGGAGCTTAATCAAGGCATGGGTGTGACTGGGGTTAACAGGCCAGTATATTGGGGTTTTTACATAACAAACTTTGTTTTTTGGATTGGAATTAGCCACGCTGGCATCATGGTTTCAGCCATATTGAGGTTAACTCAAGCTGAATGGAGAAGGCCAGTAACGAGGGCAGCTGAAGTGCTTACCCTATTTTCTCTAATTGCCGCTCTTACAAATATTGCCTTCCACGTTGGCAGGCCCTGGCGCTTATATTGGATAGGGCCATATGATTTCTCAAGAGGTATATGGCCTAATATAAGGTCCCCGTTCGTTTGGGATCCTAGTGCTGTAGGAACATATTTAATAGGAAGCTCTCTGTTCGTGTTTGTTGCTTTAATTCCAGATTTAGCTGCAGCGAGGGACAGATCCACAGGTTTGCCAAGAAAAATTTATGCTATGCTGAGTTTAGGTTTTAGGGGTACTCCTAGACAATGGAAGCTCCAAGCAGTGGCAGGTATTTTGTTATCGGCTCTTGTTTTACCAGTTTTCGTCTCAGTCCATAGCATCGTGTCATGGGATTTTGCGGTTTCAATTGGTGTTGAAGGTTGGCATTCAACGATTTTCGCACCATATTTCATTATTGGTGCGATTCATTCTGGAGTTTCTGCGGTGGCAATGCTAATGGCAATTATGGTTTGGTTGTGGAAATGGGATAAATACATCACTCCTGACCATTTTGATGCGATTGGTAGGTTACTGATAATTGTAGCTACCACATGGTTCTTCTTCTTCGCACTGGAGTGGATATTCGCTCTGTATACTTTAGAGTCAGCTGAAATTGCATTGCGAGAATGGCAGATATTTAGGAATCCTATGGGTCCAATGTTCCTTGTATTTATGCTTACAGCATATTTTATACCTGTGCCAGCATGGCTGTTTAAAAAGGTAAGAAGAAGCCCTATGGGCATGTTCATAACAACTATACTAGTGAACATTGGTATGTGGTTGGAGCGTTTCCTAATCATAGTCCCCGGCTTGCAACGGAGGTCTCCACTGGAGTTTGATTGGGGAAGTTATGCTCCAAGCATTGTAGAGATTCTTCTTGTTACTTCAACATTTGCATTTGTTGGCATGGGTATACTTCTGTTTGCCAAGGTATTTCCATTAATTCCTATCTTCGATATGAAAGAGGGCGTTCGATTGAGAGATGAAATTAAAGTTGGACGCAAAACTGTGCCAGCAACAATACGAGAGTAGTTATTACAAAGATAATTAGAAAATAAATAAGATGCTATATAAAGAAAAACTTTTAGAACAAAAGATAAACGAGTCAAGGGGAATATTATGATATCTAGTCGAAGCGTTATAGCTCTCTTCAAAGATGTAGATTCAGCTGCCGACGCACTTGATGCCGTTCGAGCTGGAGGCTTTGAAAGCCATGAATATGAGATCTTAACTGGAACTCCATATCCCGAAGGTGCATTTGGAGAGGATGAAGCAAAACATGGCCTATACAGGTATCCATTGATTGGCGCAGCCTGTGGCTTCATTATAGGCCTGATAATAACTGCAGGCACTCAGCTCGCTTATCCACTTGTTACAGGAGGTAAGCCAATATTATCTGTGCCGCCAATGTCTGTCATTATGTACGAAGGCACAATGTTGGGATCCATAATATTCACCGTTATTGGAGTTATTATTGAATCGAGACTTCCTCGTGTTTTCATGGGTGCTTATGATACGAGAGTAACTGAAGGGTATATTGGTCTTACCGTGACGACTTCAGAAGAAAAAATATCAAAAGCAGAAGAAATACTTAAAAAAACAAAGCCAGAAGATTTAAAAAGAGGGTGGGAACAGAAAGACTTTTAATAGTTTAGGGTCTTCATGCGTGAATATGAATTTTATAAAGTATAAAAATCGACGAAAAGCTACAATGCTATCTCTGGCCATAGTGTCAGTTGTTTTTGCTGCATTAGTCACAGGTTGTTACAACAACAACACTGGAGAAACAGGTATTTTGGGAATTGCAGACCTTAAATTTCCAGCATTTCCAGAAACTGGCAGTCATGCTGTAGTGATTTTCTCTGAAATGCATTACTCTCCGGCATATGATGACCAAGAAGGACCAACAATTGGACCGCCAAGTGATTCAGTGCCTGTTACCGGTCGTGAAATTCAATATACAGCTGAAGAATATACATTGTTGCGAATGTCTGGAAAAAGTACAAACAGTTACGAACAAAGTAAAGCGGCAGATATTTACAGAGTTAATTGCTCTGTTTGTCATGGAGACTCCTTACAAGGTGATGGGTCGGTTGCAAAGTACCTTACTCGTGGAGCGGCGCCTGCAAACTTAATAGGAGGGGCATCAGCAGATGCTACCGAAGGTGAAATCTTCGCCTGGATATCCTATGGTAGCCGAACAGGATTCGCCTTAGAGATGGCCGGTCAACCTAACCCCACCGTCATGCCAACATTTAACAAATTGCTTACAGAAGAAGAAAGATGGCATTTAGTTAAATATATTATGGCAAAGCAAAATAGATAATAATCTTCCAATAAACTCAAATAAAATAACTTTCATAACTTGTTAGAATCCGAAATTAAATTAGATAGAGATCGGCGGGTTACGGCAGATTAATTGGATACTATTCACAACTCGAAATTGATTACCGTTTTTGGGCACGCCATACAAATGCAGGTGGAATGTTCGCGAACGTTACCCCGCAATACATTTTCTCAGCTGAATTCTTACTAATTACATCGTTTGGTATTGAGCATCTAGGTAAATAGGATACCTGTACGAATGACCCTCCCGGTTTAAGCAAATTGAAACTTTCGTTGCATATAAATCGTCGCTGTTCATGGTTTATGGCATTTAGGGGTAAACCCGAGACTATTTCATCAAACTCCTTAATACCTAATTCATAGGACAGTTGAGTCACCTGTTTTGCATCCTTACAAACGATCGTTGCTTTGGGGAAGAAAGTTTTTAGAAGCTGAACGAACTCTTGAGATTGCTCTACCAGAACTAAGTTTTTTTCGCTAATTCCTTGCCTAAGCAGCGCTCTGGTGAAAGAACCTGTCCCGGGACCTAGCTCAAGGATAGGCCCGTTAGGGTCTGAATTGATATGCTTTACCATAAGAGATCCAAGCGCTGCACTGCTTGGCAATATAGCTCCTAGTCTGAGTGGATGTTTTAGGTAGGCTTGAAGCCAGATCTTATAGGTCATCGTGCGATTCTAGCATCTTGATTCACGCCACTTATGACTATTAATATTTATCATAAATTTGGAAGTTAATTTTTTTTAAGGACTCCAATAGGAGTAACCCAAATTCGCTTAGATATCTCATAACTTATAACAACATCATTTTGATTTGATTTCAAAGTTATAACACCGCGATAAGGAGAAGCATCTTTGATTACTGCAACATTCTCAGGCATTATTGAGTTTTCAACAAAATACTTTAACAACTCAGGATCATCCTCTGGGATTCGATCTATGTTGACAGTATTACCTGTTTTAACTTTATCTAGAGGGACGGTAAGCCTATCCCGGACAAACCCGCTTCCAGGAATTGGATGACCAAATGGGCATGTAGTCGGATTTCCCAAACGCTCGGAGATTTTTGTTGCGAGTTCATCGGATATTGCGTGTTCAAGTCGATGGGCTTCTTCATGGGCTTTGTGAGGTTCAAGACCGAGCAGGTCTACCACCATCCTTTTTGCTAGTCTTTGCCTCCTAACAAGCTTTTCTGCAGCTTCTTTACCTCGCTCCGTCAATACGACATCTTTTTCTGGAAGCATTTCTACCAGCTGCTCTCTAACTAAACGTCTAATCATTCCGCCGATTGAGGGCAGCGTAGTTCCTAACTCCTCTTTTTCAGGTAAACGTTTCAATTGTTCTGCTAGCTGAGTATTGGTAACTCTGATGCCAAGTTCATCGAGTTGAAAAATTGAAACCAGATAATTTTCGGCAGCCATCGAAAGGCGGGCGAAGTTAGTCGTATTGGTTGGTTTTGAAATTGCCATATTTTTTATTCGCAATATAAATGATCATCTGATTTTATACGAACTTTCTGGTTTTAGTTTGTTTTGGTTGTACCCAGATGGTAACTTACGACTATTAGCTCAACGAAAAAACTCCTCTAAGATCACTCGCGCAAAAAATTGAGAAACATTGCTACCCCCGCTGTTGACATTAGCAATCCCACAGCAGTAAGATTTATGTTTGCCGCCTGTTTAGGTGGAGGTGTTGAATTGTGCAAATTTAACATCCAAATGAAAGGCTTAGTACTCTTGGTAATATCCCATGACGAAAATCAATAGGCGTTTCATTTTGTGTTAGCGAAAAGTAGTAAGGATATTTGAAGGATTATAGGTTTAATATGCCGACAGTAAACCAGTTGGTAAGAAAAGGACGAAAGTCTAAGAGTAAAAAAGAAACTGCTCCTGCGCTGAGGGTTACATATAACTCACTTAAAAACAGGACTGAAAAGGGATCAGGGTCTCCTCAAAAAAGAGGCGTATGTGTACAAGTTAGAACTATGACGCCTAAAAAACCTAATTCGGCTTTGAGAAAAGTCGCTCGTGTCAGGCTTACCAATGGCATGGAAGTAACAGCTTATATTCCTGGAGAAGGTCATAACTTGCAAGAGCACTCAGTCGTGCTGTTACGAGGCGGCAGGGTTAAAGACCTACCTGGCGTTAGGTACCACATTATAAGAGGGTCTCTCGATACATCTGGAGTTGATCAACGTAAACGTGGCCGTAGTAAGTATGGAAGCAAGAAGAATCCACAAGTAGCAGCAGCAGCTGCTGAATAGAAAACAGAGAAATGGCTAGAAGACATCGGGCAGAGAAACGAGAAATAGATGCAGACCCAAAATTTGGGAGCACTGATGTTGCCAAATTCATTAACCGTGTAATGATCGGCGGAAAAAAAACGGTAGCGCGTAAAGTAGTTTATTCGGCGATTGAGATCGCTGAAGAAAAAGCTAAGCGTCCTGGTTTAGAGGTCTTTGATCAGGCTATTAGGAACACTGTGCCAATGCTAGAGGTTAAGTCTCGAAGGGTTGGAGGATCAACCTACCAAGTTCCTAATGAAGTAAGACCCGAGAGACGTACTACTTTAGCAATGCGATGGATTATAGCTGCAGCAAGATCCAGATCTGGAAGACCAATGGCGGAGAGGTTGTCTCAGGAATTACTCGACGCATCTCGGGGAGAGGGTACTGCAGTAAAACGTAAGGAAGATTTACACAGGATGGCAGAGGCAAACAAGGCATTCGCTCATTATCGTTGGTAGAAACACTAAAGATATCAAGCAGGTTTTATAGGTAATTAACCAATGAACTCGACAAACAAATTAAATAAAACTCGTAATATTGGCTTTATAGCTCATATCGATGCGGGAAAAACTACAGTGACCGAAAGGGTTCTGTACTTTGCGGGCCGAATTCATAAAATTGGAGGGGTGGATCAGGGAACCACTGCTATGGATTGGATGGAGCAGGAAAAAGAGAGAGGCATTACTATAACGGCTGCGGCAACTAACTGTAGTTGGGATGGGTATAACATTAACGTTATTGATACTCCAGGGCACGTTGATTTCACCGCCGAAGTTGAAAGAAGCTTGAGGGTTTTAGACGGAGGCGTAGTTGTATTAGACGCGGTAGCTGGAGTGCAATCACAAAGCGAAACAGTATGGCGGCAGGCGGATAAATACCAAGTGCCTAGGATCTGTTTTGTAAACAAAATGGATAAAGTAGGATCTGACCTAGATCGCGTAATGCAAAGCATAGTACGTCGATTGCGCGCAAATCCTGTAGCGATACAACTCCCATGGGGAGCAGAAGCTGACTTCAAAGGAGTGGTAGACCTAATTGAGCGTAAAGCTTATTTGTACCCTGTAGAAGGAGAGCAAATTCCTACAGAGCACCCTGTTCCGGACGAGATGAAAGAAGAAGTTGAGAAATACAGATCCACATTGGTGGAAAAAATTTCAGAGATCGATGATGATTTAATGCTTAAATATCTAGAAGATGCTGAGATTACTAGCCAGGAGATAAAGACTGCCCTACGTAAGGCCACGATAAAAAATAAAATTGTGCCCGTATTGGTAGGTACTGCTTTAAAAACCAAGGCTATACAGCCGTTGATTGATGCAATCAATGAATACCTTCCATCACCATTAGATGTTCCTGCAATTACCGGCAGGGAAATTAAGACAGGTAATGAAGTAGAAAGAAAACCCTCTGCTGATGAGGCATTCTCTGCATTGGCATTCAAAGCTGTGACTGACCCATTTATAGGTCGCCTAATTTACTTCAGGTCTTACTCAGGGACAGTAAAATCTGGAGCCATGGTTATCAATTCTTCAACAGGCAAGAAAGAACGCATTGGGCGTATAGTAAAAATGCACGCTAATACTAAGGCGGATGTTGATATGGTAGAAGCTGGAGATATAGCAGCGGCCGTAGGGCTTAAGGGAACCTCCACAGGAGACACTCTATGCGATGACTCAGCCCCTGTGCTATTGGAATCCATTAGTTTTCCAGAGCCAGTGGTTTCCGTCGCAATTGAACCGAAAACAAGAAGCGATCAAGACAAGATGTCTGAGGCGTTAATAAAATTGTCAGATGAAGACCCTACTTTAAGAGTTTCGTATGAAGAAGAAATAGGTCAAACAGTTCTGTCTGGTATGGGAGAGCTGCACTTAGACATTATTGTTGACAGGATGCGACGTGAATTTAATGTTGAAGGCAATGTTGGCCAACCTAAAGTCGCATATCGTGAAGCTATTAGAATCGCATCGAAAGCCGAAGGTAAATTCGTTAGGCAGAGTGGAGGACATGGTCAGTACGGTCATGTAAAGATTGAAGTTGAGCCCCTAGATTCAGATAAACCATTTGAATTTGAGGACAAAATTAAAGGTGGCAATGTGCCGAAGCAATATATAGGTGCTGTTCGAAAAGGGCTCCAGCAGGCCCTAGGCGTAGGCCCAGTGGCGGGCTACCCCGTGGTGGGAGTTAAGGCAATATTAGTTGATGGCTCTTATCATGATGTTGATTCATCTGAAGTAGCTTTTACAGTTGCGGGATCAATGGCTATGAAAGAGGCTCTTAATCGGGCTAAAGGATATCTGCTTGAGCCAGTGATGAACCTTGAGGTAACTTCACCTAGTGACTTTTTGGGAGAAGTTGTCGGAGATTTAGGCCGACGCAGGGCTCAGGTTAAAAATATTGATGCCATTGAAGACACTCAACTTATTTTCGCGTCGATTCCACTTGCAGAAACTTTCGGTTACGCAAACACACTGAGATCGCTTACACAGGGGCGAGCTAGTTTTTCTTTAGAGTTTTCTGCCTTTGAAGAAGCACCAAAATCTGTCGTCGAAATGCAGCAGGCAATATAAACAATGGTAACGAAACAAAAAATAAGGATTGTGCTAAAAGCTTTTGATCATAAAATCTTGGATTTATCTGCCGGTCAAATAGTTGAGGCTGCAGAAAGAACAGGCGCTCAGGTTGCAGGCCCTGTTCCATTACCAACCTCAATAAAAAGATTTTGTGTAATACGATCTCCTCATGTTTTCAAGAAATCAAGAGAACATTTCGAATTACGAACACACAACCGTTTAATTGACATACTAGAACCGACAAATAAAACAATAGACACTCTGACAAGCCTAAATGTTCCTGCTGGTGTCGATATATCAATAAAGTTGTAAAACGATATGAGTAATCAGATGACCATACAGGCCATTTTAGGCCGTAAACTAGGAACCACAGAAGTGGTACGACAGACTGGTGATATTGACTGTGTTACGGCTATAGTTGCTGGGCCATGTACAATTACTCAGCTCAAAACCAAGGACAATGATGGATATTCCGCTGTTCAGATTGGTTTTGAAGAAGCAAAGAGTGTCAATAAGCCAATGTCTGGCCATCTTTCGGCAAGCGGGAATAAGTTTAAACACCTAGCTGAAGTACGAGTCCCGAATTCTGAATCAATTGAACCAGAAACTGAGAATCAATTGAATATAGGTCAAGTTATAGATGTAAATAGCTTTAGTGTAGGTGATCGAATTGATGTAACCGGATACTCAAAAGGCAGAGGTTTTGCCGGAGGTATTAAAAGACATGGATTTCATGGTGGTCCAAAAACACATGGGCAATCTGATAGGCATAGAGCTCCAGGATCCATTGGAGCAGGCAGCACCCCAGGTAAAGTGATCAAAGGCATGAAAATGGCCGGTCATTATGGTGCTGAAAAAGTAACTGTTCAAAATCTTGAGGTGGTGCGAACTGACAACAACCGTAATCTTATATTTGTAAAGGGCGCTATTCCTGGTGCCAGAAACTCAATAATATATTTGCGAAGAAGCATTAAAGACCCTAATAACCATGGATTGATCATCGAGTTACAAGAGCCAGAAATCGAAGAAGAAATAGTAGAAGAAGCTCCAGCCGCTGAGGTAGAAGAAGCTCCAGCCGCTGAGGTAAAAGAAGAGCCTGCAGCTGAGGTAGAAGAAGCTCCAGCCGCTGAGGTAAAAGAAGAGCCTGCACCTGAGGTAGAAGAAGAGCCAAAAAGTTAAGCGATTATTAAACAGTGAAAATTAGACTTTTAGACATAGAAGGTAAATCTTTGGGACATATTGATGTTGAGGATCATCTATTTGGTGCTGATTCCAATGAGGCATTGGTTCATCAGGTTGTTGTTGCTCAGCAAGCAAATGCTAGACAAGGTACTGTCGGTACAAAAAACAGATCTGCAGTGGCTGGAGGCGGAAGAAAGCCTTGGCGCCAAAAAGGTACTGGTAGGGCTAGACATGGATCAATAAGATCACCCATATGGAAAGGTGGAGGAGTCGCGTTCGGCCCGTCCCCTAGAAGCTATAGACAGAATACTCCAAAGAGGATGAAAAATGCTGCTTTGAGGTGTTCGATATCTAGCAGAGTTCGTGATGGGGACCTCATAATAATAGATAAACTTGATCTAGAACAAGCAAAGACAAAAAACATTGCTAATGTGATGAAATCTCTAAAAGTTCAAGGCTCAGCATTGTTAGTTGCCGATGGTTCTGACCCAGCAATATTTAAAGCTGCAAGAAATCTAGAAGGCTTAAAACTAATACCTTCATTTAAGCTAAATTCTCTTGATGTGTTGTCAAAAAGCAAAATCGTAATGACTTTAGATGCCGTGCGGAATGCTGAAAGCATCTGGGGGGCACCATTTAGCAGGGAAAAAAGTGGCGGCGATGTACGATTAGTAGATGAGGACGTAAAGTGAATTCTGCTGAAATTATCATAAAACCATTAATTACTGAGAAAAGCACCATGCTTCAAGAATCACAAAGGCGGTATGTTTTCGAGGTGCATCGACAAGCGACCAAGATAGAAATCAAAAAGGCAGTTGAAGAAGCTTTTGATGTGAATGTAATTAAAGTTAATACTATGAATTCTAAAGGTAAATCAAAAAGGTACGGACCTCGTCCGACTGCTTTGAAAACCAGAAAAAAGGCCATTGTTCAATTGGCTCCTGGTGAGACCATAACTATATTTGAGGGCGTGTAACTAATGCCACTAAGAAAACTAAAACCAAATAGCCCTGGACAACGCGGGGTAGTTATACAAACTACTGATGATATAACCACACGCAAGCCTAAAAAGTCGTTGACTAAAGGAATGAAAAGAGGTTCCGGTAGAGATAATAAAGGCAGGATTTCAGTTAGACATCGAGGTGGGTCTCATAAACGTCGTTATCGAGAGATAGATTTTAAAAGAGATAAACACGATATACCGGGAGAGATAGTCTCTATAGAATACGATCCAAATAGGTCTGCACGGATTGGGTTAGTCAAATACAAGGACGGAGAATGGAGGTATATCATCGCGCCTCTTGGTCTCCAGGTTGGATCGCAAATTATTTCAGGTGAGTCAGCAGAAATAAAAGTAGGGAATGCTTTACCTTTAAAATCCATACCAACAGGTGCTGAAGTACATAATATTGAGCTAAATCCAGGTCGTGGAGGACAGATGGTCCGAAGCGCTGGAGGGTCAGCGCAAGTTCTCGCCAAAGAAGGAAATCAAACTTTAATACGTATGCCATCTGGCGAAGTGAGAAAAGTAGTTAGCGATTGCATGGCGACGATAGGACAAATCGGTGCCACTGATAATAAGAACACTAAACATGGCAAGGCTGGACGTAGAAGAAATATGGGATGGAGGCCTTCTGTAAGAGGTGTAGTAATGTCACCAAGAGATCATCCTCATGGTGGTGGAGAAGGTAAGTCACCTATCGGAATGCCAAGCCCAAAGACTCCTTGGGGAAAGCCTGCGTTGGGATATAGAACTCGCAGGAATAAATCCACTACTAAGAATATAGTTAGAAGGCGGTATCAGAAATAACATATGTCTAGATCAATTAAAAAAGGCCCTTTCGTACATCCGAAACTCGCGTCCAAAATCGAGAAAGCTCGAAATAGTTCAGGTAAGACTGCAATTAAAACCTGGTCAAGAGCATCAATGATAATGCCTGAAATGATTGGATTAACAATTGCTGTTCATGATGGAAGAAGACATGTGCCTGTATTTATAAGTGAGAACATGGTTGGTCATCGATTAGGAGAATTTGCACCTACCAGGACTTTTAGAGGGCACATAGCTAGGTCAGATAAAGCGAGTTCAATACGGTAACACAAACAATGTTTAAAAGTAGTTTATGAAATGTCATCCAAAGCAATAGTAAAAGATACCGGAATTTCGGTCAAAAAGATCAAACCTATAGCTGATTTAGTTAGAGGAATGAAGGTTTCTGACGCATTAATAACTTTAAGGTTTTTATCTTCTCCTGCTGCGAAGATA
>Ga0310344_10003598_pt1 | contig 11511 bp, 7 predicted proteins | sample HC15DNA20200_MG_FD_203801 | JGI IMG/M metagenome (GOLD analysis project Ga0310344, IMG submission 203801) | Marine microbial communities from station ALOHA, North Pacific Subtropical Gyre - HC15-DNA-20-200_MG | ecosystem: Environmental > Aquatic > Marine > Oceanic | place: Pacific Ocean: North... | reverse complement strand
AACGATGTTCAAACTTTTCCTCCAAAAGAAAGGGTTTATTAATGGTAAAATTTAATCTTCCAAAAAATTCAAAAATTTTAAAAGGCCAATATTTTAAAGATAAAACAGGATCTTCAAATATAAAAATAGTTCATGTTTACAGATGGGATCCAGAAAAAAAAGAAAATCCTCGAGAAGATACTTTTGAGGTAGATATGAATACATGTGGAAATAAGGTTTTAGATGTTCTAAATAAAATTAAAAATGAAATAGATTCATCTTTAACATTTAGAAAATCGTGTGCCCATGGTGTGTGTGGATCCTGTGCCATGAATATTGATGGAGTCAACACACTATCTTGTATGAAATCTCATATAGACATAAAAGATGATTTACGAATTTTTCCTTTACCTCACCTAAGAGTAGTGAAAGATCTAGTTGGAGATTTAAGCAAATTATATAAACAGTATGAATCAATAGAACCATGGTTAAAAAATAAAAAATCTAAATCTCAAAAAAATGAAATTAATCAAACTAAAGAAAATAGAGAAAAGCTTGATGGTTTATATGAATGTATCATGTGTGCTTGCTGCTCAACTTCATGTCCTAGTTATTGGTGGAATGGAGACAGCTATTTAGGTCCGGCAGTTTTACTTCAAGCTTATCGCTGGATATCTGATAGCAGAGATGAAGAAAAAAAAGAAAGGTTAAAAATGGTGGCCGACAAACTTAAATTATACAGATGTCATACTATAATGAACTGTACAAGTTCCTGTCCAAAAGGTCTAAATCCAGCAAAAGCCATTGGATCAATTAAAAAAATGCTTGCAACAAGCTAGAAGCTTAATTAAATCATTTGAAGTGCAATGAATTCAATTGAACATTTTATAGACGGTAAAACAACCAAAGGGTCTTCAAAAAAAACTTCAAAAGTTTTTAATCCTGCTACTGGAGAGCAATCAGCGGAAGTTAATTTAGCTTCTAAAGCAGATATTGATTTAGCGGTTAAGAGTGCAAAAATAGCTTTTGTTGATTGGTCTAAAAAACCACCAGCTCAAAGAGCACGAATAATATTTAAATTTAAAGAATTAATAGAAAAAAATTCGGATGAAATAACAAAACTTATAGTTTCAGAACACGGAAAAGTTTATGAAGACGCAAAAGGTTCCTTAACTAGAGGTTTAGAAGTGGTAGAATTTGCATGCGGAATACCTCATCTTCTTAAAGGAGAATTTACAGAAAATGTTGGGACTGATGTTGATAGCTGGTCAATTAGACAGCCATTAGGAGTTTGCGCAGGAATTACACCATTTAATTTTCCTGCGATGGTTCCCATGTGGATGTTTCCAATCGCTATAGCTTGCGGTAACACTTTCGTATTAAAGCCTTCCGAAAAAGATCCATCTTGTTCAATCAAATTGGCAAAATTATTTAAAGAAGCTGGATTACCAGATGGAGTTTTTAACGTTGTAAATGGAAGCAAAGAAGCAGTTGATGCACTACTGACAAATAATGATGTTGCCGCTATCAGTTTTGTAGGTTCTACTCCTATTGCAAAATATATTTATGAAAATGCAGCAAAAAATGAAAAGCGTGTTCAAGCTTTAGGAGGAGCAAAAAATCATTGTGTAGTTATGCCGGATTGTGATCTTGATCAAGCTGTTAATGGATTGATGGGAGCGGCTTACGGATCGGCTGGGGAAAGATGTATGGCACAATCTGTAGCAGTTGCAGTTGGTAATATTAGTGATCAGCTTGTAAACAAACTTGCTAAAAAGGTTGAGGCTCTTAAAATAGGTCCTGGTCTTGATAAAAATTCTGATATGGGTCCACTTATAACAAAAGAACATTTAGAAAAAGTCAAGGGATATGTAGATCTAGGAGTAAAAGAAGGAGCAAAACTAGTTGTTGATGGAAGAAATGTAAAATTACAAGGTTATGAAAAAGGTTTTTATATGGGAGGTTGTCTTTTTGATAATGTGAAAAAAAATATGAGAATCTATAAAGAAGAAATTTTTGGACCGGTACTTTCTGTAGTTAGGGTAAAAGATTTTGACTCTGCGATGGATTTAGTAAATGAACATGAATTTGGTAATGGTACAAGTATTTATACTCGTGATGGTGACGTAGGACGGACTTTCGCAAGCAAAATTAAAATTGGAATGGTTGGAATTAATATTCCGATACCGGTGCCCGTGGCATACCACTCATTTGGAGGTTGGAAGCGATCTTTATTTGGAGATCAACATATGCATGGACCTGAAGGTGTAAGATTTTATACAAAATTAAAAACTATTACATCGAAGTGGCCTTCAGGTTTAAGATCAGATCCAGAATTTGTAATGCCAATAATGAAATAATTTTTTATGAAAAAAAAAATATCTTTAATAGGTTCTGGACAAATTGGAGGAACACTTGCCCATCTTATAGCTATAAAAGAATTGGCTGACGTGGTTCTTTTTGATGTGGCAGAAGGCATAGCCAAAGGAAAGGCTTTAGATTTAGCTCAGTCAACATCTGTAGATGGCTATAATGTTGATATTAAGGGAACTAATAACTATAAAGATACCAAGAATTCAGATGTGGTCATCATAACTGCTGGAGTCCCGAGAAAACCTGGAATGTCCAGAGATGATTTATTAAGCACAAATTTAAAAATAATAAAACAAGTTGCAAGAGAAATAAAAAAAAGTTCACCAAATGCATTTGTAATTTGTATTACAAACCCCCTTGATGTTATTGTTATGGCTTTACAAAAATATTCAGGCTTCCCAACCCACAAAGTTGTAGGCATGGCGGGCATTTTAGATAGTTCAAGATTTAAATATTTTTTATCAAAAGAACTTAAGGTTCCTGTAAAAAGTATAGATACTTTAGTATTAGGCGGACATGGTGATACGATGATTCCTATGCACAACCATACATTTGTTAATGGTAAATCTCTAAAAAATTTGATTAGTAAAGAAAAATTAGATCAATTAGTTGAAAGGACAAGAAAAGGGGGAGCTGAAATAATTAAGTTTTTAGAAAAAGGCTCAGCTTTTTATGCTCCAGCAGCGTCAGGCGTAGAAATGGCAGAATCATATATTAAGGATTTAAAAAAAACATTACCTTGCGCTTCTTATCTTGATGGTGAATATGGATTTAAAAATTTATATGCAGGAGTTCCGGTAATTATTGGAAGCAAAGGCGTTGAAAAAGTTGTTGAATTGGAACTAACTCCTGAAGAAAAAAATAATTTTGATATTTCTATAAAGGCAGTTCAAGATCTTTATCAAAATGCAAAGAAAATTGACCCAGATTTAAAATAGCGGTAAATCTTTTGAAAAATTTTTTTAATAAATATAAAAACTTTTTACTAATAACATTTCTTGGTGTTTTCTCTCTAGTTTTTAATTTTTATTATGGTTACAGAGGAGTATATCCTATAGATAGTTTTACAACTTTTGATTCATCATACAACATCATTTTAGGAAATCACCCCTTCAAAGATTACTGGCTTATAACAGGTCCTTTTTTAAATTATATTCAATCGTTATTTTTTTTAATTTTTGGAATAAATTGGATTAGTTATGTATTGCATGCTTCCACAATGAATATGTTGCTTGCAATTTTTTCATACTATTTTTTTTCAAAAATTGGTCTTAATATTTTTTACGCATTTATTTACTCATTAGGAATTTCTATATTAGCATATCCTTCAATTGGCACACCTTTTGCAGATCATCATGCTGTAATTCTTTCTATTTTAAGTATGTATTCTCTTTTTCTTGGAATTTTTTTTAAAAAAAATTTTTTTTGGTTTATTACTCCATTACTAATTGTTTTTGCATTTTTTTCTAAACAAATACCCGCTGCTTATATTGGCATTTTATTTGGTGTAGTTATTTTTTATTATTTTTTTGTAGAAAAAAGTATGAGTAAAAAAAACTTTTTATACTTGTGTGCTGGATTTTTATTTTCAGTTTTATTAATTTCTAGCGTTTTTCTAATAAATGAGATTCCAATTAAAAATTTTTTAACTCAATATATTTATTATCCATTGAGTTTAGGTGAAAAAAGATTCTCCGATTTAAATTTAGATTATGGAAATTTTTTTGGTCAATTTAAATTTATTTTTTTTTCATTAATACCTTTAGTGGTAAGCCTTATAATTATAATAAATAAAAAAGAAAACAAATTATTTAAAAATAAGAATTTTGTGATTGGAATTATTTTTATATTTTTGGTTTTAATATTTATTTATTTTCAATTAATGACCTTGAATCAAATTTTGATTTTTTCATTGATACCAATATCCTTAGCATTTTCACATGTATATATAGAAAAATATTATAATAAAAAATATTTAATATATTTTATAATAATTTTATTTATTTTTTCTATTGGAAAATATCATATTAGATTTAATGAAAATAAAAAATTTATGGAATTGTCTGGAGTCGATTTTAATCTAGCAGTAAATGGAAATAATTTAGATAAAATTTTTTCAGGGTTAAAATGGATTACGCCTCACTATGCTAATGAGCCAGAAAAAGAGATTGATTTACTATTGGATTCGATTAATTATTTATCGAATGTAAATGAAAGAAAAAATATTATTACAGATTATCAATTTTTTTCAATTTTATTAAAAAACCCTTTCGCCTCTCCCAATAAATTTTATGACGGTCAAGGCATTCCTGGTAAAAAAAATAAATATTATAATAAGCATAAAGATTTTTTTTTAGAAAAAATTAAAACTAACAAAATTCAATATTTATATTTTGTAGGAAATAATAAGCATGAAATTGATTTTTTTGTTGATTTTATTAATGAAAATGAGTGCATAGAATCAAGCCAAATTAACGAATTATTAATAGAGCTTAATATAACTGGATGTGATTTTTAATTTGAAGATTTTTTTTTATAAACTTCATTAATTATAATATTTCCTTTTTTAAGTGTATAAAACTTCTTATAATTTTTTGGAATCAAATATTTTTTTTTGTATCTTGGATCTCCTTCATAAATAAAATTTGTAAATATATAATCAGCATTAGTTTTTATTGTTCCTGGAAAGTTTATATTTTTAATTTTTTCCTTGTTGATTATATATTTGCTGTAATTTAAAGGAGTAAAACTCGCAGTTGCCATAACTATCTTTTTACCTTTTTCTTCATCATTAATAACTTTTATTATGGAATGAGCATTGCCCAGACCCCAATAGTCTATATCAAAAAGCGAATTTGCCTTTTTTTCCACTAAAAAATTAAAATAAATATTTTGAAAAGGATGGAGTTTAATAATATTCAAAATATTAATAAAAATTGCTAAAAAAATTATGGACAAGGTTGCATTTCTATACAGTTTATTAATTTTTATATTAAGCAAATAGTTTAAACCTAAGATGGATATGTATATCAAAGAAGGATATATGAAGTACAAATGTCTCCATCCATTATACAAAGTTGAATTAAATATGATTACAGCAATTAAAGGGCCAAGAAAAAAAGCAAAAATAAAAAGATCTATTTTCTCATTAGAATTTTTCCAAAGTTTATTTAAATTTGCGAAGAAATTAAAAACAATCTTATATAAACCAATAATAAATAATAATATATAAATTATTGGATTAGAAACAAAAATCCATACAATAGTGTAATGCCAAGGAAGATTGTTAGCTTTAACATATTCACCAAGATATAATATTGATCCTCCCCATCCGTAATTCGCAAATGATTTCAATGATATAAAAAAATTATTTATTGGATCTAACCACAAAAAGGGCCAAAGCAAATAGGTGAAGAAGAAATATAATAAAAATATAAGTATAAAAATTCTAATTTTTTTTATGGAAAAATTTTGCTCTTCAAGATTTTCGAGTATATAAAAAAATAATATTAAAAATACTGAAAATATACCCATTGATCTAACGCTGGTTGCTAGAGCAGAAAAAAAACAAAATAAAATAATATTTTTTATTTTTAAATTTTTTAATAAATTAATACCAAAAAAAATAGTTATTACTGTAAGAGACATAAAAACTATATCTTTAGGATTGTAAAAAGATTCAGCAAAAAATCTGGGCGAAGTTATATAAAAAAAGACTGCTATGATTGCGAGAAGATCGTTGTTAAACCTTCTTTTTATTAAAAAGAAAAATACAATGCTCGAAATATAAAAGAATAAAAAATTTAATAAGTGTTTTAAAAAATATATCTCATGAATATTTTTTATATTTAAAGTTTTTTCTAATAAAACTGAGAACAGGTCAAAAAAGACTCCATATTCTAGAAAAATTCCATCTGCAAAATATTTTGACCACTCCATTTTCTCAAAATTATCTTTTAGATTTTCTATGTTTGAAAAATTACTAAAAAAATTATCAATTATCCAAATATACCAATAAAAGCCAGAAGTTCTGTGAAAAGGCTCATCTATCGAAATTCCATAGTCTTTGTAAATATTTAATCCGACAAAAAAATAAAAACAAAAAAATAAAAATATTAAGTAATCTGTAGTTTTGCGTTTAAAAATAAAGTTGTATTTTTTATTCAATTGAATCATTTTCAAATTAAGGAAAACAAACGTATTATAGTATTAATATTTTATAAAGATAGAAAAAAATTGATTTATTATTAATATATATTTAAAACTTAAATTCAGATAAATGAGATTAATAAGAAAAATATTACTTTTTATTTTTGATATTATTGATGAAAGAATTCATCAAAAAAAGATTGAAAAATTTATAAGAAGAAAAAAAATAAGTTTAAAAACTTTTATAGATGTAGGGGCTTTTAGGGGCAAATATACTGATCTTATTTTCAAAATCGAAGAAAATTCAAAGGTAATAATGATAGAACCTCAAGGTAAATATTATTCTTTATTAAAAGATAAATATATAAATAATAAGCAAGTGGAAGTTATTAAAGTTGGTCTATCCGATAAAAAAAAAAAATTGACATTGAAAATTAATAAACATGAAATTACTTCCACTTTCTCAAATTTTAATGTTAATAACAAATATTTAAATTATAAGGCCTTATTATTTGATTCAAACTTAGAAAAAATGACAAAAAATTTAGAAGACGTTCAAGTATTGCCTTTTAGTGAAATTTTAAAAGAAAAGAATTTTGATTATATTGATTTAGTCAAAATAGATACCGAAGGACATGAGGAAGAAGTTCTTAATGGTTTAGGCGAATATATAAAAAAAATAAAATATATTTTAATTGAATTTCATATCGATAAAATTTATGAAAATTATGATTCAAATAAAATAAATGATTTTTTAATTAAAAATAATTTTATTTGTTTAAAAAAATTTAATTTTCCATTTACTACTTGGGAGGATAGATTATATAAAAATTCTAGATTTGAAAATTAAATATGAATATTCACGAATATCAAGCAAAAAAAATTTTAAAAAAAATGGGAGCTCCGGTTCCAAATGGAGTAGAAATTTTAAATTTAAATGAAATAAAAGAAAAAATTAAAAATTTAAATAGTAAAAACTTAGTTTTAAAAGCACAAATCCATGCGGGAGGAAGAGGAAAGGCGGGTGGTATAAAATTAATTAATAATATTGATGACTTGATCATCGAAGCAAAAAAAATGTTTGGTAAAATATTGTTTACTCATCAAACAGGAGCTTCTGGAAGAAAAGTAAAAAGACTATACATAGAAGAAGTTCATAAAATAAAAAAAGAGTTTTATCTTTCATGTTTAGTTGATCGATCAAGTTCAAAAATTGCATTTATTTCTAGTGCTGAAGGAGGTATGAATATAGAAGAGGTTGCAAAAAAAAATCCTCATAAAATTTGTACAGTTAAAATTAAATTATCAGACACTATTAGTGATGATGATGTTAAAAAAATAATAGAACCATTCAATTTAACTTTAAAATCTAAAAAACAAGCATCAGATATTATTAAAAAAATTTATAAAATTTTAATCGAGAAAGATGCTAATCTTATAGAAATTAATCCTTTAATTTTATCAGAAAATGAAAATTTATTATGTTTGGATGCCAAGATTAGTTTTGATGATAATGCATTATATCGTCATCCTGAAATAATAGAATTAAAAGATCCTAATGAAGAAGATCCGATTGAGACGGAAGCAAATAAACATAATCTATCATACATAAAGCTTGATGGTAAAATAGGCTGTATGGTTAATGGGGCTGGTTTAGCCATGGCAACCATGGATATCATAAAATTATATGGATCTGAACCGGCAAATTTTCTTGATGTTGGAGGAGGAGCATCAAAAGAAAAAGTATCTGCCGCATTTAAAATTATTTTGTCAGATAAAAATGTTAAGGGAATATTAATTAATATTTTTGGTGGAATTATGAGATGCGATGTATTGGCAAAAGGAGTAGCTGAAGCAGCAAAAGAAATTAAATTATCAATACCATTAGTAGTTAGACTAGCAGGAACCAATGCAGAAAAAGGTAAGGAAATTTTGAAACAATCAAACTTAAAAATTATATCGGCTGCAAATTTAGCCGATGCTGCAAAAAAAATTGTAGAGGCAACAAAGTAAAATGTCTATTTTAGTTGGAAATAACACTAAGTTAATTTGCCAGGGGTTTACTGGAGTACACGGTACATTTCATTCAGAACAAGCTATTGCATATGGAACTAATTTAGTTGGTGGAGTTACTCCCAAAAAAGGGGGACAAATTCATTTAGGAAAACCAGTTTTCAATACAGTAGCTGAAGCAGTTGAAAAAACAAAACCTAATGCAACAATGATTTATGTGCCTGCAAAATTTGCTCATTCTGCAATTATTGAGGCAATTGAAAATGAAATTTCTTTAATTGTTTGTATAACTGAAGGCATTCCTATTTTAGATATGATAAAAGTAAAAGAAAAATTATCAAAATCAAAGTCACGTTTAATTGGACCAAATTGCCCAGGGATCATTACTCCTGATGAGTGCAAAATAGGCATAATGCCCGGACATATTCATAAAAAAGGTTCGTGCGGTATTATATCAAGATCTGGAACTCTTACCTATGAAGCTGTCGCACAGACAACTGAAAATGGTTTAGGACAATCAACAGTTATTGGAATTGGAGGAGATCCAATTAATGGAACTAGTTTTATTGATTGTTTAGAACTTTTTATAAAGGATGAAAATACACAATCAATTTTATTGATAGGTGAAATTGGAGGATCCGCAGAGGAGGAAGCTGCAGAATATATAAAGTCTTCAAAAACAAAAAAACCCATCATTGGGTTTATTGCAGGAAAAACAGCTCCTGTCGGAAGAAGAATGGGCCATGCGGGCGCAATTATATCTGGCGGCAAGGGTAATGCTGAAGATAAAATAGAAAAAATGAAATCATGCGGCATTATTATGGCAGAGTCGCCTGCAGAAATTGGAAAAACTTTACTTAAGAAACTTGCAAGATAGTTTTATCAATTTTATAATAAGTAAAATTATTTTTATTAATGACATCAAATACTAACAACCTACTTTTCGAGAAGACTTCCTTTTTACATGGTAATAATAGTTCATTTATTAAAGAATTGTATTTGAAGTATTTAAATAATCCAAATTCAATACCTAAAAGTTGGGCAGAGTTTTTTGATGGACTTGATGAAGATCAAGGAGTTATTAAAAAAGAAATACTAGGGCCAAGCTGGGCTCCAAGAAAAAATATTTCTTCAGAAATTAATTTACAAAAATATGAAGAAAATAAATCCGAAGACAAATTAAATAAAATTACTCAATCAAGCGATAATATAGAAAAAGATCAATCAGTAAAAGCCATTGCATTAATAAGAGCATATAGAATTAGAGGTCACCTTATTGCAAAACTAGATCCGTTAGGAATGATGGAAAGAAAATATCTTGAAGATTTACACCCCGCTGATCATGGTTTCAAAAAAGAAGATTATAATAAAAAAATTTATATAGGTGCATACATGGATAAAGGATATGCAACCATTAATGAAATTCTTTCTTTTTTTAGAAAAACATATTGTTCAACTATTGGAGTGGAGTATATTCATATTTCAGATCCGGTTGAAAAAATATGGTTTAGAGAACGAATGGAAAAAGAGGAAAATCAATTAAAATTTACAGATAGTGGAAAAAAAGGCATATTAAATAAATTAATACAGGCAGAGGGTTTTGAAAAATTCTTAGCTGTTAAATTTGTGGGTACAAAAAGATTTGGTATAGATGGAGGAGAATCTATAATACCAGCTTTAGAACAATTAATAAAACGTGGTGGACAACTTGGGGTTAAAGAAATTAAAATTGGCCAACCACATAGAGGAAGATTGAATATTTTAGCAAATGTTTTACAGAAATCTTATAAAAGAATGTTTAATGAGTTTGCTGGAGAGTATGCTTCTTTCAGCGCGGATTCTACCGGAGATGTAAAATATCATTTAGGAGCTTCATCAAATAGAGAATTTGATGGTAATTTAGTTCATGTTTCTTTAGCCGATAATCCTTCACATCTTGAAGCTGTAAATCCAGTGGTGTTAGGACAAACACGCGCTAAACAATTTTTTCATAAAGATAAAAAAAGAGAAAAAGTAGTTCCAATTTTAATTCATGGAGATGCTGCATTTGCTGGACAAGGAGTTGTTGCTGAGTGTTTTGCAATGTCAGGGCTTCCGGGACATAATACTGGAGGAACAATACATATTATTATTAATAATCAAATAGGATTTACTACAAGTCCAAAATTTGCAAGATCTTCTCCCTATCCATCCGATCTAGCAAAAATGGTTGATGCACCAATATTGCATGTGAATGGTGATGATCCAGAGGCAGTAGTCCATTGTGCAAGAATCGCAATGGAATTCAGACAAAAATTTAATCGAGATGTCGTAATTGATATTATTTGTTATAGAAGGTTTGGTCATAATGAAGGTGATGAACCTTCTTTTACTCAACCCGTAATGTATGCAAATATCAAAAAACATGAAACAGCGCTAAATATTTACGCTAATAAATTGATTAAAGAAGGTGTTGTTACACAAAAAGAATTTAATAGTATGAAAATACAATTTAAAAATCTTCTTGAAGAGCAATTTAAAACAGCAAAAGAATACAAACCAAAATTAGAATGGTACGCAGGTGTATGGTCAAGATACAAACCAGAGAGAGGAAAGGATAAAAGAGGAATTACCGGTGTATCAATTGAAAAAATAAAAAAAATTGGGGAAAAAATTACAGTAGTTCCAGAAGAATTTAATTTTCATCCAACTATAAAAAAAATATTTGATAATAAAAAGAAAATGTTTCTTACAGGAAAAGGGTTTGATTGGGCTACAGCAGAGCAGATAGCGTTCGCAACATTATTAGATGAAGGTTATCCAGTTAGACTTTCTGGTCAAGATTCTGGCAGAGGTACTTTTAGCCAACGCCATTCTGTTCTTAGAGATCAAAGAGATGGCACTTACTATACACCATTGAATAATATTTCAAAAAATCAAAAAAGATATGAAGTGATTGATAGTTTGCTTTCAGAAATGGCTGTTCTTGGATTTGAATATGGATATGCGCTATCAGAA
>Ga0310344_10003597_pt1 | contig 11511 bp, 14 predicted proteins | sample HC15DNA20200_MG_FD_203801 | JGI IMG/M metagenome (GOLD analysis project Ga0310344, IMG submission 203801) | Marine microbial communities from station ALOHA, North Pacific Subtropical Gyre - HC15-DNA-20-200_MG | ecosystem: Environmental > Aquatic > Marine > Oceanic | place: Pacific Ocean: North... | reverse complement strand
GGACGAGGGCGTCTCGGACCAATAGCCCGTACCATCGGACGTGATGTACACCCAGTCAAACTCAGGGTAGATGAACGCGGGAAGGAGATCGGTCGAGCTTCCAATGTACACCGCAGTCGTGATCGTATTCGGGATTGACATTGTTTAGTTTGTTTGTTTTGTTTGGAATAATACTATGCATGCGACACCATCGTGGAACGTTCAATTCTACACGGGTGCTCGTTTACTCAACGCGGACTTTAACGATCGAGCGCGGGGGTATTGATTCCATTGGCCCGGGATACCTGCCGGAGGATTTCTGGGTGGCAGTCAATGTGTCCGCTCACTTGGATCAATCCAGAATCGTCGAAGACAGAATCGTCGGGGATCTCATCGATACAGATGATTTGAAGGTTATGCGGGAGATTGAGCGGATTGCTCATCGTGGCCGTGATCGTATTCGGTGGGATTGGCATTGTTTGTTTTACCTGCCGGAGGATTTCTGGGTGGCAGTTTTTCACGTCAATGTCCACGCTCACTTCGATCAATCCAGAATCGTCGAAGACCGAATCGTCGGGGATCTCATCGATACAGATGACTTGAAGGTTATGCGGGAGATTGAGCGGATTGCTCATCGTGGTCGTGATCGTATTCGGTGGGATTGGCATTGTTTGTTTGTTTTATTTGGAATACTACTATTAATGATCGCCTTCGCTGGGAATGACGATACTACGCGCTCAACCTCGCGGCCGGCTCACACGGAGTATAGTTTGAACGTGTGCTCGAGCACGTACCCAAACACCAGACCACATTCCAAGGGAGAATGCCCGCTCTCAAGATCTGGAGCGCCGTGATCGATGTAATGACCGAGGCGGAGCTGCATAATGAAATCGTATTGAGGCTCAACGGCGCAAAAGGCCTGAACGTCGCATTCAGGCGCCAGCTCCGACAAGGTGGTGTTGGGGTCGCGTGTGAAGACCACGACGTGCATGCCCCAAGGGTTGAGGTAACCTTTTGCTACCAACCCTTCTCGCTTCACTCGGCCAACCACATTTTCACGTTCTATGGCTGACTGTGGTGTTACTACGTACAGGGCGAAAGGCTTGAGGCCTCGTTGGACCCTTTGCACAAGGACTGCTAACTCGCTCAACCCTCGCCACGCGGGGACGAGGCTGGAGCCGTATTCAAACACGTGCTCGTGATCCCCGCCACGGAAGAATTCGTTGCGGTATCGCTCCTCGCGGGGTATATGATGATTGGGTACCGGCATTGGCGGAGTCGTGATCGTATTCGGTGGGATTGACATTGTTTTAGTTTTTTCTTCAACACGATAATCATGGGTTAATCTTATTTTGATATAATTATTTGGCTATGCACTGCATTATTGAGCGCACGTGGGGCACCATTTATTCTCGTCTGTTACCTCTGGTAGAGAAAGCTTGAAAGATGTCCCACACACGTCACAATCCCAAAAATGCTTATGGTTGTGAATGTCCACGCAAACGCCCTCTAACGCCATCGAACAGGGCGATATCTTTTGCCAAAAGAAGCGTTTCGTCTGAGGGTCGCGGCCGAAGAATCTGGGGCAAAAAGGGTTTACTGCGGCGGCGGTGATCTTTTCCGCGGTTTTATCCGCAGTCGTGATCGTATTCGGTGGGATTGAAGACATTGTTTTTAGACCTTTTAGTTTGTTTGTTTTTATTTAGAATAGTACTATATTAATTCTACACGAGTACCTGGGTACTCGTTACTCAATTCTCGGGCGTTTGTTTACCGGTGACGACGGGCATTGGCGTTTGCGTTTGAGGTCTTGGCGACGCAGCGCATCGTGCTTGACGAGCCAACGGCGCAGATTTGAGCAGTCGCAGTTCGCGTTCGCGCCATTGCAGTCGGCGCATGTTGGTGACGCCAAGCCTGTTATCAAGTCACAGCCCTGCCGCACACATTGCTGCCGCACGGACGTCCATATTTCGGCGGCGCGAGCGCCATCGGCGACGATGCTCGCGGTCTGCCCCGATTTGGGGTTGAATTTCGGGACGGAAGCTAGCGAAATGACGGGGCGTGGGAACACGGCCGGTTTCCCATCGGAGCCCGCAAACTTTCCCGGAATGAACGAGAACATCTTGACGCCGTCCAGCATGACGGGCTGCTCGGGCGTAGCACCGACCATCGCCCGTGGTCCTATTTTGTACATCGATGTTGGGCAGCAATTGCAATCGACAGCCCCTCCCTCGAGACCAACCGACATCATGGATCGCTCGGCAAACGGCGTGTCCGAGAAGTGATTCACAGTGCGCCACGATCCAGCTACCGCGCCGGGTGCACCAAGGACGGGATCGCAAAGGATGGCATCTCGCGTGACGGTCGCCGTATCAACGACACGCTGGACGACCAAGACCGTGTCGAGAACGAAAGCAAATTCCCCCGCGACTTTACGTTGCGACCCAAAGAGAATCAACGACCCCGGGCCCAGCCATCGAAGTTTGGACGGGCGCACTTTGCGCTCTCTCTTGCCTAGTTTCGGCCGATGTGTGGTTTTTGTGAACTGCTTGCACGCGCCAGAGTAGACGAAAGCCGGGGCAAATACGTTGGGGTCGATGCCTTCAGGTCCCGTTGAAGAACCGCACGTGTTCGTCATCGATAGAATCTTAGACGGACTCCACTGCAAATCACGAAGAATCGTTTTGGGGAAATGCTTCTCATTGCCAGCGACCCAATGTGGATCGCTGGTCGCTTGTGCTGGAATGGGCGTGGCTGTTCCGTATTCGAATTCAACCCACGCGGACGCGGGCGCTACGAGTCGTTCGTTACCGCGAAATCCTGTTGCTCCCGTGAAGACGAAACGCCGCCCGTGTTTCCCTGACCGTGGCGCAGTAGCGGACGATGGACGATGCTCTTGACCGGGGTGTGGAAATTGTACCACGGCCGATGTGATCGCATGTGGGAGAGACATGGTTTGCAAATGTTTTGATATATTATTGGCACTAGTCATGGAACGCCATCGTGGAACGTTCGACGCATTAATTCTACACGGCTTATACGAAATACGGGGCCTCGAGAATGGGAGCCTTGTCCGTCATGGTACGGTCGTACAGCTTGTAAAATATCACACAGAATCTCTTTCCAGAGAAAGGCTTGACTTCGTGCGCCAGACGTCCATCCATTTTGAGGATTTTGCGAGTGTAATCGACCGTCGTGGTTGTTCCGTCTTTTTTCCAACACGTTAGCTCACCACCTGTGAAGTCGCCGAGAGCGAGGCCATACTGGAAGGTTATGTCTTGGTCGTCGACGTGGCGTTTCACGTAATGCTTCTTGGAGTCGGTCATGCAACTGAAATTAACGACGTAGTCGTCGTTCGCGGCATACCCGGGATCGATTTGCATGATGAGTTTTTTGGCAAGGACCCACAGGTCCTTCTTCCAAACAGATATGTTAGCCATGTCGAGGACGGGCTTCATGAAGACGCCTTTCTTGAGGAAGTTGTGCGGGGTGGTGAAGCCCGTTGCGCCAAGCGCGTTTGTGACTCGCCCGAGACCAAACTGCCAATCCAAACTGAAGGTAGATTTGTTTTTGTTCCGACGCTGCGAGTGAAGTTTTCCTTCGGAAAGTTTGGACTCGAGTTGATCGAAGAGCAGCTGAATGTGGGGTTCGTCGCTTACCAACGTCGGCTTGAGTTTCTTCGGCGATGGGTCCTCGTTGACGGGGTCCTCGTCGACGGCAGGACGTTTTCGTTTGAGTTTCTTCGGCGATGGGTCCTCGTCGACGGCAGGAAGTTTTCGTTTGAAGGAGCGTGGTGGTACCTTGGAGAAGACGCGAACGCCTTGCTGCTCGTCGAACCACGACCATGTCGTCATGGGCGGAGAAGTGATCGTAGAAGTGAGATCTGTCATCAAGTGATCGTATTTCGACGTGATCGTACACTTGTGTTTTATTGTTTACAAGTACCCGTTTACGTTTTTAATTTTGTGTACATCTTTTGAAGGCATCGGTGGAACGTTCGCCGAGAACGTTCCGCTAGATGTTTTTGTTGTACTGTATCATACCACTTGGTACTTGGTACCCACCACCGAAGTTTTACCCCTCCCCGCGTGTACCAAGTGAGGCATTTTTGACTGTACTTCTATATACAGTGTCAGTAAAAAGTGCCTCACCCCGTAAACCGATTTCGGCCCACCCCCTAACGATTTCCCGGTTTTTGCTTACACCCATGCAAACTCACGTTGCTTCAGCAGCAACGACGCCTCGAATGCGCGGCACGCGGCTCCCCCCGTTTGAAACAGTTTCATCTGGCGTTTCACATCGTCCTTGTGCGTCGTCTCGTCTTTACGTTTACGTTTGCGACTGAGTACGAGGGGTTCGGGGAACTCGACATCATCAAAGAATTCGGCCGGGAACGGGAGCCGCGTCTCTGTGGCCGGCGACAAGAAAGCTTTGGCGACGAGCGGCACGACGGAATTTCCAACGGCGTGAATGCGCGAAGTCTCGGAGATCCGCACGGTCGCCGTCTTGGGGGTATCGCTGTTGATACTCTCGTAGAAGGTGAGCGTGTGCTTCCCGTTCGCCAACAGGTCGTAGTCGGCGGGGAAACCTTGGAGCACCTTGAGTTCATTCGCAGTCAGGTTGCGGAGAAACGACCATTCGTGCTGTGGCCCGACCGTTTTGGAGACGGCGGCGGGCAGCCCAGCAGCATTTGTGCGGTGGACGAGCCGAAACGAGCACGATGCGACGGGAGCAAAGCATGGCTTTTTCAGCATTCTCAGACGCTCACCCTGTTGCCAACGAATAGGTCGATTGTACTTTTTGGACCCGTCCGCGGGCTTTACGTGAACGGTATTGGTTGACCCTCGAATGCGAATTTCGTGCGGCGACTCGGTGAGCAGGTGGGGCAGCACGCTGGACGTGGCCACCGCGTCCTTGATGTCGGACACGGTGCGAACGAGACGCGCCTTGCCGCCGGAGAGGAAAAGACGTTTGCGAAGAACGGACGCGCCGCACTCCCATCCCCCAACGACGTCGGTGCGAGCATTCTTCGTCCACGGGCGCTGGGTGTGAATGTGTTTCAGGGCCGTCGGAACCTGTTCAATCGTCCACGACGGCGGCGAGAGTGCCTCGACTAGGTCCAACGACCACAGCGTGAGGTTCGTGCGCTCGTCCGCTCCAATCTGCTTGATCCCCGAGATTTGATTTACTTTTGAGAATGTTTGACACGGTGGCGACTGGTGCAGGTGCCATGTTTCGTTCGCGCCCAGATTATGGCGCAAGAAGGCGCGAATCTCGGACGCAAACGTCTTCACGTCGCCGCCCACTCGCATGAGCACGTGCTTCGTTTTGGGGTGGTTCGCTTGATGGATGGCCATCATTTTCGGGTCGCACTCGATCGACAGCGCGACCTTGGCCCCGCCCATCGCGAATCCAGTGCTGGCGCCTCCAGCACCACTGAAGATGTCAATAATCTTCACCGCCGGCATGATCGTATCAGTGGTTTTTGTGGGGATTGACATGATTTTTGTTCAGATTTGTATTGTTTGGGGAGAAAGAAGCCCTTTTTTGCGGCATCATGGAACGTTCCACGACGCGTCAACGTGCTGGGCGAGACAATTGGCGACGCCGAAGGAGATGGGCGACGCCGATGATGGGCTCGCGCTTGGCGACCGCGACGGGCGCGCACTGGGACTCGTGCTCGTCGCGGTCGCGAAGGGCTGCTGCTCGACGGACTTCGTGAAGGCGACGCGCTCGGGCTCGACGAAGACGATCGGGCTCATCGACGGGCTCGCGCTGGGCGAGATGGTGGGAGAACCGGAGAGCTCGCGGACGGCGACGTCAACGGCGACGCGCTGGGCGAGTTGCTCGGCGAGCTTGACGTGTTCATGACCGGGTCGCTGAGGGGCAAGAGAAGCTTTCAGGGTAGCAGACTCGTACAGTCGTCTTGAACTCGCAAAGGCTGATGAGTTGCGGCAGACGCGGCAATCCTCTGCAGACACAACGGCGATGAGCCTCGTCGACTACAGGCAGCGCGGGGAGGGAGCAATCAAGGCGCTGGAGGACGCGGGCAAGTGGGACAACGCCCTTCACAAGCCGAAACACGGCATGAAGGGGGGGGCGTTTTTAAAAGGCAAGACGGGGAGCAGCGACGAGATCGACAAAGGGAGCTATAAATTCGCGCTGCTCTGCCGGGATTTCCCGCTCATCGCGGTAGCCGAGGGCTTTTCTCGACGTGATTACTACAAGTGGGGCCGGAAGGGAAATCCGAAGAAGCTCTCGGGCCTGCGCAAGGTGCTCGAAGAGTCGAGCGACGACGTGAAAGCGTTTTGGAGCCAGCAGCTGTGAACTTCCTGTAGGTGCCGCACTACATCCAGACCCAAGAAGGCCACGCTGGTCGAACAAGACCGTCTGAGAATCGGCGGCAGAGAGACGATGGGAGGAACCTTGAGTAAGGATGCACCCACGAACAACAGACCCAGACCAACATGAGAGAGTCTACATTATAAAAAAGAGAGACAAAGAAAGTGTGTATTAGATTTTCATCATGTTATGCATTGAACAATGCCCCCCTGCCTCCATCATCCAGCGGTGTGGAGCCTGTGGGTCAGAGGCGCCGTCGGGGCGGCGCCGGCGAGATCCGTTCGGCCGCTGGTATTGCAGCCCTTGCGGCTCAAAAATCCAGAAGGCCGTCCGCGACGCCGTGAACGACACGCCGCTCTTGACGTATTTTGTCGTGACGATTCCGGGCTTCTTGCGGTACTGCAGGCCGGAGATCATCGGCTTGGACAGCATGTACGAAGGCGTCCAGTTTAGTTACCAGCCGCCGCCCCGATCGTTCCCAAAACACACGCCGCGGCCCCTCGGTTTCCCGTCGCCACATTGCTCCTCGTGCGATCGGCCCATTCCGAAACGGGCATCGTCGAGCCGTCGTGGAATCCATCCCCACGCCATCTATTGCGCCGCCTGTGGTCTCGCCATGCGCCGTGCCGCAGCCCGCATCACCCGAGCCGACGATCTGTTACTCAACACGTATCGCTTGATGCCCGACACCGTGTCGCGTTTCCTCCGTGACGACATCTTGAGCTGGCTCAGCAGCACCGTTTTCCTCGACGGTCTGAGTAGTTCTAGGGAAGAAAGTGACTAAAGTGATAGCAAAAAAAGTATGAGAGGGCGCCGGCCTCCTGTACGATTTTTTTTTTCCAAATATTTTTTCGTCCCCGTCCTCGTCGTAGTCCATACGTTTTTGCTATCACTTTTGTCACTTTCTTCCCTGACGGTGGCATGACCGTCGACACCAATGAACACTCCTCGAAGGCCGCGTAATGTTCTCCAATTCTACAAATAGCACAATGTTTCGTTCGTTGTTGGAAGTATTCCCATGTTGGAAGATGGTCGTGGCGTGGCGGTAGGCTTCCTTCGCGGTGGACGGGCTATTTTTTCACGGGCATGTCCGAGACGATCGGTCTCGGGCTGCAACCCAACGCCACGTCCAAATTCCATGTACAATCCCGTAATGTCGCTCAGAGAAGCGCTCTACACGGTTTGTGGCGAATGCGAGATACTTCTCGCCGTCAACGAGGGACGACAAGCGGCGGCGAGGGTGCATCGCCCGATGTGGCAGCGATCGATCGCCGGCCACCAAGATTCCCGAAAAATCATTACATGTGCTGGGCTCCCTCAAAGGGTACACTACCCAACTAAAGTATTTTGTGAACAGACACACCCTTTCCCCCCTTGGCGCCAGACACGAATTCTGTCCCCCCGCCCTTCGCCCGCCATGCCAAGGCTCCGCCCGGGACATCTTTGTCCAGACAGGCCTGTCCAGCCCCCCCTGCATCAACATGTTTTTGGGTTCTCAGATAATTAATGACTGTATAGTAATGAGGATGCTTACCCCGCAATAGATCCCATTGATTCCGCATGTATGGGTTTCTGTAGCACAGGTAGACGAATGCACTCCAATTGAAGTACCCTCTGGGCGATTCAATTTCAGGCCATCGTCCAACTAAATTAACCCAAGTATCCATGACCACTGTTTCATTCCTTTTGCAGGCCTCCAGAACATCGACACAAATATCGGGGTGGACGCTGTTGATTTCTTCACGAATATCCTGTGGTAGAGCCATGATCGTATGTGTCACAATCGTGGAGATATACCCTGAATACTGGGCTTGTTTCTAGAGCGAGGTCTAAAATTTTCGGAACGATCGGCCGTTATAACGCGATCATAAAACGCTCGGTGGCAAATTTGCCACCGATGGCGGCGGATGCGCAGGCCGACATCGCCTTCGTGGTCGACACCACCGTCTCGAAAACACCATCGAAAACGGAAGGGCTACAACGTGCGCGTACGGACATTTCGTACGCCGAGGCGACCAAACAAAACCGGCGTGGGAAGGCCCGCGCGAGTATTCACGCCGGCGCGATTGACACAGCCAATACCGATCGCCAGAAGGTCCGCTCGCACCTTGGCTGTCCCGAGACTGCACCCGACGACGGCGCGTGGAGATGCGATGGGTGCGAGTTAGACTTGGGGCGCGACGACGTGCGGTTTCGGTGCAGCGAATGCAAGGACTTCGACCTGTGCGAGGAATGCCACGGTTCCGACCACCAGCACGATCCCGACCATGGCTTCGTCAACGTGAGCGAAACGCGGCGTCTGCGTCCGCGTACGACGAAGCCCGAGAAGAAGCCAGCCCCGCCGTTGGCCCCGAAGGTAAACCCGCGGCGCCGACCGCAAAAGAAGAGAGGGAAGAGGGCGGCCCCGGCGTCACCGGCCCCGGCGTCACCGCCCCCGGCGCCGCCGTCCCCGGCGCCGAGCGACGAGACGCACGGTTCCCCGGGCACGGTGGTGGGCCGCCGCGCGCCGCACCCCGACGCGTTCGCTGGTACAGGCCAACGCCTAGGGACCGGCAGTCGGAACACAGGCGACACGGCCGTGGCGGAAGTTGCTCGTCGCCTGCGGAGGAAGGAGGAAGGGGGGGCGGCGGCGGGGAGCACGCCGCCGCCGGTGCCCGTCAAGAAGCACCACGTGTTTTTCAACGTCAAGAAGCAGATCGACGCCATGGCCGTGCGCAGCACGGCCAAGGCCGAGCGCCTCGAGGCGCCCCCCCGGGGGGGGTCTCCGCTTCTGCAGCGTTTTGTACTCGCAAACGAGGCGGACGAGGCCGCCAACCGCGTGTTCCACGAGGCCACAAGCGGAACGACGACCGAGCGAGTGGCGTCCGCCGTCCGTTTTGGGAAGGAGGTGATGGCCATCATCGAGAAGGGCGTGTCGGTCGGCGGCAAGAAGGCGAAGACGGCGACGGAAGTGGCCAAGTGGTATCAGTCGCAGCAGCCGATGGCCAGCAAGGCGTTCGCCACGTTGTCGCGCCGGCTGCGGCGACGCGTCGTCCTCGCGCGTGCGGTACAGAAGTACCCACGGCTTGGCGACCTCGACATTTCGTGGTCCCAGTTCGAGCAGCACTACTCGCAGATCGCCGAGTACCTTGCAGGCCGGCTCGTGTTGCCGGGCCATGGGTTGGTCGAAGCGCCGACCCCGGAGGTCAAAGCATTCTGGTCGAGCGACCCGACGGGATGATACGTCCAACTCGCACAAGTCGACGACATGTACCCCAAGGTAAAAGGTACCTTGGATGCAGCGCCCGCAAACACCAAGGATGCTTTTACTACCTGATAGTACACTACAGGGTACCCCGGGTACCCATGAGATGAATACCCAAATTCGAGATTTGAATGTACACATTGAATACCTTTATGGAGACGAACAAATATTCTGGGGACATGTGTAGACCTCAAAGGTCGACCCTACATACTTTCTACTTGTTCCCAGATACTTGTTCTGGACTGGGAGGGCTCCAAAGAGGCCAAAGGGAGAAAGGGGCGCTTTTCCGCCGCCCATCGTCCACCAACATTGCCGGGATCGCTGGTATCATGACGACCACGACGCTTGCTGTCCCCTCTCTCACCATGTCTTCCATGCCCCCCTACTACGATCAAGCACACCGACGCCAACACGCCTCTGATCGAGAGCGTACGCCTGTATCGTCTGGCTGGCGAACATGTCCATAATCCCGCCGTTGCTGAATGCCTGATCCGGAAAGCCATCGACATGTTGAAGACCTGCCCCGGCGATACGAAGAAACACCAGTGGACGTTCACGTTGGGCCTCGGTGTGTGCTTGTCGACGCAGCCCAAACAATGGCGGGGTCGGGAATCCAAACGACTACTGTGTGGAGTTGGTGTCCACAAAGAAAATCGACGACGGCGAGGAAATCCTCGTCGCCATGGGCATGCCGCTGCAGCGCGAGCTCGCCGCGCAGCGTGCAGCGGCGGCGGCGGCGGCGGCGGCCCGTACCACCAACCCGACCGCTGCGGCCTACGGTGCAAAAATCGTAGCGATGCAGCGAGGGGCCAATGGTCGGTTCAAGACGATTTCCATTGGAAAGCGCAAGCGAATCCACCAGCTCAACCAAAAAAAGAAGAAGGTGCTACGGCGGGGCGACAATGGCAAATTCTGTTGATGTGAGATCGTACCAGAAGGTGTTACCAGGGTATTTTGACGGCACCCACAGGGTAACACTTTGGCCAGACGGATGATGATCCACAGGGTTTAAAAAAAACAGATGGTTTACTCCCTCTCTCTGTTTCCCCGCAAACGGCGACTCATGTATCGCTCGCCTGGTGTACTCCAGGACAACCTGTAGATTATACTTAGAAAGTAGGGGAGATGGTGGGTACCACCATGGTGGGTACCGGGTGGGTATTTTGAAGTACCTTAGAACGCTGAACCCCCCTCCGCCGTCAGTTTTTCCGCCTTACTCGCTCGCTTACTTTTCGGGCACCAGGCGCCATTAGCGATTCGCTTGTGTTTCTTGTTCCCCCCACAGTCGGGGCAGACGCTGGTCGACGAGGCACCTGCTCCACCCCCGGCGGTACCCTGCTGTTCGGCGAGGAACTGAACCGCTCCTTCTAGTTCCGTGGTCAGGAACATGCGAGACGGCTCGATCCACGTTTTGCCCCAAGGCTTCCAGCGGTTGGCGCCAGTGTACGTGACCCACTCGTTGTCCACATACTCTTTGTTGTTGTGCTGGACGAGGAATGCTGGCCCGCTACCGCAAGCCACGCCCGATTTGTTTCCGGACCCGTACGCGAGGTTGGCCTTGTAATCCTTGACCGTGACTTCCATGATGAGGTTGGAGACCGTCACGAGAATCGCAATGGCCGGGTTGGGGATGACGTTCAGCATGATGGGGAAGACCTGCCGAAGGAAAATGTCCACGTTAGTACCGGTAGCGCCATGAAGCATAGTATCCCCCGATCTCACGTAAGTCCAATGGCAGAGGCCTCTCAGGGTGGGTTTAGGGGGCCCCCACCGTTCGACAACAGTCACCTTTCCGAAGAAAGGGTGCAACTGGTCTAGAAACAGGCATGCCGATCGAACCAAGGGCACCGACCTTTGAGACAGTATTTTTGTAGGGTGTGTGGAATCCGGACGTCGTTTTAGCAGCCACGGAAACTTGACTGCGGTACCATTTTGTCGGCAATGTG
>Ga0310344_10003596_pt1 | contig 11514 bp, 12 predicted proteins | sample HC15DNA20200_MG_FD_203801 | JGI IMG/M metagenome (GOLD analysis project Ga0310344, IMG submission 203801) | Marine microbial communities from station ALOHA, North Pacific Subtropical Gyre - HC15-DNA-20-200_MG | ecosystem: Environmental > Aquatic > Marine > Oceanic | place: Pacific Ocean: North... | reverse complement strand
GAAAATTAAGTAGTCGTAGCCGAAGATCTAGTACTGACTATTCAACCACCAAACTTTCGCCTATTGCTGCTCGGGCATTAAGTACAATACTTTTTGAACTATCTCTTCTTGAGCCGACAACTAGATCGCCTATGGAAATGGACCGACTGACAATTGCATGGACCGGGCATGGCGGCGTTTTACCTGTACTTAAAAAATTATCGAAACTAGATTTACCTATTAATATAAAAGGTCAAATTGAGGTATTGCAAAGTGGGATAGCGGATCGCGTGGAAAGGGCAAAGAAGGGTGGTGCTCGTCGGACTCGGCGAAAGCGTAGAAGTCACGGCAAACGTCGAACACGCCATAAGCGTCGCCATAAAAGACGGAAATCGCGCCGCTGCCGCAAACGCGGAAAGCGTTATACACGTAGATAATTATTGCTCTATTTTCTTATTTCCTTCTGCCATAGCTGCTTCTTGAGTTTTTTTCTGCTCCTTGGCAGCTTTCTGTCTTTCCATAAGTTTTTTTTTGTAAGCGATTTGTGCATCTATTATTTTTCGTCGCTTCACACCTTCATCCATAAAATGACGTATTTCACCTAATACACCTTGATTTTTGCTAACATACTTTTTTTCCTTTTTTTCTGGTGTAAAATTTGGATTCATCCATTCACGGATGACATGCAAATAATTTCCCTTCCAGAAAATAAGTTTTTCAGCTGCGGCGTCTTGAGTATAATCAGTTTGACGGCATATAAGTTGTATAATTTGTTCGCGGCGAAACTCTTTAATAGCATTTTGCAGTTCTACGCCTGATAAATCTTTAAAACGTTCCCGTGGGTCTTCCATATATGTACTAATACATATTTTACTAAATGATATTAAACGATTTTTTTTAATATTAAATATGAAAAATATACAAGGAATGCTTGAAGAAATACGTAATGTTGTTCAGAATCATTTTGAGCATGAAAATAATAATATATCTGATACATTATCTGTGTTAAATAACTTGCCACTTGTAATTTCCTTACGTAAAGAAGTTGAGGAGCTTAAACAAAAAAATAGTGATTTACTGGAATCATTAAAGAAATACGAAGATATGGAGAATATAGAGTTAGAAATTGTTGAACTGGAAAAAAATTCGTCTTTAGACAAAAAACTGATAACAGATTTTTTTGGAAAGACGGAAGTTAGTGAAGATGAGGACCCTGAAGATAGTATGTCTGAGGATAGTGATGAAGAGGTTATCATTAATCCATATGAATTACCATTATCTAGCGATATGATGGATGCGGGTATAGTAAATAGCGAAGGAGCACCTCAGGATGATGTTGAGATAAAGAGTCCTGATCAACCTATTCAAGATGTATCCGGTGCAAATACAAACGAGGCATAGGATATTTTGGAATGATAAGACCTTTTTTTCCTTATATAATATAAATGGTATTATCAGCAGTATGTCCCCCGGCATTAATTTATCTTATTTTTTCGGTGACACAGATATCAATCGATACATTTCAAGGTATGTATAACACGGCATTTGCTAAGGTTTGGGTATCGTTAATATTTACGATAGTATTAAATTATTTGTGTAGTAGAGGTTTAGGAATAATTTCTTGGTTTATTGTTTTCATTCCTTTTACGCTCATGACTCTAATTATTAGTATCCTTCTCTATTTGTTTGGTTTGGATCCGGCGACGGGAAGATTAAAGATTTATGCTCCATCAGATAAATTTAAACAGGATGTCATTGATTATCGGCGTTTATCGCGAGAGCGTGAAAGACATACAAGGCGTTTAGATAGAAAGGTAGAACGAGAGTTGGAGGCGGAGGAACCGGCGTATGACGAATATTATAATCATCGTGATAGAGGCCGTCGGCATGACTATGCGCGTGGCGGCGACGGCGAACGCGCTGACAATTTGCGCACATCACATGATGGGATGCACGATGAACATATAAATAAACTACCGCATTGGCAAAAGAAGATTTTAAAAAAAGAATATGGCGCTGACTGGAAAAAGAAGTACGAAGAGCATGAAAAGCATAAAAAACACGAAAAACATCATAAACACCATGGTCATCATAAAGAACCTTTTCTCGATAATTTCAACCCGACATGGCCTACTTTACAATTACCGGAGGTAAATATTTCAGCACCTTTGGTTTCATTTCCAAAAATAGATCTAGGTTCCTTGCAAATGCCTATTCCGACAGCTGTTTCACTTGGTTGTTTTGGAAAATGCGACAGCTAATATTTTAGTCATTTCTCTCTAAAATATTATCTTCTGCGCCTCCGGCGGCGGCGCTTTTTAGTGGTTTTTAATCCCTGTTTTGCAGCCTTGCGGGTATTATAGAATTTGCCATAATAGTTTTTTCCCGGTAGATTTTTTTTGGTAGTTTTCCACATAATAAAAAAACGATGTCTTCCAATTCGCTTAGATATCTTATGCCCATATATTTGTATTACTTTACCTTTTTTACGACCATAATATTTCTTTTTAATAAGTGTGGATTTCTTTGTGCGCCTTTTACGTCCTCCTCCTAATTTAATTGATTTGCCTTTGGGAACTGCTGGCGCGGCGGGTGTGCCAGGAGCTTGAGGTTCCTTAGCATTACTTGGGTTTGAGGGTGAAGAGGGTGCGGAAGGGGATCGTGGTGTTGCTGGTGTTGGCGACGAAGGTGTTGCGGCGCTGGCAGGAGATTGCGGCGATGACGGAGAGCTAGCATTAGTTGGAGGCGCCGGTTTCCCTGGTGACGCAGGCGCTGCCGGATGTTGATTTGACAGGATATTTCCCATTGATATATCCTTATATTTTAATAATTATGAAAAGATATAAAAAGATATAAAAAGACTTTCTATATATAAAGCATATATGTTGTATTCATTTATTTATTATTTAGGGGTAACTACTTCTTTAACTGCATTGGGAAGTAGTGCGCTCTATTATTTTAATAGGCCCGTGTTTAATAATTTAGCTGCTAAGATCGGTTGGACAGGACTCAATATCATTGCCTTTATGCAGACAACCTTTGATGATTTTTTTGATATTTCTGACAACCCCCTTAGTGTCGAAATAGAGAAAGTAGAAGAAAATAAGCGTGTAGTCAGCTATTCGTTAAGTACTGGTGTGACGACAACTTCTTCGATGATCCCTCCTTCTTTTGATATGTTATTTATCAAGAAAAAGATAGATGATAAAACATATTGCAAGCGTCTTCATGCGGATAGTAATTTAGGTGCTATAACATTTATACCTGCGCATAAGCCTTTCATACAGATAGAGCTAAAATATGATGAACATTCGCTTGAGATCCATGATTATTTAGATTATTTTTACATAGTTGATAATCACATTTTGGACACTATTTTTCTTAAATGGTATATGAAATATTGGTATCATATTAATATTCCTGAGAGTTATTCGCTTCATATTATTGATTCTGATGTCAATATAGTGGAGTTATCTCCACAGCAATCAATATTGATTGAGAAGGAGGGTTATCACATAGTTACTCGTGAAGATAGTGATGAAGATAGTGATGAAGAAAAGTGTGAAGAGAAAGCAATAGTACCTATTGATGAAGAGAATTCGAAGGATAAGTAATTATTAAATAATATAAACAATAAATACTTGTATATATTATAATGGAAACATCTGGTAAGGATGATGGTATCCATGCACCTCCTGATGGTGAACTTCACCCCTTATATGGTAAATGGGTTCTATGGGCCCATTTACCTCATGACACAGATTGGTCAATAGCCAGTTATAGAAAAATTATGACGATTAGCTGTGCAGAAGATATACTTCAGTTGTATGCCCAAATTCCTGATGTACTGGTTAAGAATTGTATGCTTTTTCTTATGCGTGAAGGTATAAATCCCATTTGGGAGGATAAGAAAAATAGAGATGGCGGCTGTTTTTCTTATAAGATTAGTAATAAGAATGTGTCGAATGTTTGGAAGGAATTAAGTTATGTTTTATCAGGTGAAACCATTTCAAATGACCATAAGTTTGGTCAAAATGTAAATGGCATAACTATTTCTCCGAAAAAGGCATTTTGTATTATTAAAATTTGGATGTCCGGATGTCAATACCAAGACCCACATAAAATATTAACGTTAGATGGATTGACCCCACAGGGCTGTCTTTTTAAAAAACATAAACCTGAATATTAATTTGGTAATGGTGCTAGGCAAAGTTTAATTTCTCCTAAGGAGGCTACAGCATATTTTACAACAAGTGGAAGGTCATTTTCAAGATACATTTCTATTGTGTTGCACAAATTTGTACATTTAATAAAATACCCCAAATTCTTTAGTGAAAATTCACCCTGAATTACCTTTGTAGCATCTTGTTTTTGTAAGAATTCCATGACCCCGTTTGACTCTGAACGTCGTATTTCTGCAAATGCGAATGGTCCTTGGCATTTAAATATAAGTTCATTTCCTACCGATTTAATTTCTAATCGTTCGGAAATATTTGAAAGATCACGAATAATTTTTTGGAAATCCGCCGATGGAAGATTAATAATAGACGAAAACTTTACATCGGGGACTTCTAGCTCCTCTTCATCAGGCTCAATAAGTTTTAGTTTTTGATTTTTACATTGTTTAATATCACCATTCTCAAATTTAAGTCCTAAATAGTCTACTACGCCGTCACTATATTCCTTTTCTTCTATATAAATAGTTAATGTGTCATCATTATCGATAGAATTAATTAATTTGAATAGATGAAACATATTAACTCCGATTACAATTTTAGGATATTTGCAGTAATAAGACTCGAACTTATCCGACTCTAGAAACAAATGCGCCAAAATAGTGTGCGATTTATCCATATTTATAATTCGGATTCCATCAGGTTGAAAACTGATATTTGTTTCTAATAATATATCTTTCAAAGCCGTCATCAGTGTTCGAAATGGCGCAATTTGAACAGTCTTTATTTCTAAAACATTTCCGTTTTTGTTATCTGACATATAATACTTTTATCAATAAATGCGTTTAAATGCTTATTTTAAAGTATTCAAACGCATTTAAAATTATCCCAAGAAATATAATTTATATAAATGGCGCAAGCACAACTTACCTTTCTTCTTGACAAGTACAAAGATGATAAAAAAACACTACAAAAGATAAATGAGTTTATGATATCCCGCTTACCGCGACTATTGTCAACTTATATTGAAAAGGAAACACGTAAAGAACTACTGGAATTTGAAATGGAAAAATATATTAGTGCATTTTTTACAGATCCTAGGACTCAATTCTATTATATTCCAGTTTCTAATACTTTTGTTCAATATGATGGAAAACACTATCAAGTATTAAATGAGGATATTATTTGGCATACTATTCTCTCTGATATAACAGCAAAAGGAGTATTATTGGATTGGAAATATATGGTCAAAACTAAGATATTAAAAGGAATCAAGGAACGACCACTATTTTCAGCTATACCGGAATCAGAAACAATACAAAGTGTTATTAGTTTCCTTACTCCGGGTTATTTTAATTCAAAGGAGGAAACTAAATATTTCTTAACATGCTTAGGTGATAATATACTAAAACGTATAGATAAAACTATTCAGCTAACAACACCTTCTGCAAAAGGATTTATTGATAGTATACAGAGACAGGCACAATATATATTTCCAAATTCTATTAATATTAACGATAGTTTTCGTGTTACCTATAGTTATAATAAGGAATGTTTTAAGCAAAGGCGTCTTGTACATATCAATATTGCTCAAGAACTTAATGAATATTGGCATGATTTTTTGCAGACAAATATTCTTAATTTAATGGTTGTCGCTTGTCATTATTCGGTTCGTTTTGGAGGTTCAGAGAATTATATACAAGTTCATTGTCATAATTCAGAGGCCCGCGATTATATCCTTTATTTAAAGAATAAAACAAATGATGATATTATTGTTGATTTCATTAATTCCTATATAGTTAAGGGTGACGAAGAGTCAAATTCAAGTCTAAATTATAAGGATTGTTATTTTCTATGGAATGAATATCTTAAAGCATTTAATTTCCCCCAATTAATGACTAAGATGAATTTTTTTGAAATATTAGTTAAACACCTTCAGTATGATGAGACAACATCATGTTTTCCAAACATATCAAGTAAATATCTACAATATGTTAGAATCTTTAACCTGTTCTGGAAGGAGACGATCAGCGACGCCTCAAATACACAATTAGAGATTAGTGAGTTGGCTATGTTATACAATGATTGGCTGAAGAGTCGGCAACCTGGTGTCAAATTTCTGAGTGAAAAAAAAATAAAATCAATAATTCAATATTTCTTTCCGCAATATAACAATAGCAAATTCATCCATAATATCGAATGTACACTTTGGAATAAGAATCAAGATATTGAAACAACATTGCAATATCTTAAGGAATGGGAAATTGTTGGAAAAGAGAGTAATCTGACTAGTTTTTATAAACTTTATGAATTATATTGCTCTTATGGACAAAAAAAATCTTTGAAATACATAGTCAGTAAGAAATACTTCGAGAATAGATTACGTGCCATAATACCCCAAAATTATTTATCCGGAGATGCCGTTTTGGCTGATTATTGGAATACTTAGTTTAACGACGGCGGCGGCGGCGAGTGCGACGACGAGTGCGGCGGCGTCCTCCAGTGAGTTTCCTTGGTCCAAAACCTTGTCCTCTCTTCTGCAAGTCATAACCAGCTTTCCGGAAACGGCTGCCCTTCTCTCTTTTGGCCGTGCGGTGCTTCTTGCGCGACACAATACGCCCGTGCCTGTTGCGAAGCAACTGATGCTTCTCAAGACCGCCCTCCGTTTTCCAAGCAGTTTGATTCCACACCTGCACACGCGAACCGCGAAGCTGCTTGTATTTGCGACCATGAATGTGGTAGAGTCCGTCCGATGAACGATGATGACGTTTGACCATTATATAGGATAGAGAGAAAAAAAACTCTGAATATAAAAATTGAAAAATATATAAAAAGAATAATTATATATACAAAATGCCGGATTTAGCAGTTACCTATCAAAAAAAGACAGATATCGAACATATTTTGGATGCGCCTGATACATATATAGGTGCAGTCGATGCCGATACAACGCGTCGCTTTTCATTTGAGGGTAATGCAACGCGTTTGACATGGCGCGCGACAAATTGGATACCTGGACTTTACAAATGTTTTGATGAGGCGATTGTTAATTGTGGCGATCATGTTATCAGAATGAGTGAAAAAATAAAGAAAGGGGAACCTAAATGTTTGCCTGTCAAACAAATATCTGTCGAAGTAGATAAAAAGAGTGGTGTTATCACTATGACAAATGATGGGAACGGCATTGATGTTGCTAAACATCCAGAATATGATTTGTGGATTCCTGAAATGGTTCTGGCACATTTGCGTACTTCTACAAATTATAATAAGGATGAAAAGAAAATTGTTGGCGGCAAAAATGGATTTGGGTTCAAGTTGGTTCTTATCTATTCACTTTGGGGTCGCATCGAGACGATCGATCATACCCGCAAGCTGAAATATACGCAAGAATTTAAAAACAATCTTTCGTATATAGGACCGCCGTCACTCTCGAAGGTGCCTAAAAGTAAGCCCTATACGACTATTTCCTTTCTTCCTGATTATAAAAGATTTGGTATTTCTAATCTGACTGATGATATGTTTAACTTGTTTCGGAAACGCGTTTATGATATTGCTGCTATCACAGCAAGAAGCGTAAAGGTTAAATTTAATAACAAAAATATTTGTGTAAAAGGCTTTGAGGATTACATTGATTTATATATAGGTAGTAAGAGCGAGACAAAGCGTATTTATGAACGTGCCGGTCCGCGGTGGGAATACGCTGTGTCCCTTACTCCACTGGATGAATTTACGCAGATATCTTTTGTGAATGGTATTTGTACAAATAAGGGTGGAAAACATGTGGAGTATATCTTGAATCAGATTACCCGCAAGCTAGTTATCTATATTGAAAAGAAGAAGAAAATTCGTGTGAAGCCGACCACGATTAAGGAACAACTCATGTTATTTATTAATTGCGTGATCGAGAATCCGGCTTTTGACAGCCAGACAAAGGATTATATGAATTTGCCAGTAGCCAAGTTTGGTTCATCATGCGTTATCTCAGATAAATTTATTGATAAGATTGCAAAAATGGGTGTTATGCAGGCTGCAATTAGTTTAAATGAGGTAAAAGATAATAAGGCGGCTAAAAAGACAGATGGGCGAAAAACAAAACGGATTATGGGCATTCCGAAGCTGATTGATGCTAATTTTGCCGGGACGGCGCGTTCGAAAGATACCATGTTGATTCTGTGTGAGGGGGATTCGGCAAAAGCGGGTATTGTTTCGGGATTATCTAAGAAAGATCGTGACTATATTGGCGTCTTTCCGTTGAAAGGGAAACCGCCAAATGTAGATGGTCTTGCACAACAGAGAATTAATGCTAATGAAGAGATCTCTTCCATTAAAAAAATTCTTGGTTTGGAAACAAATAAGTCTTATTCTACGCTGGAGGATGTTCATAGAAAACTGCGATACTCGAAAGTATTGTTCATGACGGATCAGGATCTGGATGGAAGTCATATCAAAGGGCTTTGCATTAATATCTTTCATTCGATGTGGCCCGAACTTTTTAAATTGCATGGTTTTATTGGTTTCATGAATACTCCGATTCTGAAAGCGAAAAAGGGGAAACGTGAAATACCATTTTATAATGAAGCGCAGTATATTTCATGGAAAAAGGTGAATAAATTAGAACGCGGTAAGATGAGGGGATGGCGCGTGAAGTATTATAAGGGTCTGGGGACGAGTACTTCAAAAGAATTTAAGGAATATTTTGAGAAAAAGAAAATTGTACATTTTAATTGGCATGGCGAGGCTTGTGATAATGCCATTGATATGGTATTCAACAAGAAACGTGCTAATGATAGAAAAAAATGGTTAGGTGCTTATGACAGGACGGATGTCTTAGATACTCGAAAAGATGATATTCCATTTGATGAATTTATTCATAAAGAAATGATCCATTTTTCGAAATATGATTGCGAGCGTTCTATTCCAAGTATGGTTGATGGACTCAAAACAAGTCAGCGAAAGTGTCTGTTTGCTGCTTTTAAGAGAAAATTAACTAAGGAAATTAAAGTTGCGCAATTATCAGGGTATGTTTCTGAACAGGCAGCCTATCATCATGGTGAGATGAGTCTGCAGAAGACGTTGGTTGGATTGGCGCAAGATTTTGTAGGTTCCAATAATATTAACCTATTTGTGCCCAACGGACAATTTGGCACAAGACTTCAGGGGGGCAAGGATTCAGCTTCTGAAAGATATATCTACACCTTACTGAATCCAATTACATATAAAATATTTCCTGAACTTGATAACCCTATCTTATCATATAAAGATGATGATGGCGCCCCCGTAGAACCTGAATTTTATGGACCTATCATTCCAATGATTCTTGTAAATGGTGGGAAGGGTATTGGTACTGGATTTAGTACTGATATACCTTCTTTCAATCCCAAACAAATAATCCAATATCTTAAAAACAAGTTAAAAAATAAATCAAATGCGAATACTACTATTGAACCTTATTATCGAGGTTTTAAAGGTGCTATAATAAAAATAGAACCCAAAAAATATCTATTTAAAGCTGTTTATAAGGTTTTGAGTACAGAAAAAGTGCATATTACAGAATTGCCAATTGGTGTCTGGACGCAAGACTATAAGCAATTTCTGGAAAAAATGATGGAGAAGAAAAATTCGTTACTGCGTGATTATCAAGATATGAGTACTGAGAGTAATGTGGATATCACATTGACATTAACCAAGGGTACATTGATGGATCTTATCTCTAAGCAAAGCGAGCATGATTGTAATATGTTTGACAAGAAGTTCAAGATGTATACGACCAAGACAACAAGCAATATGCATCTCTTTGATTCTGAACAGCGTATGAAGCATTATAATCAAATTGAGGAAATCATTGAAGATTATTTTCCAGTCAGATTAGCTTTGTATGACAAACGGCGTGAATATATGATCGATGTACTGGAAAAGATGGTAATAATTTTACATAATAAAGCACGCTTTATTGAAGAACAATGTGAAGATATTATTGATCTGCGGCGAAAGACGAAGATAATGATTTCAGAGATGCTTGTACAACGTAATTACAATAAGGTAGATGGTACGTTTAATTATTTGACATCTATGCCATTCTCTAGTGTTTTAGAGGAAAATATCAAGTCACTTCGCGATGAACGAGATAAAAAGAAAGCAGAATTGGAAAAAATTAAAAATACTACATCTCAGCATATGTGGCGATCCGAACTTAATAAGCTATTGAAAGACCTGTAACATATATATAGTGTAAAGAGTATAGGTACATCGTGGTATGATAATTTATATTGAAGATGACTTCTATTTGTTTCCACAATCAATCAGTTGAATTGAATCGCTTATGGTATGAATCCCATAAAGCGCTAATAATGAATCTTTGTATTGAATTTGGAGCGATGAATCGACTCGAAGAGCTATCAAAGAAATTCTTAGGCCAACAACTTAAAATTAAAAAGGTCCGTCCTTTGGGACAACCAAAGAGAACGCGTTCTGCCTTTTTCTTTTTCTGCAATGACCGACGCCCTGTTGTTATGGAAACCTATAAGAAGGCGCATAATAAGGTAAATGTTGGTGAGGTATCTAAGATTCTGGGTGCGGAATGGCAAGCACTAGATGCATCAGTACGTGAAAAATATACTGAGATGAACAAAATTGATAAGCAGCGTTATCAAGAAGAGATGGCGGCATGGAAAAAATAAAAAATTTATATAAATGAATAGATTATATGAATTTAGACAATATTATTTATGTTGATTCGAAACAACATATGGATGGTCGCGCAATAATTTATATTGAATTGAATAAGGAAGTCCGAATAACTAAAAAAGATAATGCTCAAGTTGTTACCTTTATTATCAAAGCGATTAATAAAGCCTTAGAAACTTCAAAAATAATAAGCAACATTGAAGAATTTGCAATTATTGTTGAATTAAAACAATACAAAAAGAGTAAATTTGGTTCACATCTTCCCATTGCGCTAGCCAAAACATTAAAGGTATTATTTCCTAATCGTCTTCATAAGTGTTACTTAAAAAATGCACCGATGGTTTTTCGGTGTGTTTTTCGACTAATTTATCCTCTTTTAGATAAAGACACTAGGAAAAAAATATTTTTTATTAAAGGAGATAAAGAAATACCTTGTACAGAGTATTCATTGGATAATGAGTAATTTTCGAAGTCTTCTTCTCTCTAACCACATTCTAGCTAGACTTTGCCACCATACAATACCTTTCGCATATTTGGCGATTGGTGGATTCTTTCCAGCCCGTCGCATAGGAAGTTTATTTCGTTTTACATAATCATCCCAATTTTCTGAACTCATATTCATATTGCAATCTCTGCATATAGGAAGCATGTTTTCGACGCTAGTTTCACCACTATT
>Ga0310344_10003595_pt1 | contig 11517 bp, 8 predicted proteins | sample HC15DNA20200_MG_FD_203801 | JGI IMG/M metagenome (GOLD analysis project Ga0310344, IMG submission 203801) | Marine microbial communities from station ALOHA, North Pacific Subtropical Gyre - HC15-DNA-20-200_MG | ecosystem: Environmental > Aquatic > Marine > Oceanic | place: Pacific Ocean: North... | reverse complement strand
GAAGAAAATGATGGATTTCTACCTCCTGCAGACAAGTGGTGTGATGCAATTATGGAGTATGTGGGCAGCCCATTAGTCTTCATCTCCCCGCAAGACTCTGAGGCCATGGCAAAATTCAAGCGCGGTGAAAAAGTTACTTCTTATGCGTTCAATGCCGCTTTGGCCGGCAAACATGAATCGGAGATCGACCCCACCGTCGTGCTTGTTTTTGAATGCAATCTCGGCTGGAACGGGTCGGGCGGACTCAAGGATTTGCACAAAAATGTGCCGCCCGACCAGTGGAATGTTACCTTAGTGGACGGTTCCTCCTGGCAAACAAACCCGAACGAGATGCAGCGGAGCCAAATCCGTTGGTCACCACCGCGCAGCCAACTACGCAGGACGCCGCGAAGTCCGTAGGTCGCAGGCGTTGTATCTAGTTCAGGCAAAGAGGCATGGTCTTGTCAGTCTATCGCCTGAATGTTTTGGTGACATCTGTGCGTTATCTGCAAAGGTAACGCCGTCTTGAAAAGCATTGTTATCACCTTTTTCTTGGCTTTCGGCATTTGTGCTGCGGCGCCGGTGGCGCTGAAGTTCGAAAATCTTCAATTTATCGAGGGCTCTGCCAAGTGGGACTGGTGGCAGGTGCGTACAGCGTTTGTGCCGGGGAAGAAGCCAATGTGGATTACCACGATGTCCGAGACGGGCAAGGGAACTTCGCATGATTTTCACGACATCTACCAATCCATCAGCCGTGATGGCGGCAAAAACTGGAGCAAGCCCGCAGCCATTGCAGCGCTAAAACGCACCAAACAACCCGATGGCTATGAAGTGGCCCCCGGGGACTTATGGCCCACGTTCCACGCCAAGAGCGGCATGGTGCTGACGACGGGCAAGACTTTCAATTTTGCCGATGGAAAGCGTGAGAATCGTCTGCGCGAAAAGGTGTCTTATGCAGTCTTGAACCCAAAGTCCGGCAAGTGGGGCTCGATGTGTTTTTTGGGAATGCCCGCCAAGGATCACAGTGGGGCCACCATCACCGGCGCCAATGCCGGCTGCACGCAGCGCGTGGATTTACCCAATGGAGACATCCTGTTGCCGGTGCGCTACTGGCGTGATCCCAAGAAGCACAATTACACAAGCATTGTGGCGCTCTGTTCCTTTGATGGCAAGACACTCACATACAAGAAACATGGAACCGAGCACAACATCCCCCAGGGCCGCGGGTTATATGAACCCTCGCTAATAAAATTTGATGGGCAGTATTTTCTGACCATGCGGGCAAACCATTCGGCATTTGTCACGCGCAGTAAGGATGGAATTTACTTTGAGTCCATCCGCGAATGGAAGTTTGATGATGACCAGGTGTTGGGCAGTTACAACACCCAACAACATTGGGTCACCGTGGGCGACGGCTTGTTCCTTGTATACACACGCAAGGGAGCCAACAACGACCACATCATGCGCCACCGCGCCCCGCTTTTCATTGGACAGGTGAATCCAAAAACGCTGCGCGTAATGCGCGCCACAGAACGCGTTCTTATTCCAGAAAACCACGCCACCCTTGGCAACTCCGGCATTTGCCGCATCAGCGACAACGAGAGCTGGGTGACCTGTGGCGAAGGACTCATTTGGCTTGGTAAACGCAAAGGCCAGCTCAACAAGGTGTTCTTTGTGAAGATTACCGCAAAGTAACCAAATCAATGCAGCCCATGAAACGATTATCTCCCATCATCCTCGCCATTCTCATTGCCCCCTCTTTGGTTGCGGCTCCAAAACCCGAGCGCATCGCGTTGTGGAATAATCGTGCGCCGATCGGGGAGGGGAAATTTAAAGAGGAAGATGCTTGGATCACCGTACATCGACCGACCAAGGCAAATGGAGCTGCGGCGATCATATGTCCCGGCGGCGGATATGGCGGATTGGTGATGGGGGCGGAAGGCCATGGTATTGCTGCATGGCTTAATCGTCATGGCATTACCGGGGTAGTGCTTCAATATCGGTTACCCAAGGGCCGCTCTTTTGTTCCGTTACTTGATGCCCAGAGAGCTCTGCGCACGGTTCGGTTCAATGCCGAGAAGTGGAATCTCAAGCCGGATCGGATCGGGATCATGGGTTTCTCGGCGGGCGGGCATCTGGCCTCCTCGGCGGGAACCCATTTTGATGGAGGTAAACCCAAGGCCGCAAATCCGGTGGAAAGGGTTAGTTGCCGACCAGATTTTATGATCCTTGTTTACCCGGTCATCACGATGGGCCCCGGCACACATCAAGGTTCAAAAAACAACCTGTTGGGGAGGAAGCCATCACCTAAGTTGATCGAATTATTTTCCAATGAAAAACAAGTAACTGACCAGACACCACCTACATTTCTGGCACACGCGATTGATGATCGGCCGGTGCCTCCGGAAAACAGTCGCTTGTTTTATGCCGCTCTAAAATCAAAAAAAATCCCAGCGCTCTACTTGGAGTTACCTGATGGCGGCCACGGACTTAATGGCTATAAGGGCCCCAGCTGGGATGCCTGGCAAAAAAAATCTGTAGCTTGGGTGAAGGATCTGGAATTAATCCCTTTAAATAGAAAGCAAAAATGATTTGAGAAAATATGGAAGATTTTTGTGCTTTCTTGTATCTGGGTTTTTTCTGAGCCTAACCCTATTTTCCAAGGCAGCAGCGAGCAAACCAAATGTGCTTTTTATTGCTGTTGATGATTTGCGTGACTGGGTGGGGTTCATGGAGGGGTACAAAGGAAAAGTGCATACCCCGCATATGGATGAATTGGCTTCGCGGGGCACTGCTTTTTTAAATGCACATACAGCTGCTCCGGTATGTTGTCCAAGCCGGGTTGCGGTGATGAGTGGTTTGCTTCCTTCCACTTCAGGCATCTACAACAATGGTCAATGGTGGAAGCCTAATCTGCCCAATCTGGTAACCTTGCCGGAGCATTTTCGTGATAACGGTTATATGGCTGCAGGCGCAGGGAAGATTTTTCATCACACTGTTGGCAATAACCCTCCGGTAATCTGGGATGAGTTTCAACGCCTCGTGTTTAATGACGACGGCTTCTCCCGCAGCTCCGGGCGTTATCTCACTCTATATCCCTACACGAAGCGGCAACCAGTTCCAGAAGAGTTTCCCTATAGTGGGATCACGCTTTATTCGCCTGAAGTGGATTGGGGAGTGCTATCCAAACAAGAGAACGAGATGGATGACTATCAGACGGTGAAATTCTGCACCGATTTTCTGACTCGCAAACATGATAAGCCCTTCTTTTTGGCCTGCGGTATCTTTCATCCACACCTTCCGTGGTATGTGCCCCAGAAGTATCTCGACCTCTATCCGGAAGATCAGGTTCGTCTGCCTGAAGTGTTAAAGAATGATCTCAACGATGTTCCCCGCGCGGGCCAGAAGATGGCACTGCGAAAAAATCAGGATCTGGAAAAAGTGCGAGCTGCAAAAAAATGGAAGCCGGCCGTCGCTCATTATCTGGCGAGCGTGACCTATGCCGATGCAAGAATTGGACAGTTGCTTAAAGGGCTGGATAAAAGCAGTTATGGAAAAAACACCATCATCGTTTTGTGGTCGGATCACGGATGGCACTTTGGGGAGAAAGAACACTGGCATAAACGGACACTGTGGGAGGTTTGCACCCGGGTGCCCTTCATAATTGTTGCGCCTGGTGTGGGTAAGTCCAAGCAGGTTTCAAATGAGCCGGTATCCTTGATAGATATTTTCCCCACTTTGATTGAACTTTGTGGTCTAACCAAAAAACCAGAGCTTGATGGAGTGAGTTTGGTGCCTGTAATAAAAAATCCAAACTTTTTGCGTAAAGAGCCCGTTATTACCATGAGTGAAGAGAGGCATACTTCAGTGGTCGATCACCGATATCGGTTGATTCGATACAATGATGGGACAGAGGAGCTTTATGACCGTAAGAATGATTCGAACGAGTGGAAGAACCGCGCTGCTGATCCTGCTCTTAATACGGTGAAGGAACGTCTCGCCAGATTTGTGCCTCAAAAATGGGCTCCTCCGGTGCTCAGTAAAAAAGCCTTCCAGTTTAATCCGAAAACCTACACTTGGAAGAACAAGAAAACCGGCCGAATTATTGAAGGAGGGCAAACTCCTTGAGGTTGTTTCTTGCTTGAGAACTTTCGTTGACGAAGACAGGCTTTCTGTACGCATGAAAACTCCGATAAGACCTTTCCTTTTCGTCGCTCTATTTAGTTTTGTTCTTCAAGCCCATTCTGGTGATTTTGTGGTGAAGAAGACCAAGTCCGGGGTTACCGTTAACTATCAGGGCAAGCTCTTGACGCGATATGTCATTGGTCAATCGAATAAGCCCTTCATGTGGCCGGTTATTGGGCCCAGCGGGAACGAGGTAACCCGTGCGTTTCCCATGGAGAAACGCGAAGGCGAGCGGCACGACCATCCTCATCATCGCTCAGTATGGTTCGGCCATCAGGGAATTGGGGGTTTTGACACTTGGCATGAGCCTGCTAGTGGGCGGAAGACCTCATTGGGATCTACGGTGCACCGGGAGTTTGTGAAAGTTCAGGGAGGTGATACTGCAGTTATCATCACACGTAATGACTATATGGGCGGAGGCAAAAAACTGCTGGCGGATGAAAGGACCCATATTTTTAGGGTGGAGAATGGCCAACGTATTATTGATGTAAATATGACTTTTACTGCTGAGCATGGTGACTGTGTGTTGGGCGACAAAAAAGATGCCGGTTTTAGTATTCGTGTAGCTACCTCCATGGATGTGGACAGCAAGAAAGGTGGCAGGTTAATTAATAGCCACGGGGTGACAGACAAGGCTGCTTGGGGGAAACGCGCTCCATGGGTCGATTACCACGGTCCGGTCAATGGCAAGACTGTCGGGGTGGCGATTCTTAATCACCCTTCCAGTTTCCGTCACCCCACACCTTGGCATGTGCGCACCTATGGCCTTTTCACTGCCAATCCCTTTGGGCTCAAAAGCCTGAGGCAGGGCAAGGATGGTGCATTTACCCTCAAGAGAGGCGATAGCATCACCCTGCGTCATCGAGTTATCTTTCATCTTGGTGATGAAAAATCCGCCAAGATCGCCGAGGCTTACAAGGCCTACGCGACAGAGAAATAATGCGCGGGTTGGATTTGTTTGTCTTCCTTACCGTTGCCTCGCTTGAGGCAGCGGTTTCCGGGGATGCACAAATCCGTGCCAAGGCCGGGCCTTCAGAAATCGTCATTACCACCACCAGTCGATTAGCTGGGGCCATTCATTCACTGAGGTGGGACGGTCGCGAATTTATAGACAGTGCCGATCATGGTCGGCAGCTGCAATCGGCCGCCAACTTTGATATGGGCTCAAAGTTTATTCCTGAAACATTTAATCCTACTGAAGCTGGTTCGCGTTTCGATGGTGCTGGATCGAAGAGCACGAGTGTGTTGCATGGGTTGACCGCGAAGGGCAATGTCCTGAGTACCAATAATCAGATGGCTTTCTGGTTGCGTCCTGGGGAGAAGTCTTTCGGAAATTCAGCAAAGAACACCACAACCTTATCCCGTCATTATGTGAAAAAGACTGTGGCCATCGGTGCGCACGGATTGCCACATGCCATTAGCTATGATGTAAAATTTACTATTCCAAAGGGAGAAAAGCATCGTTATGCACAGTTTGAGGTGTTGACGGGCTACATGCCGCCGGTATTTTCCAAGTTTTGGATCTTTGATCTGGAAAAGAATAAGCTGTTGCCCTTATCCGATGGTCCCGGTGAGCAATCGCACCCAATCATTTTTTGTACGCCGGATGCCAAGCACGCAATGGGTGTGTGGTCGGCACAACAACCTTCCAAAGGATTCGAGCAAGCGGGCTACGGACGATTTCGCTTTAAGTCAGAGAAGGTCGTGAAATGGAACTGCGTGTTTCGTGAAAACCATGCAAAGCATCTTTCGGCAGGTGATTACTCTTATCGCTGTTACGTATTGATAGGTTCGCTGAAGAATGTAACGAATACCATGAACGCACTCTATCAGCGCGTTGTGCGAGAGGACGAAGATAAGAATTGTAATTGAGAATGAGTTTCAATAAGTTTTCCCAAAATGAGTGATTTGCACCACATTGGCCAATTGTCAGAAGGCGAATCAGCAGAGTTGGGGAGCGTGGAATTGCCTGAGGCAGCAGCAGAGCGACTTGCGGAGATGGGAATGCTGCCTGGGGCATCGATTCGAATGATCCGGCGGGCACCGTTGGGGTGTCCGATTGAATTTGAGGTGGGTGGCGCGCGGTTGGCATTACGGCGCGCGGATGCGGCGCAGATCTTCGTGCAGTAACATCATGAGTTCTCCTCGCACCTTTGCCCTAGTTGGCAATCCCAATACCGGCAAGACCACGCTCTTCAATGCCCTGACCGGCCTACGCCAAAAGGTGGCCAATTACCCCGGCGTGACGGTTGAGAAAAAAACCGGCATAGGCCGCAACCGGCACGGGGAGGAATTTACCGTCATCGATTTGCCCGGCGCATATTCGCTGGAGGCGAAGTCACCCGATGAGGAGGTCACGCGAGCAGTGCTGCATGGCGAGCGAGCGGACACGCCAAAGCCGGATGCCGTACTGTGCCTTGTGGATGCCAGCAATCTTGAGCGGCATCTATATCTCGCCACACAAGTGATGGAGCTGGACTTGCCGGTGATCGTGGTGGTCAACAAGACTGATACGGCCGAGGAGCTCGGCATCACCGTGGCCACGAAGAAACTGGAGGAACGCCTTGGTGTGCCCGTTGTGCCGATGCAGGCTCACGCGCGCGTAGGCATGGAGGCACTGCAGGTGGCCCTCAGCGCCGAGCCCGCCAAGGCCAACTGGAAACCGGTGGAAGGCGATACCGCCGCACGTTATGCAGCCATCGGCAAACTGCTCGAAGGTGCGGTGGCGCACAGCGAGGATGAACGCATCACCCCTAGCGACAAGTGGGACCGCGTTCTGGTGCATCCGGTTTTCGGCTGGCTGATTCTGTTCGGCATTCTTGGCGGATTGTTTTTCACGCTGTTTAGTCTGGCTGGTTACCCGATGGATCTTATCGATGGCGCGTTCGGTTGGCTCGGCGAACAGGTGGAGGCGCGTATGGCCGAAGGTGATCTGCGCGCTCTCATCACCGAGGGTATAATCGGCGGCGTGGGCGGCGTAGTGATTTTCCTGCCACAGATTCTCATCCTGTTTTTCTTCATCGGCCTCATGGAAAACACCGGCTACCTCGCGCGCGTGTCGTTCATGATGGATCGGTTGATGGCCGGCGTGGGTCTTAACGGTAAGGCGTTTGTGCCGCTGCTCAGCTCGTACGCCTGCGCCATCCCCGGCATCATGGCTACGCGGACGATGGAAAGCGCGCGCGATCGCCTTATTACAACGCTCATCGCGCCCATCACCAGCTGCTCGGCGCGCCTGCCGGTGTACGTGATGCTCATCGCGCTGATGTTGCCCGCGGGCACGGCCGGTCAAAAGGCACTCGTAATGCTTGGGCTATATGTGCTGAGCATCCTTGGCGTGTACGCCTTTGCCTACGTGTTCAACCGCGCGTTCAAACAGACTGACAAGACGCTGCTCGTACTGGAACTGCCCTCTTACCAACGCCCCAGCTGGCGCGAAGTTGGCATGGAAATGTTCGATCGTGGCAAGATTTTCCTGCGCCGTGCCGGCACCGTGATCCTCGGGCTTTCCATTGTGCTCTGGGCTCTAACAACCTATCCGAAGGATCCTAAAATTGAAAAACAGCTGGCGGATGCAGAAGCTGTATTGGAGGAACAACAGCAATTGCTAGATTCAAAATCGACCGAACAAAATCAAAGGGAAGAAGCGGGAAATGTGGTGGAGGCTAAGACTAAAGGTATTCAAAAACTAACCAGAAAACAACTCGCTCACAGCGCCGCTGGCAAGTTAGGGCATGCCATCGAGCCAATGATTGAGCCGCTAGGCTATGATTGGAGAATGGGCATCGGCCTAGTGGCCTCCTTTGCCGCGCGCGAAGTATTTGTGAGCACCATGTCGATCGTTTACCTCGGCGAAGAAGCCGAGGAGGATTCCGTACGCGAACGCATGGCTGCCCAAAAACGAGACGATGGCACCGGTAAGCCAGCTTATGATGTGCGCACCTGCCTGAGTCTTTTGGTGTTTTACGTGTTTGCCATGCAATGCCTCAGCACCGTGGCCGTGACACGCCGCGAAACCAATAGCTGGCGCTGGGCCATCCTGCAGGTCGTTTACCTCACCGGCTTCGCCTACCTCGCCGCACTTGCCACTTATCAGCTCAGTGGGTTCTTTGTGTGATGAATGACTGGCAAACATGGGCCGCACCCGCCGTGGTCATCGTCACTCTCGCCATCCTCCTGTGGCGCAATCTGTGCCCGGCCAAGGAGGGTGCCTGTGACGAAGATTGCGGTTGCGACAAAAGCGACTAATCGCCCGCTACAGATTCTCGTTTTTCAGGGAATGCCATTCGGCACAAGGCTGGCAGCACCATCAGTGTCAATGCCGTGGCGGTGAGGATGCCGCCGATGACGACAGTGGCCAAGGGGCGCTGAACTTCCGCGCCGGTGCCGGTGGCTAGAGCCATGGGGAGAAAACCGAGCGAGGCAACCAGCGCGGTCATCAGCACGGGGCGCAGGCGGGTGAGGGCGCCGTCGCGGATGGCATTCTCAAGTGATTTGCCTTCCTCGCGCAGTTGGTTGATGAAGGTGACCAGCACCAATCCATTGAGCACAGCAATACCGGATAGAGCAATAAATCCTATGGCAGCAGAAATGGAGAAAGGTAGTTCACGTAGGGCCAATGCCGCTATGCCGCCGGTGAGAGCCAATGGGACACCGGTGAAAACCAGCAAGGCCGGACGCGCAGCACGAAAGGTGGTGTAGAGCAGAAGGAAGATCAGCACGAAACACAATGGCACTAGCATGCTCAGGCGTGTGCGTGCAGAAAGCAGATTCTCGTACTGGCCGCCCCAAGTTAGCCATGCGCCGGGGGGTAGAGTGACCTCGCTTGCGATGGCGGCTTGGGCTTCCTCTACGAAACCCGCAAGATCGCGGCCTCGCACATTACATTGAACCACCACGCGGCGCTTGCTGTTCTCACGACTGACCTGGTTGGCACCTTCGGCACGGTGGATGGTGGCAAGATCGCTTAGTGGTTGCGCGGGCGCAATATGTGCGGCGTGTGGATTGCCAGTAAGCAGGTTGCCTCTCGTGGATTCCTGATGACGTGGCAGGGGAATCAGCAGGTTGGCAACGGCATCAGATCGTTCGCGCAACGTCTCAGGTAGACGTACGACGATATCAAACCTTCGATCACCCTGGAACACTTGCCCTGCCTCGCGGCCACCAGTTGCAATATTCACGGTGTCGACTAATGTGTCACTGTCCAAACCGTGGCGTGCGAGAGTTTCGCGTTTGGGCTGTACTGTGATGATCGGCATGCCGGTGGTTTGTTCCACCTTCACATCCTCCGCTCCTTTGATGTGTCCGAGTACGCCTGCCACATGCTCGGCAGTGGCGCGCAATGCTGTAAGGTCTTCGCCGAACACCTTAACCGCTACGTCGCCGCGCACGCCGGCAATCATCTCATGGAAACGCATCTCAATGGGCTGTGTGATTTCCCAGCGGTGGCCGTTCTGAGTGGCAATAGCCGCTCGCAGCTTGTTCACCAGCGCGTGTTTGGAAAGATCAGGGTTCGGCCATTGGTTGCGCGGCTTGAAGATAATGAACGTGTCCGACACGCTGGGAGGCATGGGGTCGGTGGCGATATCGGCGGTGCCGGTTTTGGAAAATACCACTTCCACCTCAAGCATTTTTTTCACCGCATTTTCCACGTGAAGCTGCATGCGAGTGCTTTGCTCGATGCCTGTGCTTGGAATACGCATGGCATGCATGGCGATGTCGCCCTCGTCCAGTTGAGGGATGAATACCTGTCCCAGCTTCGTGAAGCCGATGCCGGAACCAATCACCAATACTAGCGCGGTTATCACCACCAGCACTCGCCGTCGCAAGGCAAAATCGAGCATGGGCGTGTATATTCGCCTGGCACCACGCATGAGAATATTCTCTTTCTCAGCCACCTCGCCACGCACCAATAGTGCCACCATAGCGGGGACAAACGTGAGCGAGAGTATAAAGGCGGCGGTGAGAGCGAAAATCACCGTAAGCGCCATAGGATGGAAGAGTTTTCCTTCGACTCCTGCCAGCGCTAGGATGGGAACGTAGACCATTATGATGATGGTTTCGCCAAAAGCCGTTGCGCGGCGCACCTCATGGCTGGCCGCGCGGGTAACCTCCAGTCGCTCTTCACGCGCAAGCGGTCGGCCCAGTTTGCGTTGTTTGTCAGCCAGGCGGCGCAGGCAGTTTTCCACAATGATGACCGAGCCATCGATGATGATGCCAAAGTCGATCGCGCCGAGGCTCATGAGGTTGCCGCTGATACCAAAATGCGTCATGCCCAGCGCTGCCAGCAGCATGGAGAGCGGGATGGCCAGTGCGGTTAGGCAGGCGGCACGGAAGTTGCCCAATAAAGCGAAGAGCACTACTATCACCAGCATGGCTCCGTAAAAAAGATTGTGGGTCACCGTCTTGATCGTGGCGTGCACCAGGCGCGATCGATCGAGCACCGCACGTGCGGTGACGCCGGGTGGCAGGGATTGCTTCATCTCCTCAAACTGCTCGCGCACGGCCACGGCCACCGCTCGGCTGTTGGCACCGCTAAGCATCATGGCCGTGCCGATCACAGCCTCATGACCGTCTACACTACCACTTCCCAAGCGCAATTCGCCGCCAATCTCTACCTTGGCTACTTGACCAATGGTAACGGGCGTGCCGTGGTGTTCCTTGAGCGCAACTTCCTTAATATCGTTCACACCGCGTAGGCGGGCATCGGTGCGTACCAATGCAGCTTCGCCATGGCGTTCCACAAACCCGGCACCAAGGCTGCGATTGTTGTGTTCCAGCGCGTTGATGACATCCTGTAGCGTGAGTCCGTAACCCTGCAGTGTGCGCGGGTCCGGAAGTACATGATATTGTTTGACATAACCACCGATGGCGTCCACGTCGGCGACATTCGGTATGGTGCGGAGTTGAGGGCGGATGATCCAGTCCTGCACAGTGCGCAGGTAGGCGAGGCGCTGGACACGATTGGTAAGCCATTCGCCCTCAGGCGTGCGGAAGTTGCCTTCCTTTTCAAACTCAACCGTCCACATCAACACTTCGCCAAGGCCGGTGGTGATCGGTCCCATGGCTGGTTCTATGCCCGCGGGTAGATCCTCTCTTGCGCGGTCCAGTCGTTCGCCAACCTGTTGTCGCGCAAGATGAATGTTGAGTCCCTCCTCAAACACTGCTGTCACCTGGCAGAAACCATTTCGCGACACCGATCTGGTGTCCTCCAGTCCAGCGATGCCGGTCAGTGCCGTTTCGATTGGGAAGGTTACCAGCCGCTCCATGTCTTCCACGGAAAACGCCGGCTCGATCACATTAATCTGCACCTGGTTGTTCGTGATGTCTGGAACAGCGTCGATGGGTAGGTGC
>Ga0310344_10003594_pt1 | contig 11517 bp, 6 predicted proteins | sample HC15DNA20200_MG_FD_203801 | JGI IMG/M metagenome (GOLD analysis project Ga0310344, IMG submission 203801) | Marine microbial communities from station ALOHA, North Pacific Subtropical Gyre - HC15-DNA-20-200_MG | ecosystem: Environmental > Aquatic > Marine > Oceanic | place: Pacific Ocean: North... | reverse complement strand
GGTTGATTACGAGAGTTTTCGAAAACGCCAACTCACCGCTCGTGCCGAACACAAATACATCGGCCTTGGCTTGAGTATATTCCACGAACTTGGCGGTATTGGTACACGGACCAACAGTTACTTCGGCAACCCGGTCACGACATACGATAGTTCGACCGTGCGGGTAGATCCAACTGGCACCGTAACGGTCACCACGGCCTTAGCCTCCTCCGGACAGGGTTTACCAACAACACTAGCCCAGATCGCGGCCGACGCGCTCGGAGTCTCCGTGGACAAGGTCGTGATCCGCGCTGAGAGCACGGCCAATGCCTACGGTCTCGGCACCTTCGCCAGTCGAGCTGCGGTGTTCGGCGCTGGTTCCATCGGTCGTGCCGCGGATGTACTGCGCACAAAAATCAAACAAATTGCAGGTCACATGCTAGAAGCCTCACCTGAGGATATCGTACTCGAAAACGATACGGTGCACGTGGAGGGAGTCCCCTCCCGCGGCATGTCAATGGCGGAGGTCGCCGGTGCTATCTATTTTGCCGAATCTGCGCATCCAGAAGATTTCGACCCAACGCTGGAAGCAACTGCAACCTTTGATCCGGCAGACAATATCCTTGCCAATGGGGGGCATGCCGCAATCGTGGAAGTCGATATAGAAACTGCCATCGTTAAGATCGAGAAAATCTTTGCCGTTGAAGATTGCGGTCAAATGGTTAACCCGATGATCGTTGAAGGACAGATGCGTGGAGGCATCGCGCAAGCTATCGGCGCGACAATGCTGGAAGAGTTGGTACACGATGAATATGGGCAGCTCGTAACTACGACGTTCATGGATTATTTGCTGCCGTGTGCAACAGACGTGCCAGATATCGAGATCGAACATCTAACAACGCCGTCGGATCTCGTACCCGGCGGCATCAAAGGGCTCGGAGAGTCAGCCATGATCTCGGCACCGGCAGCGGTCGCAGGTGCAGTTAACGACGCACTCGCCTGCTTCGGGGTGTCGATCACGCGGGGAGCGATCACGCCAAACCGAATCTTCGAAGCCCTACAAAATGCGAGAAACTAGACCCTAAGTACATGAGAAAAGACCAAGTCATCGAGATCCGTAAGAATACGGTTGGTCAATCCGTGCCGAGCAAGGAAAGCTCGACTTTACTCGCCGGCCGCGCCGAGTACATTGCAGATATTTCTCTCCCAGGGATGCTACATGCTGCGTTCGTGAGATCACCGTTTGCGCACGCGAAAATCACCCATGTTGATGTCTCGGCAGCGGCCAATTTAACCGGGGTTGAATTGGTCTGGACGGGCACCGATGTACTCCGCCACACGCCAGGGATCACCTCAAGCGTGGACCGGGAAGGTTTTGTTCCCACTACGCAACCTGCAATCGCGCATGACATCGTACGTTACGTGGGCGAGACCGTCGCCGTTGTCGTGGCATCAAGCCGTCAAGTTGCCGAAGATGCGTTGGAGCTAATCGACATCGATTATGAAGAGTTACCAGTAGTATCAGATATCGAACAAGCACACGCCGCTAACGCCCTGGCAAATGAGAATGTTCCAGACAACGTCTATTTTCGAAACTCAAGAGTTAATCACGACGTGGACGACGCCTTTAGCAATGCCACTGTAGTTGTCGACGGGGTGTTCCATAATAATCGAGTAAGCGCAGCGCCGATAGAAACAAGGGGTTGTATAGCGCGGCACGAATGGACTAGCGGACTTACAACATTTTGGTCAGCGACTCAAATGCCCGGCATTTTGCGCACCATGTTAGCCATGTTTCTGGAAATACCAGAGCAAACCATCGAGGTGATAACCCCGCAAGTGGGCGGCGGTTTCGGCCAGAAAGCACACGTATTCCCGGAAGAGTTGACCGTCTGCCTGCTGGCCCGGGAGCTTGGGCAGCCAGTCTCTTGGATCGAAGATCGGCAAGAAAACCTATTAAGTGCAACGCACGCTAAGCACCAACTCAATTATATGGCGATCGCGGTCGATGCAACGGGGAAGATCAACGCAATAAAACATCACTCGACCACGGACTCCGGTGCCTACAACTGCCTCCCATGGACGGTCGGAATTGAATCCGAATGCGGCGCACCGATTGTCACAAGTACCTACAAAATCGAACTCGCTCGCGCGGAGACGATCGAGGTCGCGACGAATAAGTGCCCTATTGGATCTTATCGAGGAGTCGGCTATACCGCGGGTCATATTGCACGTGAAAACTTGATCGACCGGGCTGCGCGCGCGCTAAAAATATCACCGTTTGAGATACGGCGCCGTAACGTAATTTTAGACGAAGATTTTCCGTATACAAATGCGACGGGCCTAATCACGCGCGAAGGTACATTTTTAGAGACTGTAAACGCACTCGAACGCATGGTCGACTACGACGCCTTTCTTCAACGGCAAGCGACATTACGCTCGGACGGAAAATACCTCGGCCTCGGAGTCAGCATATTTAATGAAGTAACAGGGATGGGCACCCGAGCCTTAAACTTCCTCGACTTACCAATAACAACTCACGACACCTCAACCGTTCGAGTCGACCCAACTGGAACAGTGACCGTGACGACGTCCTTGGTTTCGGCAGGGCAAAGTCACTCGACGACGTTGGCGCAAGTTGCAGCCGACGCACTCGGCGTACCAATAGAAAATGTTGTCGTACGATCTGGTAGCACTGCAAATACCCAAGGGCTTGGCACCTGGGCGAGTCGTGGCGCAGTAATCGGTGCCGGTTCGATTGGTCGTGCAAGCGACGTCCTACGGGAGAAAATTAAGCAGATAGCCGGCCATATGCTAGAAGTATCCGCAGCCGATATCGTACTCGAAGATAACGCCGTTCACGTCGCTGGGGTCCCAACCCGGTCGATGACAATGGCCGAAGTTGCCGGTGCTATCTACTTTGCTGAGGCTGCCCATCCGGAAAACTTCGATCCCACTTTGGAGGCTACCGCTACCTTTGATCCGGCTGATCTGGTACTCGCTAATGGCGGCCACGCGGCTATCGTCGAGGTCGACATCGAAACTGGGATCGTTCGCATTGAAAAGGTTTTCGCCGTTGAGGACTGCGGCCAGATGATAAATCCTATGGTAGTCGAAGGTCAGATTCGCGGCGGAATAGCGCAAGCCATTGGGTCCTGTCTGCTCGAAGACTTAGTGCATGATGAAAATGGACAACTAACGACGACAACCCTAATGGACTATCTTTTACCGACCTCGATGGACGTACCCGATATTGAGATAGAACATCTTGAAACACCAACTAATCTCGTGCCCGGGGGTATTAAAGGTATGGGTGAATCGGCCATGATTTCCGCTCCGGCAGCAGTTGTCGGTGCAGTCAATGACGCTCTAGCATGCCGTAATGTTTTTATTCGACAATACCCTCTCTCTCCAGAACGTATCTTTCAAGAACTACAGAGCTCGCCAGGCTAATCGTAAAATGAATTTTGACTACGTGATTAAGTTGGATCTTCCACTCAATCAGGCTTGGGAGACACTCATGGATATCGAGCACATCGCACCATGTATGCCTGGGGCAACGATCGAATCACACGACGGTGACGATTACACCGGGCGGCTAGACGTCAGACTCGGGCCAATGGATATGACATATCACGGCAACATTCATTTCGTCGAACGAGACGATGCAGCTAAGACGGCGCTTGTCGACGCCTCAGCTAACGAGATAAAAGGGCGTGGCGCCGCCAAAACTCAGATCAGCTTACGTGGGACCGCTATAGATCAACGCAGCGAAATCACTCTCTCAAGCGAATTCTCCGTGAGCGGAAAAGCAACCCAATTCGGACGGAATGTTATGGAAGAAGTTGGAGAAGCCTTAATGGATAATTTTGCGACTCGCCTGGCTGCAAAGGTGCATGACGACGCAAACACAGTAGCGCGAGATGTCGTTCTAACGAACTCACTTAACCGCAGTAGTGGTCAGCATACGCCTGCTAATCAAGCTATCGAAACGCCCAATAGCGATGGCAGATCTTCATGGCCAATAATAAAACGCTTCGCAATAGGAACAGTGATCACTGCAGTGGTCGTCGCGTTTTATCTCTCCTTGTGATGATCAATAGGTCGTGCACGAGTCGCGCATCAAACTCGTGACCGAGACCCATGGCCCTAAGAGCAATAATCGTTCATGACTAGCACGAACAGTATTCAGGATATATCAGCACTGCTATCGGCCTCTGGTTACGTAGCAGATGAGGATATTGCTACCGCAATATTTCTTGCGATGCGCTTGCGCCGTCCACTGTTAGTTGAAGGCTATGCAGGGGTCGGAAAAACTGAGATCGCAAAGGTGCTCGCCGGAGCGCTCAACACAGATTTGATTCGTCTGCAATGCTACGAAGGTCTAGATGCCGCCTCATCTCTATACGAGTGGAATTATGCCAAACAAATTCTGCGCATTCGACTTGACGAACAATCTTCGCATGACGCAGCAGATACCGAAGCGCACATCTTTGACGAAGCTTATCTCCTAGAACGACCCCTCCTCAACGCATTGCGCCATGGCGGCAATCCCGTTTTACTGATTGATGAAATTGATAGGGCGGATGAAGAGTTCGAGGCATTCTTATTAGAGATATTGGCCGAATTTCAGGTCACGATTCCCGAACTTGGGACCATCAAAGCTGAGCAACCCCCATACGTCGTGTTGACTTCGAATCGGGTTCGCGAACTGGGTGAAGCTCTCCGTCGACGATGCTTATACCTGTGGATAGACTACCCAACTTTATCCAAAGAATTGGAAATAATCGAACAACGTGTCCCCGACATCGAGACCAAACTTGCAACGCAGATTTGTAAGTTTGTGGAAGCCCTGCGCAACATGGATCTTGATAAGCGGCCGGGAGTTGCGGAGACGATCGACTGGGCGAGTGCTCTTATGGAACTGCACAGCAATCACTTAGATGCACAGATAACACAGTCCACGATTGGATGTATCGCGAAAACACGTCGAGACCTTGCGTTGGTGAGGCAACAGATCCCCGAGTTACTCGAGAGTGCACGCCAGAACGAATGAGCACGCCAGGTGTTTCGTTCGCTAGCGCACGTGGATCTCTTGTAACCACCACCGTTGAATTTTGCCGTCTACTAAAACACAAAGGGATAGCGGTATCCCCAGGCGCGTCTCAGTTTGCCGTACGCGCCTTAGGCGAAGTCGATATTACTCGCCGGGCAGAGTTTCGAACCGCACTGCGCATCACGCTATTGACAAAATCCGAAGATATTCCTCTTTTTAATTACTTATTCGAAGATTTTTGGCCGAAAGGCAGTAATGATGATTCCGTACGTGAAACCAACATAACGGATTATAAAGATCCGCCCGAAGATCCGGACAAAAATTCAGAATTAGAGGATAGGGATTCTAACGAAACGCCGGAAGATGGGGATCATGAATCTACCCCGCACGTCGGCGAAGAAAGTCCGGACAAAGATGAGATTCCAGATGATAGCGATGAGAGCCAATTTGCACCCGCAGCACGTTGGGGTGCTCGTCCACGAGTGAAATCCCACAATCAGCCGGTTTCCCCGATGGAACTTGACCGAATCGCGCGAGCACTAGCAACAGAGCTCGCATTGCGACGATCGCGGCGTAAAGAACGTAATCGACACGGTCGCTACCTCGATTTTAGAACCTTGATGCGAAAAAGCGTACACGTAGGTGGCCTACCGTTAGTATTAAGCTGGCGTCGTCCGCGCATAACCCGATCGCAATTACTGATTTTTTGCGACGTTAGTCGATCAATGGAGCAACACGCAAAACTCCTATTGCAATTTGCGCGCGCTATATTCCGACACGCATGGAGGGTAGAAGTTTTTTTGTTTGCCAATCATATGACCAGGGTTACCGATAGATGGTTGGAAACTGACTGGTCTGATCTAACTTCAAGCTTCGCAGACTGCGGCAGCGGTACCGAGATCGGTGAAAGCCTACAAGCGTTCATCGCTGACTATGAGTACTGTCTGACCGGCAACAAAGCGACCATCATAATTTTGAGCGATGGGCTCGATGCAGGAGAGCCTGCAATAATTAAACGAAGTTTAGCGCTTTTAAAACGGCGCTCGCGCAGAATTATCTGGTTAAATCCATTACTGGCAACGCTCGGTTACGAACCGACAGCACGGGGCATGGCCGCCGCCATGCCCTACGTCGATGTCTTTGCGCCAGCGCACGACGTCAATGCCTTCTGGCGCATGATCGAATATTTACGCAGTGGAGAGCAATTCATTGATCGCATAGCGCATGCACAGGCACGACTGAATTAATCTACCCACGAGACACTACGTAAGCCGTTGCTTTACTTCACTCGCGCTCAACACATCACCGAATTGCTGGATCACATTTTCGAGTGCCGCGACGTGCTCGCGATCCGACAATGCTGCGCAACAATCGCTCACTAGCACTACATTGAAATCCATGTCGAACGCAGTGCGAGCCATCGTTTCGCAGCAAATATTGGTCTTCGTTCCGGCAATCACTACGGTTTCGATCCCACGGCTACGGAGTACACGCTCGAGTTGTGACGCACCCGGGACCAGTGAGTTATAACGATTCTTCACGATCAGTGTATCGTCTTCGTGTCTATCCAATTCGTGCCACAACTCGGTACCCTCAGCGCCCGGAGACATATAGGCCATCGTTTTTTCTCGAACCTCAGCCGCAACAATATTATTGAAAAAATTTTCCCAATCGCTCCGCCCTCCTTTGCAATCGAACGCGCTCACGATCCAAACGATCTGCGAGCCTGCGGAACGCATAGACTGAGCAAGTCGATTGATATTCCCTACAATTCCGCGCGAGATTGGTACTTCGGCCGGAGCTCCGGCCTTGCAAAAGGCATTTTGCATATCGACGATGACAAAAGCTGACACCTTTGGGTCGAGCCTATCGTATAGATGATAACGCCCGCGGCGCACTGTCAAACGTTCAACAACATCTGCTCCGATTCCTACCTCATGCATCAGGGATAACTCCTAAATAGTCGAGTAACGGCGGGTCGTCACCATAAACCGTTTCACTGTCGAGTAGGGCTCCACAAACTGGACACGCATACTGGCGTAAAATAACACCATCGATCGTCGTATATGTAGACATGATCTCATTCATCGGTAACTCAATCGGATCTAACTTAGCTTTCCATGCTTCGCCATAGCCTGCGAGCGACTCACCGCAACCTCCACACGATACACTCACCGCCTCCTCCAGGTTGTCATATTCTAACGATACCGGTCGATCCTTGAGAGATTGTTCCAACGCGACGTCACTAACTCTTGCCTTCACCAATTGCTCCCGTCGAGCCTTCGTTGCAACGGTATCCACGGCTCCCCTCGTATCGATAACAACCCCGTACACGTCTGCTGCGACCACAGTTGAGACGATTCCAGCGACAACATCCGTCAATACGGCAGCCGGAGAACGTTGTAGCGGATCGCCTACCCCACCTCCGCCATTCCAGCGAACCTCCAGCGTATCGGTACCCATAAGCGGAAAAACACCCCAATCAACCGGCTCAGTTTCGTGCCCCGGCGCGTCGGACAAAACCTTATGCCAAAGATAGGAATTTGGCGCGCCTGGGTAACCACCGGCCAAACCGTCACTCATCGGGAATGCTGCGCCTTTACCAGACACCACGTAGTGGATGCCCCCATCCGGTGAGTCGTGTGGTGTTATCGCTAAGTCCATTCCGGCACCGCCACGATAATACCCGGCACCACCGGAATCACAGCGCAGGCGCCGGTAACGATAAAGTATCGGAAACATGTTCTCGACAGTTTCAACATTCGCCATGCGCGAGATTGGATTGGGAACCTCGCCACCCACATCGACCCCATCAGCGAAGGTGCGGGCACCGCCAGCACCAGCAAAGGTTTCGGTGAGAATACCGATACCCTCACGATCGTGCTGATTGCGACCGAATTTAAATATCGCGAAATGATTCGCGTGCCAAACCGCTGTCGCCTCCCTTCGGTACTTCTTGCTTGCCGCCAATAACTTGCCAATCGTCGAACACGCCGCGTTATTCACCGATTGGATTGCACCCACGGTAGCAACGGAAACTGGCGCCGGTCGAGTGCAGTTGACGAGCGACCCTTCCGGTGCTGTCATATGGATCGGTCGGATCACGCCTTCGTTCCACGTAATGTCGTAACACAACAGCGGGAATAGCGGAGCGAAGAGACCACCGAGCGACGCCCATTTTGTGCAATTGACGGCATGGGCGCTCTGTGCACTCGATCCACTGAAATCAAACTCGAGTTCATCCTTTCGTTTCGTCATGGTGAGAACGACCTTCGAGATGTCACTTCCCACATTCAAATATTGGCGAGATTGCCATTGACCGTCCGGCAGCTCGAGCAGGCGGGCGCGCAGTTGTGATTCGGAGTTCGCAATGAGTGTTTGACAAGCCTCATCGACAGTCGCAGTACCGTATTTACCAATCAATGATTGCATTCGATCGCGTGCAACGTTATTACATGCGATCATCGAAGAGATATCCAATGCCACCATTTCTGGAGAACGCACCATATTCATCAAGGTATCGAACACGTCGCGGATGATCTCACCGCCGCGGACCAACCGAATTCCCGGTGAACTAAAACCTTCAATATAGATACTGTCGGCGTCTGGGCAAAAGCCGCCGGGATTTTTCGCGCCGATATCGTAGACGTGAACGAAACAAGCGCTCCAGGCGACCAGATGTCCCTGGTAATGGACCGGTGAGACCAAATACACATCAGAGGTATGCAAAGCTGCGGTATAGGGATCATTCAGTAGGTAGATGTCTCCTTCTTCCACGCGGTCGCCGAAACGTCGTATGATGGACTTGCACGCTTCCGCTGCACTGGTCAAGTGATGCAAGAAGCCAACGCCGCCCATGAGTAACGAGCCGTCTGCCCGATATAAGGACACCATGAGATCGTGACCTTCATTTGTGATAGCGCTCCCAGATACATTCTTGAGGGTAATCACGGCCTCATCAACGATACGATACAAACGGTGCCGGATAATAGAAAAGGTGATGGGATCCACAGGTACCTACTCGAATTCGATAACGGTGTTCTGATATGCGTCGATACGACCTATCTGCGCCTCTTGTAATACGATTGTCGTCACTGGAGTATGAATGACCGCGGGTCCGGTAATAACGTTACCCGGCGTCAATTTAGCGAAATCATAGATTGGCGCAACACTGAAAGCATTAAGCGATTCCACCAAGATTTCGCGAGTCCCGATCTGCGCCTCCGATGGGTCGGCTGTGCCAAGTATAGTGCTTACCAGTTCTGGTCGTTGCATGAGTCCGCAACCCGTGACCCTGAACTGGGTCAGCTCCACCCCGGCTTCGCGATAGGCTGAACCTTTTCCGTAACGCTGTTCATAGAGGTGTTCGAAGGCGATAACCTGTTGTTCAATGTCAGCGTCGCAAAGTGGAAACCCACCCGCTACGGGAGTTACCAGCTCATGGACCTGTAACCCGTAACGCATTGCGACGGAACAATCGATACGGATCTGGTCGTCGCCAAAACCTTCCGCACGCAGTGCCGCACGCGCTGCGTTCACCATCGGTTCGAAATGCACATTTAGCTCCCTCGCTGGCGCCGGCAGACTAAGTAATTGGGTTGTCGTATATTCATGGACAACATCAGATGTAACCAAGCCAAATGCGCAATTTACCGACGCGGTATACGGCACCACAATCCGCGCGACATTCAACTCACGCGCAAACACCCCGGCCAACATTGGACACGTTCCGCCGAATGCATGCAGCACGTAATCGCGCGGATCGAGGCCGCGTTCGACCGTGATTTCGTGGATCAGATCCGACATTTGCGAACAGGCTACGCGATAGATACCGAACGCGGCCTCCTCGACCGACATACCGAGCGGCGTTGCAATCACCTGGTCAAATGCCGCAAGGCAGGCTTTGCGATCGAGAGCAATACTACCTCCCAAAAAGTGCTCCGGATGCATATAGCCGACGAGTAACATGACATCGGTCAACGTTGGTTGAGTACCACCATTGCTATAGCAGACGGGACCGGGTCGAGAACCTGCACTTTGCGGCCCCACGGTTGGCGCCAGTGATCCCGGTTCGAGACCGATGATGCTGCCCCCGCCGGCGCCGATTGAAGCGACCTCGATCTTGGGGGCGAGATAATGATAGCGGTTAACCATAGGTTCACGGGCGTAATCGAGTATGCCGTTCTGGATCACGCCAACCTTAGAAGTCGTGCCGCCCATATCAACTGCAATAATATTCGACTCAGAGAGCAATCGACCGAGATGGCGGCTTCCAATTAAGCCTGCGACTGGGCCACATTCGATCATGCCGACCGCCCTGCTCGACGCCTCATCGACGGGGAGCAGCCCACCATGACCTTGCATGACCAATATCGGCCCACTGTAGCCTTCTGCGGCCAGCAGGCTTTCTAGGTTCCCCATGTAATTTTGTACAACCGTCCCAGCGTACGCATTGATAACGGTGGTAGAAGTACGTTCGTATTCTCCAGGTAACGGTGCTATGTCACTCGAGAGAGTCACATAGCATGCTGGCGCAATTTCTTTGATCAGATCGCTGATTAATCGCTCGTGTTGCGGATTGCGAAAGGCCCACAGCAGACAAATCGCTATAGCGGACACCTGTTGCTCTTCGAGCAGATATCGAATCGCCGCTATCGTCATCTCAATGTCCAAGGGTTCAACGATGGCACCCTTGTAGTCGACCCGCTCCGGGACTCCGCGTATACATTCAATATCCACCAACGGCGTTGGGCGATCGGTGGCGACCGGGTGTTTAATCTGGTCTTCAGGTAGACCCGACCAACGGCCATAGGCCCCACGAGTGACACGCAGAGTGTCTTCGAACCCTTGGGTAGTGATCAAGCCAGTATGGCTGCCGCTGGACGTCAGCAATGTGTTGTCGACGACAGTAGAGCCGTGGACAAATAAACTCGTGCCGGCAAGTAACTTACGGCTCGACGAACCCATCGTCGTAGCCGCCGATCGGATGGAGTCGATCACCCCCGTCGCGAAATCCGGCGGTGTCGACAGTACCTTGCCAATATAGACGGTGCCATCACTCGCCGCAATAACAGTATCGGTGCAAGTGCCGCCGACATCGGTTGCGACGATATAGGGCATAGGACTAGCTGCGTTTGCAACCCTCGACTTATAATAATGGACCAGGATAACCGTACACCTGTCGTAATGGAACTCAAACTCGCGCGATCGTCTTAGTAGCAATCGCTCATTACTATCGGGGACCAATGGTGAACACACGAACGCACCGAAAAAGCAATAACGACTATAGCACTCCAGTTCCTTCTGGCTTATACGGTAGACCGCCCTACGAGTATCGCGACTCCACAATGCTATTAATCCAGTTTCAAACAGAACCGAAAATGTTGCGACGTCTTGTCCCAGATCCGCTAAAACCGAATAAAGATAATAATATGTTTGTGTCGGTCGGAAACTTTCTTTGTTCCGGAGTCGGCCGCTACTAT
>Ga0310344_10003593_pt1 | contig 11522 bp, 13 predicted proteins | sample HC15DNA20200_MG_FD_203801 | JGI IMG/M metagenome (GOLD analysis project Ga0310344, IMG submission 203801) | Marine microbial communities from station ALOHA, North Pacific Subtropical Gyre - HC15-DNA-20-200_MG | ecosystem: Environmental > Aquatic > Marine > Oceanic | place: Pacific Ocean: North... | reverse complement strand
GTAAATGCCTACGAAGCTGTTGAACCGGGAGGCTTGGGACTCCTTGTCGACTCGGCCGGACTGGTTTCATTGGTTATGTCCCGAGCTTCAGCCGCCGTCGACCTAGGTGTAGGACTATCCGATCCCGTGGTGCTCGAGGCAGCTGATGGTCATGACGGCTCTTCCACTCCAGTCCATCTGCGTACCCGGCCCAGCACCTTGCCGGACGGACAAGGGAGCGCGACCTGATGCGCCTTGGAACGACCATCGTGACCGCTGCGCTACTGGTGGCCATCCTCGGTGCGGCATTGCTCCAATTCGTCTTTTTGGTGGACTAGCCCGAGGCGGACGATCAGGCGATCAGCGACGAGCCCCGGTGGCGGTGAGTGCGCCGGCGAAGATCAGTGAGATTCCCGCAAGCAACGACACGGCGAAGCCCGTCATCTCGTCGAGGACTGAATTGAGGAGTCCACCCCAACTAAGTACGAGAACCCCGGCCACGATGAGGCCGTTGCCAATCGCCGCCCGGCGGACACCCGTCCGTAGCAGGCGGACCATTGACCAGCCTGAGCCGGCGACCACTACGAGGGCGCCCAGAGATGAGGCCACGGCGGCCGCTACCCGGGGTCCTGCTCCGAAAACGTCGCTGCCACGTGGGAGTTCGTCAACTACGAATGTTCCGGTGATCGGAGCGGCGACGACGACCCCGGCGGCGAAAGCACAGGTCATGACCACCACCGCGGCGATCCAATCGGCGGTGCGTCGACCGGCCAGCAGGTAGATGGTTCCGAGAGCCAGTATGGGAACGTTCAAGACGGCTCCAAAGACGTAAAAGGCTCGGAATGGTCCAGCCGACCAGCCAGCCGTCGCCCCCCACCACAGTGACGCTGCTCCCAGCGCGAACAGGATTAGCGAACAGGCCCAAGCGGCGTCCTGGGGTCGCTTCCGGTCGATCCAGCGTTCAAGCACCGTGGCGGCGAATGCCAGCGACACGAGAGTGGCTGACGCGGCGACCGACGTCTGGGCATTCACGAGGTCACACGGTATTGGTCGGATGGCCAATCGAGTGTCATGTGAACCGTTGCACAAGAGCGTAGGTTTCGAGCATGAGTGAGGTCGGCACTTCCGAGTCGATACCCGAAGCAACGGTGGCTCGGCTGCCCGTTTACTTGCGGGGTCTGCTGGAACTGGCCGACGCCGGAGTCGAGATGGTGTCCTCGGTCTCCCTTGCCGAATTGGCCGGTGTGAACGCGGCAAACGTTCGCAAGGATCTTTCCTACCTTCACGCCCACGGCACACGTGGTGTGGGCTACGAGGTCGGCCACCTAGTAGCCGAAATCAGCGTGGCCCTTGGCGGCAGTCGACCCAGTCCAGTTGTCATCGTCGGCGTAGGCAATCTGGGTCGGGCCCTCAGTCGTTATGACGGATTTCTGGCGGGGGGCTTCCCGGTAGCCGGGCTGGTGGACGCTGACCCGATGGTGGTTGGCCGTAAGGTCGCCGGGATCTTGGTTCGACCGGTCAGCGAGCTTGTTGATGTGGTGGCCCAAGCAGAAGCGACGGTGGGGATTGTTGCCACGCCGGCTACTGCCGCTCAAGAGGCCGTCGACCGATTAGTTGAAGCTGGCATACGTTCAATCCTGAATTTTGCCCCGGCAGTTGTGACGGTGCCTAACGTCGTCGACATTCGGCAGGTCGATTTGGCTACCGAGTTGCAAATTCTCGGATACCACCAGCATCGGCGGACCGGCGCCGGCGACACCTCGCTGGTTGCTGGGTGAGTAGGTTGGCCGTGTTCTCCGGTAGACCGTTGGCACTCTTCCAAGAGGTTGGCAGTGGCCCCCGCTATCGGGAATGCTGGTGTCTAACTGCGGCGTCCACCGCCGTTTATCACTCGCCCAACAACCTTTATTACTCGCCCAACAACTGGACGTGGGTCTTACCCACCATGCCAGAGAATCAGGAGTAGCGGCCCTTGTCGGTCGTCGCCGTCGGACTAAACCATCGCAGCGTGCCGCTCGATCTACTCGAGCGGATGACGGTGCCCGCCTCGCGTCTCCCCAAGGCTCTGTCCGACCTCACTTCACGCGAGAACATCACTGAAGCCGTGGTGCTCTCGACGTGTAACCGAATCGAGGTCTACGCCTTCGCTGAGAAGTTCCACGGCGCCTATCAGGACATTAGGAACTTCTTCGCCGAGGTCTCCCATGTCGTTCCTGAGGAATTTTCTGACCACCTCGTCGGCCTCTATGACGCCGATGCGGCTCGACACCTCTTCTCAGTTTCTTCAGGCCTTGACTCGGCTGTCCTTGGTGAGCATGAGATTTTGGGACAGGTTCGCGTCGCTTGGGAGACGGCAGCCGCCGAAGGAGCGGTTGGGCCGGTGCTCAACCCCTTGTTCCGTCACGCCCTCGAGGTAGGCAAACGGGTTCGCACCGAGACGGCTATTTCGCGCAACATCACCTCGGTTTCGCAGGCAGCGGTTGCCATGGCCACCGACCGCCTCGGCACGCTTGAGGGGCGAAAGGTTCTGGTAGTTGGTGCTGGAGAGATGGGCGAGGGTCTAGCCCGCGCCCTCCACGGTGGTGGTGTAGCCCAGATCCTGGTGGCCAATCGTACTTGGGAGCGCGCCGTCGAAGTGGCCGAGCGTCTCGGTGGCAACGCTGTCCGCCTCGATGATTTGCCCCACCACCTGGCTGAGGTAGACGTGCTCCTCACCTCCACCGGTGCGTCGGCGGTGATCCTCGAACATGGCGACCTGGCAACCGTTGTTGGCGAACGGGATGGTCGGGGGTTGTTGGTTGTAGACATCGCCGTGCCCCGCGACGTCGATCCAGCTGCCGGCGAGATTGAAGGCATCACGCTGCTGGACATGGATGACCTGCGCGATTTTGCCGCAGCAGGTATCCGTGAGCGTCAGCGCGAAGTGACCGCCGTGCAGGCGATCGTCGACGTTGAGCTCGATCGCTATGTCGGCGAATCGACGGCACGGTCGGTTGCCCCGTTGGTGGCCAACCTACGGGCCCGTGGTGAAGCCGTGCGATCCACCGAGATGGAGAGGTTTGCCGGCCGCCTGGGCAACTTGGACGAAAGCCAACGGGAGGTCGTAGATGCTCTCGCCGCCGGCATCGTTGGCAAGCTTCTACACGAGCCCACGGTCAGGATGAAGGACGCCGCTGGTTCGGCCCGGGGTGAGCGCTTGGCCGAGGCGCTACGCGACCTCTTCGACCTGTAGCCCTGCCTTAAGACTCGGAACGACTGTGCGCATCCGGGTGGCCACTCGGGGAAGCGCTCTGGCACGTTGGCAGGCCGACCGGGTCGTCGACCTACTGGTTGCCGCCCACCCCGGACTTGATTCCGATCTAGAGGTCGTATTCGTCGTCGTGGAGACCACAGGTGATCGTGATCGCACCACCTCACTCGAACAGATGGGTGGTCAGGGAGTTTTCGTCAAGGAGGTCCAGGCGGCAGTTCTTACTGGTCGGGCCGACGTGGCCGTGCACTCGGCCAAGGACCTGCCGGCGATCACGATCGACGACTTGGTTCTCGCCTCCGTGCCCGAACGGGCCGATCCCCGTGACGCCCTGGTCGGGTGTCGTTGGGAGGACCTAAAGGTCGGGGCCACCGTGGCTACGGGCTCGATTCGCCGGCGGGCCCACCTTGCCTATTTGCGGCCCGATCTCTCTTTCACCGGCCTGCGGGGCAACATTGGGACTCGTCTCGAGAAAGCTGCTGACTTCGATGCTGTCGTGATTGCTGCCGCGGCAATCGATCGTCTTGGCATACAGCCGAATGTCGTGGACAGGCTGGAACACGATGTCCTGTTGCCCCAAGTTGGACAGGGGGCCTTAGCTGTTGAGTGTCGAGCAGACGACGAGGTCACCCGGGGGCTAATGGTGGCGATCGACCATCAGGCGGCTCGTCGATGTGTGGATGCCGAGAGGGCTTTTCTTAAAGAGTTGGGTGCCGGCTGCGATTTGCCTGTTGCTGCTCACGCACAGATCGAAAGTGACGAATTGGCGTTGAGCGGGGCCCTCTCCTCGGCCGACGGTTCGAAGCTGTTGCGCGCCAATCTTCGAGGTGTCGACGGCCCGACGTTAGGGCGGGCCGTCGCAAGGTTCCTACTCGACGATCAGGGTGGATCAACCCTCCTAGGCCGATGACCATTTCGGTTTCGTTGGCTGGCAAGACGGTGGTCGTCACCCGAGCCACCGAGCAAGCTGGATCGCTGGCCGATGCTCTGGTCGACCGAGGTGCAATCGTGGTCGAGATACCCGTCGTGGCTATTGCCGACCCGCTCGACCGAGGGTTGGCTTTGGCAGCCGCGCTCGATGCCGTCATCGCTGACGGATCTGCCGACGACTGGCTGGTCGTTACCTCACCTAATGGTGCGCGGCGGGTGGCCGAACAACTCTCGGGCCGTCAGATACCAGGGCGAATCGCCGCCGTCGGTCCGAAGACAGCGGAGCCGCTGCATTCTGCGGGTTATTCGGTAGAGCTAGTTCCCGGCAGAGCCGTCGCCGAAGGACTGCTTGAAGACTTCCCCGCACCTCCGCCAGATGGGGGACGAGTGCTGTTGGCACGGGCCGAGTTAGCTCGTGATGTCCTACCCGATGGACTCCGGGCCGCCGGCTGGGAGGTTGACGTCGTTGTTGCCTACCGAAATGTCGAGCCGATGGCCGATCCCGACGTTCTGTCCGCTGCTAGGGACGCTGACCTGGTCACCTTTACCTCGGAGTCGACGGTCAGGCGATTCTCCGCGATCGTCGGAGATCATCGACCGGTGGCCGCAGCTTGCATCGGGCCGATTAGCGCAGCGGCCGCCCGAGAAGTCGGTTATCAGGTCATTGAGGCTGATCCTCACTCAGTGGATGGTCTGGTCGACGCCATCGAGTGCTGGGCGGCTGACGGGACCTGACAGCCGATTGCTCGAACATCTACTGGGGCCGGTCGCCATGTCCTCCGTAGGCTCTCGTGCATGGCCTATCCCGAGTCGCGCCCCAGACGCCTGCGCCGCAGCGCAGCTATGCGACGACTAGTTGCTGAGACGCGACTGTCAGTCGACGACCTTGTGGCGCCACTCTTCGTGCGCGAGGGCATTGAAGAACCACAGCCGGTTTCCTCACTACCCGGCGTTGTCCAACACACACGAGACAGTTTGCGGACCGAGGTGGCTGCTCTACGCGATCTTGGGGTCCCTGCCGTGATCCTCTTCGGCGTCCCGGAACGAAAGGACGCTGTGGGCTCGGAAGCTTGGAATCCCGACGGAATAGTTCAGGTCGCGTTGCGTGACTTGCGCGATGAGGTGGGCGAGGACGTCGTTCTTATGGCCGACCTGTGCATCGACGAATACACCGACCATGGTCACTGTGGGGTTCTAGACAGCCACGGTTCGGTCGACAACGACGTCACGCTGGAGTTCTACGCCCGGGCCGCTGTGGCTCAGGCTGAGGCCGGATCTGACGTGACTGCCCCCTCAGGGATGATGGATGGGCAGGTGGCAGCCATCCGCTCCGCTCTAGATGACGCTGGTCACGACCAAGTGGCCATCCTCGCCTATGCCGCGAAGTATGCCTCGGCGCTGTACGGCCCGTTCCGAGACGCCGTGGATGTCGAGATAGCCGATGGTGGCGACCGGAAGGGCTACCAACAGGACCCGCCAAACGCTCGAGAGGCACTGGTCGAGGTATATGCCGACCTTGACCAGGGCGCCGACATGATCATGGTCAAGCCGGCGCTGGCCTACCTTGACGTCATCGCGGACGTTCGTGCCGCTGTAGACGTGCCAGTGGCCGCCTATCACGTGAGCGGAGAGTACGCGATGGTTCAAGCAGCGGCAGCCAACGGATGGCTGGACGGTGACGCCGTCGGCTTGGAGCATCTGCTCGCCATTCGCCGGGCGGGCGCCGACATGATCCTCTCCTATCTGACTCGTCGGGCTGCCGAACTGATCGGCTGACGGAGTCCGACTTGGGTGCCAACCTCGACCTTTTTGAACGGGCCCTCCGAGTAATCCCCGGCGGGGTCAATTCTCCCGTCCGGGCTTTTGGTTCGGTCGGGGGAACGCCCTACTTCGTTGAGCGAGCGGAAGGTCCGTATGTATGGGACTCCGAAGGTCGGCGCTACATCGACTACGTGCAGTCCTACGGGCCGGGGATTCTCGGTCACGCCCACCCGGCGGTAGTTGAGGCTGTCACTCGTGCGGCATCGGATGGCACCAGCTATGGGGCGCCCACCGAATCCGAAGTCGTGTTGGCCGAGATGGTTGTGGACCGCATAGCTGGTCTCGAGGCGGTGAGATTCGTCTCGTCAGGGACGGAGGCGACCATGTCCGCCATCCGTCTAGCCCGGGGGGCAACCGGTCGCGATGGGATCGTGAAGTTCGCCGGTTGTTACCACGGCCATGGTGACGCGCTGCTGGCCGCCGGTGGCAGCGGTGTGGCGAACCAGGGTCTGTCGGGCTGCGAAGGCGTCACCGACGGGGCCGTCGCCGACACCATCGTCGCTCCCTACAACGTGGTGCCCGACATAGACGAGACCATTGCCGCGGTGATCGTAGAGCCGGTAGCCGCCAACATGGGTCTAGTAGCACCAGCCAACGGCTTCCTAGAGGGGCTTCGGTCCGTCTGCGACGCGGTGGGTGCCCTGCTTGTCTTCGACGAGGTGATCACCGGCTTCCGGCTAGCTCGGGGTGGGGCCACAGAGCGGTATGGCGTTATCCCGGATCTTTGGTGCTTCGGCAAGGTCATTGGTGGAGGCCTGCCGGTCGGCGCCTTCGGCGGCCGTTGGGAAGTCATGGAACACCTGGCGCCACTGGGAGGTGTTTACCAAGGCGGCACCCTGTCGGGTAATCCGCTGGCTATGGCGGCTGGGCGTACCACCTTGGAATTACTCGATGACGGCGCGTTCGACCGTCTGGAAGCAGTGGCGACCAGACTGGCCGACGGGCTGACCAGAGCGTTCGCTGATGCTGGTTTGCCCGCCGTGCTGCCGCGGGTCGGGACGCTGCTCGGGCTCTACTTTGGGGACTTGCCGCCGACCAACTTCGATGAGGCGAAGGTGCTGGCTGACAACGGTTGGTACCCACAGGTATTCCACGCGCTGCTGGACCGCGGTGTAGCTCTAGCCCCGGGCGCCTACGAGGCGCTGTTTCCGAGCCTCGCCCACAGTGAAGCGGTGGTCGATGAGAGCGTTGAGCGGGCAGCCGCTGCGATCGCTGCCAGCATCTGACGGACTAGGGATGGCTCGTCACCCCTACCCTATTTCTTTAACGATCTAGCGCCGGCCCGCCCTTGCCGTTACGACGACGCTTTAGCGTCAAACTCGTCTACGACTCGTAGACCTTTGATCGCTTGGTAGTTGCGACTGGCCTAGCTGTGTTTAAACGCCTCTGTAGTTCTGGAGAGACCGGATCCGGTGGAGCAGATCAGGCTAGGACACTGGTCCATCGGCTAGGTCGCGTGCCGTCTGCTTACCCAACTCCACACCCCACTGGTCAAACGGGTTGATGCCCAGCAGAGCGGCGAACGCCACGGTCCGATTCTCGTACAGGGAAATAAGTTGGCCGAGCGTTGCTGGCGTCAACTCGGGTATTAAGACGGTCGTGGATGGCCGGTCACCGGGGAAGGTGCGGTGGGCCACTAGCGCCTCTTCGACACCATCGGAGCGGACCTCGTCGGCCGTTCGGCCGAAGGCTAAGGCATCAGCCTGGGCCACCAGATTGGTCATCAGTAGGTCTGCGCTTTTGCGCGCCTGGGCCTCGTCGACCTGGCCAGTAGCCATTTGAACCAAGCCAACGAAGTCCACTGGAACGACGTCGGTGCCCTGGTGCAGTAGTTGAAAAAAAACGTGTTGGGCTTCGGTTCCAGTCGCTCCCCACACCACAGGACCGGTGGGCGCGCCCGGGTCATCGCCGTTTTGGCACACCCCCTTGCCCAAACTCTCCATCGACAACTGCTGCAGCCAGGAGACAAACAGGCGTAGTCGATGGGCATAGGGCACGACGGCCATTGATCCTCGGCCCAGGTGGCACCGGTTCCATACGTCTACTAGGGCCAACAGGACGGCAGCGTTCTCCTCCACTGGTTGGGTAGCCGACAAGGCGTCGACTGCGCTCATTCCGGTCAACATCTCGTTGAACGCTTGCGGGCCGATTGCCACCATCACCGGCAGGCCTACTGCTGATCCGATTGAAAACCGTCCACCCACCGAGACTGGGACCTCCAGAATGTGGTCATCCTGGATACCTTGGTCCTGAGCGCGTCGAAGTGCGGTGGTTACCGCCAGCACGTGGTCGATTGCGGCATCGCCGAGCCCGGTGGCAAGCCAAGCCAAGGCAGCGTCTAGTGCTTTCAGCGTCTCGATGGTGGTGAATGACTTCGAGCAGGCGACGACCAGAGTCGACTGCGGTTCTAGGCCGTGGAGGGCCTCGTCCAGATCGTCGGTGTCGATTGCCGATGAGAATCTGACAGTCACGTCGGGATGGGTTTGGTGCTTGAGAGCATCGACAACCAGCGCAGGTCCTAGGTGGCTTCCGCCGATTCCCAGATGAACCAGCGCGGTGATCCGATGTCCGGTGGCCCCGGTAGCCGTTCCGTCTCTGATGGCTGTGGCCAGATAGGTCATTCGGTCAAACATGCGGCGGCCTCGATGTCCGAACCGGATGGTTTTCCGGTCCGGTCTCGGAGAGCGCCGTGGCTTGCCGCTCGGTTCTCTGATCCGTTCACCGCTTCGCCCGCAAGTACCCGTCCGAGGGTTTCGACGACACGTCGCTGGTGGGCTAAGTCCTGGAGATTTCCGAGAACCTCCTCGGTCAGGTGTTGACGGGATAGGTCGACGAGGAGGTCGACACACTTGATTCCCAGCCGTGTCCCTCGGGCGGGATCGTTGGCGAACAGGGCGCGGAGCGAGGGTGTGCCTTCAGCCACCCGATCTTTCAGCTCGGCCCAGGCCGATGCGCTGTGCGCTGGGCCATCTAGAGGAAAGCCGTCGTCAAGAGAGTGATTCACATCGACCATTCTCGTCCGACGGGACCAATGAGCGGAGTCATGGCTGTTCTCCTGGTGAAACTGACAACTCAGGCGTCGGCCATTCGGTCAGGTATGAGGCGAGCGACGCTGGCAATCGCCGAGTAAGCCGTCTCGGCGGTGCTCCGGTCCTGGTCTCGCATTAGGTTTGCCATAACCCGCAGAGCCCATTCCATGAGAGGCCGAGACCTGATGCCCAACCGGGTCAGTTCACGGATCAACGCCGGTTTGCCAATCAACTTCGAAAACAGCCGAGCTACTTTGAAGTAGAGGCCGTACTCCTCATCCAGCAGGTCCGGGTAGCGGGCCAGCAAAGCGTCGTCTCCCCGAGCGGCCGCTTCAGCGATGAGACCGGCGGCCATGCGTCCCGTCTCATAGGCGTAGTCGATGCCCTCTCCGTTGAATGGGTTGACCGATCCTGCGGCGTCGCCGACTAGCAGCCAATTGGGACCCGCCTTGGGGCCGACCGACCCAGCCATAGGAAGACGCCCGCCAGTGGGTGAACCGATTGGGCGCGTGGGGTCGATCTGCCAATGTTCTGGAAGGGTGCAGGCGAACTCTTCGAACAGGTGGCTGGTATTGATCTCCTTGTAGTCCCGAAAGGTAGAAAGCAAGCCGATGCCCACATTGATGGTCCCGTTGCCGACTGGGAAGATCCAGCCGTAGCCGGGCATGGCGTTGCCGTTCCTGTCGCGGACGTCGAGCGAGGACTCGATCCAAGGGTCGTCGTGCAGCGGACTCTCGAAATAGCCGCGGATGGCCATGCCCATCGGATAGGTGCGGTCTCGGTTAGTGCCCAACGCCCGACCGAAGCGGGAATTGGCACCGTCGGCAACCACAACGTGGCGGGCCCGTATTTCCCGCTCGTCGCCAGTGTTTCTATCGACCACGAGGGCACCACCGATGGCTCCGGCCGGGGCGCCGTCTGGTGGGTCGAGTGGACGAACGGCTTCTGTGGCCTGGTGCAGAGTGGCACCGGCAGCCACGGCGTGGTTCGCTACGAAGGCGTCTAGGTCGCACCGACGCACCACGTAGCCGTACCGTGGGAAGGTGTCGTGTTCAGGCCAAGCCATCTCTAGGGTCCGACCGTGGGCGATGGCCCGCAAACCCTCGAAGCGGTGGTACCCCGCCAGAGTCGCTCCTAGGCCCATCTCCTCCAGTTGGTGCACAGCACGCGGAGTTAGGCCGTCGCCGCAGGTCTTGTCTCGGGGAAACGCCTTGCGTTCGACGAACGCTACATCAAGGCCGTGAGTTGCCGCCCAGTACGCGGTGGCGGCGCCGGCCGGCCCACCGCCGACAACCAATAGGTCGTGGTCCGTTCCTTCCATAGTGGGGTAGCCCGTCATCGGGCTGGTCGAATCAGGGACCGTCGTCGTGGGCGACAGAGTCCAGGATGTCCTGGATCTCATCGATCGTGATCGTGGCGGGGTCGAGATGTCCATGCAGGTCCAACTCTCCGGCATAGACAGCGTGGTCGATGGCCTCGGCTAGGGCTGCGTCTTCTTCAGAGCCACTTAGGTTGGCCCGTTCGTAGAGGACCACGCCGATCAGTTCTTCGGTGGTGAGGACGTCGGCCCAGCCAGGCATGCCGCCCTCAACGACGCGGCCGACGCTCGGATCGCCGTAGGGGTTACCCAGCCCGAAGCCGTCTGAGCCCTTGGCAACCCACTCGATGTGGGCGGCCGCCGTCGGGAAGGTTGCAAGCACTTCGCCCTCGGCTAAGGCGTAGCCACTGCCACCATCACCGGTGGCTCCGTGACAGCTGGCGCAGCGAGCCTCGTAGATGTGGTCCCCCTCAGCGAGCAGACCTGTGGCCTCCTGCGGCGGGCGCTCAAGGGTGCCAACATAGGAGATGGCCCAGATTGGCAGTAGTAGTAGCGCACTCGCGGCCCACCACGGAATCTTCTTTCGAGCGCCAGCGGCTTCAACATAGGTCGCCACGGGATCGGGCGGCGCTTCGACCGCCGCTACCGGGACAGTCGCCTCGGTGGCCACGTTTGCGTCGGTGGTGGCCGGTACATCAGTTCCTGGTTCGGCATCCTCAGCCGGAGCAGGGGTGCCGGTGGCCTTGGCCTTGGCGGCCTGCGACCGCTTCAGGAGGTGCTCGGGGATTTCGGTCAACGTGGGCTCTAGAGGAGTCGGGCGGGTCGGCGAAGTTTGGTAAAGCCGGCCAGCGGATGCACCGGTTGGTTCCGGGTCACGGGGAGGTTAGCGCCCTACGTGGCGGCTGCGGGACTCCAGATCTGGCCGCGACGAACTACCTTTCGGATGGGTGGTTGAAGACCTTGCCTTGGTGATAGAAATCCTTTCTGGGGTCGACGCCATAATCCGCCCGCACAGTTCGCGACCGGGGCTACCGATTCCCGCCCGAGACATCCGGTTGTCGGTCGTCCGCGACGACTGTCCAACCGTTAGCATGGTGCCCGCACCCTTGTGCACCATTTCACAAAGTCCGCTGGAGCCGCCGAGGGAGGGCCTAGATCGATGGTTGCATTCGTGACTTCCATCATCGTCACGGTG
>Ga0310344_10003592_pt1 | contig 11522 bp, 9 predicted proteins | sample HC15DNA20200_MG_FD_203801 | JGI IMG/M metagenome (GOLD analysis project Ga0310344, IMG submission 203801) | Marine microbial communities from station ALOHA, North Pacific Subtropical Gyre - HC15-DNA-20-200_MG | ecosystem: Environmental > Aquatic > Marine > Oceanic | place: Pacific Ocean: North... | reverse complement strand
ATTGTTCGAGACGTACGGGGTAGCGCCACTCCAAAACTTCTGGGTCCGTCAGTCGCGAGTTGGTCATATGTGTGTGCACGGCACTCGCGCCGTCAAAATTTAACCCTGCTCCCGCACCGCCGCATAGAGTCTCATAGTACTGATAGTGATCGTTGCCGAATGTAAAGTTGTTCATCGTTCCTTGTGCGTTGGCGCAGGCATTGAGAGCTGCGAGGAGAGCGTCTGTAATGCACTGCGAAGTTTCTACGTTGCCGGCAACGACTGCTGCTGGATAAGCGGGATTGACGAGACTATCCATGGGCAATCGAACCTCTATTGGTTTCATACAGCCAGCGTTCAGCGGCATGTCATTTTTCACAAGCAATCTGAAGACATATAGGATAGCCGCGCGAGCGATCGATGGAGGTGCATTGAAATTACTAGAGCTCGTTGGGGATGTGCCAGCAAAGTCAACGATGGCTGTTCTTTTTTCTTTATTAATTGAAATCTTGACACAAATACGGTCGCCTGTATCGAGCTCCACTGATGAGCTACCTTCTCGAAGATTAGTTAGCTCATTTCGAACACATTCTTCTGCATTATTTTTTATGTGACTCATATATGCTCGCACTCCTCTTAGGCCGAAGCGGGCTATAAGAGCGGATAATTCCTTTACGCCTTTGGCGTTTGCCGCGACCTGTGCTTTAAGGTCCTTAATATTCTGATCCGGATTTCTTGCTGGAAATGGTTGGCGTTTAAGCAGAGTTCTAATCTGCTGTTCCTGAAATACTCCATCGGAGACAAGGGTGACGTTATCGAACAGTATCCCTTCTTCTTCGATGGAGCGGCTAGTCGCGGGCATTGAGCCCGGTGTTATTCCTCCGATATCCGAATGATGAGCGCGCGACGCGACCGTAAAAATTACTTCATCACCCGTGTCACTGAAGACTGGCGTGACTACTGTGACATCGGGAAGGTGCGTGCCGCCGTTGTAGGGTGCGTTGAGCATGTATACATCTCCCGGTCGCATCGGTTCTTGCCTCTGGTGCAACACGGTGGAAATGCTTTCGCCCATAGAGCCCAGGTGTACTGGCATGTGAGGTGCGTTGGCGATCAGTTCGCCGTCGGCATCGAATACCGCACAGGAAAAATCCAGACGCTCCTTAATATTCACAGAGTGAGCCGTTTGTTCGAGTAAAATCCCCATCTGCTCAGCGATATGCATGAAAAGACCGTTAAAAATCTCGAGCATGATGGGGTCACTTCGTGTGCTGAGTAGCTCCGTTATTTTTTGTGGTATCTGCCGTGTTATTAAAAGGTTTCCGTGCTGATCTATTTCCCCTTGCCACTGCGATTCGACGACTGTCGTGGCATTATTCTCAACGATAATTGCCGGACCAGGTATCGATACGCCACAGGGTAGTTGCTCGCGCCGGTAAACTGGTGTCACCATCCAGGTACTGTTAAACCAGATTTTTCGATAGCATATTGCCTCTAGCCGTCCACTTGAATCGATCCATGGTGATTCCTTCGCTCTAGGCACAGGCGCTATGGCCTCGACCTGAATGGACTCGACAACTAGTGATGCTTCATTGCAATGAAAACCAAACTGTCTGTAATGCTCTACGTGAAAACTAGCAGCTATGGATTTGACTGTCTCTTTCCATGGTATCTCGAGCGCAGTGTCTGAACCTGACGCCTTCAACTGTATGCTTCGATTAAACGAGATCGATTGCGGGTTCGCACCTTGGCGACACAAGTCCGCACCGGCCTCACTCTCTAATCGGTCAACCTCATTAGAGAGAAAATCGCCATAGGAAGGTACCAGCGGCGTTTCGATTGCACTTTGTCGCAAAGTTCTCAGGTCTGCTTGACCCATTCCATAAGCCGACAGTACTCCCGCTAAGGGATGGATCAAAATCGTTTTTATACCGAGAGCATCAGCCACCTCGCAGGCATGCTGCCCTCCTGCACCGCCGAAGCAACAGAGAGTGAATTCGGTAGGATTATGACCGCGCTGCACCGATATTTGCCTGATCGCGTTGGCCATCTTCTCTACGGCGATTCTCAAAAAGCCACTAGCCACTTTCGGTGGACTGATAATCTGGTTGCTCGCGGCTGTGACAGTTTTGGCTAGAGCCCCGAATTGTTCTGTAACAATGTCTAAATCGATTGGAGCATCGCCGTCGGGCCCGAATAAACAGGGGAAAAAGTCCGGCTGAATTCGGCCTAGAAGAGCGTTTGCGTCTGTAATAGTCAGAGGGCCGTTATGGCGATAACATGCTGGCCCAGGAAGCGCGCCGGCGGATTCCGGGCCGACTTGTAGGCGCGCTGATGCGAATTTCAAAATCGACCCGCCACCAGCGGCAACCGTATGAATGTGTAACATTGGTGAAGTGAGGTGAACGCCAGCGATCTTGCAATTACTGGTCCGCTCAAGCTTACCATCGAACAGTGAGACATCTGTCGATGTACCGCCCATATCGAAGCCGATGAGCTTATCGAACCCGGCGACTCGCCCGGTTTCAACCATTCCAATGACGCCGCCTGCGGGCCCCGAAAGGATGCTGTCTTTACCTTTGAAGTTGTCGGCCTGAACAAGTCCACCATGACTTTGCATAAACAACAAGGGGACCTTCCCGATTAGCGCGGAGAGTCCGGATCTGACCTGACTAACGTAGCGATTTAGTACCGGTGATAGATATGCATCTGCGAGTGTCGTATCACCGCGCGATACCAGCTTCATTAAGGGACTCGTCTCGTGAGAAACTGAGACATGGTCGAAATCGAGTTCACGCGCAACGTTTAGCGCACGTTGCTCATGACCAGGGTAGCGGTAGCCATGAAGAAGGACGATAGCGATACTAGTTATGCCATTCTGCTTAGCAATCTGTAGATCCGATCGTAATTGAACTTCATCTAGTGGTAAGACGATGTCACCATGTGCCGACATTCGTTCATGTGCTTCGATAACACGTGTATAGAGCATCTCCGGAGTTTGGATGTTTAGCGCAAAGATTTCGGGGCGGTTTTGATAGCCGATTCGCAGAGCATCGCGAAATCCTGCTGTGATGACCAGCGCGGTAGAGGCGCCCTGCCGTTCAAGTAACGCGTTGGTTGCAACTGTAGTGCCCATTTTTACAGTCGCTACTGCAGCTCCTGCACCACTGAGTAGGCTGTTGATACCAAAAACAGCGGCATCCAGATATCGGTTCGGGTTTTCCGATAGTAGTTTTAGCGCGGAGATATGCCCGTCTGGCGCTGCTGCAACGATGTCAGTAAAGGTGCCGCCACGATCTACCCAGAAATGCCACCCTTTCTTAGCAGCGTTATCCATATTGCCCAGTGGTATGCATGATTGGCCGGGGCTCAAGCCTCGACTGTTGGACAAAACTCGTTTTCGAGTTGTTTCTGAACGGGAGCTGGCGCAGTCTCATAGTGGTCGAATTCCATCGTGAATACGCCTTCTCCACCAGAGAGAGATTTTAGTGTCGTCTTGCCGGACCCGGCATGGCCAACTAATGCAATATTTTTGATGGTTCTAGTGTTGTGTGCTGAGGCCACAGATACCCACCTTATCTTATTCTAGATTTTCTAATTGTTTTTATACTGAAAATTTGTGTAGCAACGATTTGGCTACCAACATTAACGGGTGCGTACTGGGAGGTTATTACGCCGACATCGCCGATTAGGGCCATACTGTTTATAAATGTCCCCCTGGCGGAGCCAATTCCGGTAGCGCTTAATTAAGCGGCGAACAATTCGCTCTTAGGCGTTCAAATCTGGGATTCGATCGCTCTCGAGCTGCGTGATCATATCTTTCAGCATTAGCTTACGCTTTTTCAAGCGTTTCAACATAATCTGGTCTACGTCCGGGTCGACCACCAACCGGGAAATCACTCGATCTAGATCTTGGTGCTCTACACGCAACTCTTTGAGTCGCCCCACGTTTTTGAATACCCCAATTTCAATTTTATCTATCACTAATCACTACGTACAGGCATAAGCCAGTCACGTTCAGGATCGCCAAATGCTAGGAAGAAAGGATTCAGAAGGCCTTCTTTCATGTTATAGCGCAGTTCCTGACCAAGAAGGTCAATCATACTTCCTCCAGCACTCTCTAGGATAGCCTGAGCGGCAGCCGTATCCCATTCGGAAGTGGGGCCAAGGCGTGGATATATATCCGCCTGGCCGTCAGCTATGAGACATATTTTCAGTGAGCTCCCCATGAGCTTGAGTTCGTGCTTTCCTAGGACGTCAAGGTATGTTGCAAGTGCGTTGCTTCGGTGGCTTCGGCTGCATACGACCCTAACTGGTCCGGTTTGTCTTGATGTCACACTTATCTTTTCTATGGGACCTTTAGCGACCCGTTTTGATGCGCCTAGTTCGACCGCGCCAAAGTATTCAATTTTTTTCGCGGGCGCTAGAACTACGCCCATTGTTGCACGATGCTGTTCGATAAGTGCGATATTAACGGTAAACTCCCCGTTGCGTTTGATAAATTCCTTGGTTCCATCCAAGGGGTCCACAAGCCAATAACTATCCCAACTGCGGCGACTGAAAAGCTCGTTAGTAGGAGATTCCTCAGAAAGGATAGGTATAGTCGGCTTGAGCGAACTAAGTCCGTCGATGATGATTTCATTCGCACGGCGGTCAGCTTCGGTTAGCGGCGATTTGTCGTCTTTTAACTCTACGGAGAACTCGCTACCGTAAACGTTCATAATGACATCGCCTGCTTCTGCTGCTATCGCCCTTATATTTCTGAGCAGGGAGGAGTACAAACTCCTTTTCATTGCTGATTTCGAAACATCATAATTGGATCAAATTTGTAGCCAGGGACTAAAATGATTGATTCGACGTGCACTATGATTCCATGGAATGAGGTCGATACCGTCATGGTCGATATGGATGGTACGCTTCTCGATCTCGCGTTCGATAATTTTTTCTGGCGCGAACTTGTTCCCTCTCGCTACGCTCTAGATCGTAATCTATCAGAGGAAACCGCTCGAAGGGAACTAACAGTGCGCTATGAGGAGCTCGAAGGCCAATTGGCTTGGTACTGCATAGATCATTGGAGCGACGTTCTAGGAATCGATATTAAGGCTCTGAAGTGGGAGCACCGTGACCTTGTCAGGTATTTGCCCCGAGCGACAGATTTTCTTGCATTCGTCAAACAGCGCGATAAACGATTATTGCTCGTCACTAACGCACATAGGGACACATTGGCTGTAAAAACTGCTCAGACTAAGCTTGATCGAAAGGTAGATAGAATTATTTCGTCGCACGACTATCGAGTCCCGAAGGAAACACAAGCTTTCTGGGAGCGACTGCTTGTAGATGAAAATTTCGATCCGGAGCGGACCCTTCTTGTCGAGGACAGCTTGAGTGTGCTTCAGGCAGCGAGGTTGTTTGGTGTGAAGTTTACTGTTGCGATACGTCGGCCTGATTCAGGTGAGCCTGCTCGAGAGATATCATCATTCTCCTCGGTTGATAGTATTCACGATCTCACTCAGGAGTCTTCGCTGGGGAGCAACGTTTTTAGCATAGTTGGGTTTGAGTAGCCTTTGCCGGCTTAGTTTCGATTACGCGTGCGCCTGCCGCCAGGCTTACCCCGCTTGTTCGGTGGATGGTTGCCATAGGCGCGCGGTTTTCGTAATCGTCTGGGCGGCATCTTGATTTCGATAAAATTTTCTGGGTCTATGGATTTTACCGGTATCTTTCTCCCAATATAATTTTCGATATCGGGTAGCGAGATGGCATAGTCCTCGCACCCAAAGCTAATTGCGTTGCCCGATGCTCCAGCGCGCGCGGTACGACCGATACGGTGGACGTAGTCCTGGGCGTCCTGTGGAAGGTCATAGTTGAAGACGTGCCCTACGTCGGGAATATGTAATCCGCGGGATGCGACATCTGTGCCGATCAACACGGGTAACTCGCCCGAATGGAATGCCTGTAACATCCGAAGTCGTTTACGTTGTGGCACATTACCTGACATCGCCTCTGCGTTTATACCGTTGTGCTTAAGGTAATTCTGGAGTCTATCGGCTTCCTTCCGCGTGTTGACGAAGACCAGTGAACGCGCAGAGTCCATCTTACGTAATAGCGTTATTAGTAGAGGAATTTTTTGATCGTTCGAGGGAAAGTAAATACATTGCTTTACTCGATCGACGGTCATCTTATCCGGCTCAATTCTGATTAGATCCGGATCGTTCATGTGCTCGTATGCTAGCTCTAGAACCCTATACGATAGCGTAGCGGAAAACATCATGTTAAGGCGTTTAGAAGGATCCGGAAGGCGTCGAAGTACATACCGGATGTCCCGGATGAAGCCAAGATCAAACATACGGTCGGCTTCGTCTAGCACCATCACTTCTATTTTTCGCAGAGTGAAAACTTTTTGTTTGAAATAATCTATTAGTCGGCCTGGCGTCCCGATTAATATGTCGACCCCTTCGGCAAGTGTGCGTCGTTGCTTTTCATAATCAGTACCGCCGTAAGCGAGGCCTAGTTTGAAGGGAAGATGTTTGCCTAACTGAACGGCATCGGCGTGAATTTGTACGGCGAGTTCCCGCGTTGGCGCTAGTATAAGTGCTCGAGTTTCTGGAATTTTAGCCGGTTGAGGTGTCGTCTCGATTAGCCGGGAGAAAAGAGCAACTAGAAATGCTGCGGTTTTTCCTGTTCCCGTTTGTGCCTGGCCTGCCACATCCTGACCTCTAAGCGCGACAGGCAGAGTCTTGCTCTGAATCGGCGTGCAACGACTGAACCCTGCATCCACAATGCCTTCGAGGAGCTTTCCGGGGAGCCGTAATGAGCTAAATTCCAGCTCAGTGAGATGGTCTTGTGAGATTGATTGTGTCTCAACATTAGGAGTTAAAACTTGCAAATTAAGTTCTCAACGGTTAAAAAGGTAAATACCTAGGCGAGAGTTCTCGCTTCCTCAGATACCCATGACATTCCTACACGTTTCATAAGGAAGCATTCAGTAGCAATATTGTGCCTGACTGGTCTCACGGCGTCACTTTCAGTTCCATTGCTTTCGAGCCTCTCTAAGTGACTATCCCGGTAGAATAGACAGTAGACGGTAGAATAGACAGTAGACCGAAGAAAATCGGAGGACCCGTAAGTGAGCGAACAGGTCATACATACAACAGACGATACGTTTGAAGCAGATGTAGTGAATTCTGAGCGACCGGTGTTGCTAGATTTCTGGGCAGAGTGGTGCGGGCCGTGCAAGATGATCGCGCCCGTATTAAACACAATTGCCGAAGATTACGGTGACCGTTTGCAGGTAATTAAGTTAAATATAGACGAGAATCCGCTGACTGCTCCGAAGTACAATGTGCGGAGTATTCCGACTTTACTGTTGTTCCAAAATGGTACGGTCACGGCTCAGCAAGTGGGAGCCGTGTCCAAAGCGCAACTAACAGCTTTTCTAGATCAACATATCCAGTCGGATAAGGCAGAGGGATAAGTTTTTTCAGCAACCTTGGTAAATATAGGTGAGGGGATACTTGGGTAATTCAGCACGCGCTCGGTCGAAGGACGGCCACAGGCATCATCGAGATAATAAGAAGCGATCATCGCGTCGCAAGAGACCGCCTCGCGAGGAATTTCCGGACGATGAGGCGTTCGAAGTAATTCCAGAGGAGGAACTGGAGCAGACGAAGCTGGCGATGAATCTCGCCGAGCTTAAGACCCGGCCGGCGTCTGAGTTGGTCAAGGTTGCGCAATCCATGGGTCTTGAGAGTCTGGCACGTTCGCGCAAGCAAGATATTATCTTCTCTATTCTGAAAGCACACGCCCAAAAGGGCGAGAATATTTTCGGCGAAGGCATACTGGAAATTTTGCAGGACGGCTTCGGTTTTCTCCGTTCGCCGGACAGCTCTTATCTTGCTGGTCCGGATGATATATACGTTTCACCAAGCCAAATCCGCCGCTTCAACCTGCGAACTGGGGATACAGTATCCGGACTCATCCGCCCACCGAAGGATTCAGAACGCTACTTCGCGATGCTAAAAGTCGGTCAGATCAATCATGATTCGCCGGAGGAAGCCAAAGGTAAGGTTCTATTCGAAAACCTTACGCCCCTGTTTCCGAAAGAACGTTTGCAGCTTGAGGAGGGTAACGGGAGTACCGAAGACCTAACGGCACGGATCATCGATATGGTTGCTCCGATCGGTAAGGGGCAGCGTGGATTGATCGTTTCGCCGCCTAAAGCCGGTAAGACGATGTTATTACAAAACGTAGCTGCATCTATCGTCGCGAATCATCCGGAGATCGATCTCATAGTGCTTTTGATTGATGAGCGTCCAGAAGAAGTTACGGAGATGGAACGTACAGTTCGAGGCGAAGTCGTTTCCAGTACTTTTGATGAGCCGGCAACCCGGCATGTCCAAGTTGCGGAGATGGTGATTGAGAAAGCAAAGCGCTTAACCGAGCATAAACGCGACGTTGTTATCTTGCTTGACTCGATTACGCGTTTAGCGCGAGCCTATAATACTGTAGTGCCGTCGTCGGGTAGGGTTTTAACAGGGGGCGTGGATGCAAATGCATTACAGCGCCCGAAGCGATTCTTTGGTGCCGCGCGTAATATCGAAGAGGGCGGTAGCCTAACAATTATTGCCACGGCACTTGTAGATACAGGTTCGAAGATGGACGAGGTTATTTACGAGGAGTTCAAAGGTACAGGTAACCTCGAGATCCATCTGGACCGGAGGATATCAGAGAAGAGAGTTTTCCCCTCGATTAACATCAATCGTTCCGGTACGCGTAAGGAAGAATTGTTGACCGATGCTGAGGAACTGCAGAAAATTTGGGTATTGCGTAAGGTTCTTCATCCGATGGACGAGCTAGCCGCAATTGAGTTCCTTCTCAATAAACTGCAGGATACGAAGACCAATCTTCAGTTCTTCGAGGCGATGAAGCGTTAGCGGTCGGTCCGGTCCAATTAGGCGCGTTCGCGTGCCATTGCTCTATAACCGATATCTCTCCGGTAAAACTCTCCCCCCCAGCCGATTTTCTTGATGGCGTTATACGCTAAATCGTGCGCGACGGTTACTGTATCGCCTAGGGCAACGGTGCACAGCACGCGTCCGCCATTCGTCACCACATCGCCATCCTGAGTACCTGTTCCGGCGTGGAATACCTTTACGTTATCGCCCAGGTCTTCGTCGAGGCCTTGAATGACAGCGCCTTTCTCGTAGCTATCAGGGTAGCCTTTGCTCGCCATAACCACGCCTAATGACGCCCTCGGATCCCAGGCAATGGTGGCCCGATCGAGAGAGCCGTTGCAGGCATGTAAACAGAGTTCTACTAGGTCTGTGCGTAATCTTGCCAGTACAGGTTGCGTTTCCGGATCTCCGAAGCGGCAGTTAAACTCAACCACTTTCGGTTGGCCTTCTGAGTTGATCATGAGGCCGGCGTAAAGAAAGCCGCGATAGATGTTGTTTTCATTTTTCATTCCATTTGCGGTTGGAATCATGATTTGTTTCATGATTCGGTCATGTACTTTAGGAGTGATCACGGGCGCTGGCGAATATGCGCCCATTCCCCCGGTGTTGGGCCCTTTGTCGCCGTCATCACGAGTCTTATGATCCTGTGAAGTTGCTAAGGGGAGAATTTCAGTTCCGTCGACGATGGCAATGAAGCTAGCTTCCTCGCCGTCTAGAAAATCCTCTATCACTATGCTACCGCCAGCATCACCATATGCGTTCTGCTCTAGCATGTATCTGATGGTAGCTTCCGCTTCTTCATTTGTTTCGGCGATGATGACGCCTTTGCCGGCTGCAAGGCCGTCAGCCTTTATGACTATAGGAGTGCCCCGTGACCCAACGTAATCCAATGCGGGAGCGACCTTGTCAAATGATTTGTAAGCTGCGGTTGGAATCTCGTAGCGGGCTAGAAAATCTTTCGTAAACGATTTCGATCCTTCTAGTCTCGCGGCCGCAGCACGAGGCCCGAAACATTTCAGCCCTGCCGCATCAAATTGATCTACGATTCCGGCAACCAGAGGTTGTTCAGGACCGATGATCGTCAGGGCAACGGATTCGGTTTGGGCTAGCTCGACGAGAGCATTTAGATTGTCGGCATCGATGGGCACGTTGCGAGTCTTCGGTTCTGAAGCTGTTCCTGCGTTACCGGGAGCGACAAGAATTTCTTTTACGAGAGGTGACTGGCTTACTTTCCAGGTCAGAGCATGTTCCCTTCCGCCTCCGCCAACGATTAATACTTTCATCGCGTTCTCATCCTCTACTAACAGGGATCAATGCCGGAAGTGACGCATTCCGGTCAGAACCATTGCAATGTTGTGTTCGTCAGCGGCCCCGATGACCTCGTCGTCACGTATCGAACCGCCAGGCTGGATAACAGCGCTGATACCGTATTTAGCCGCTATGTCTAGCCCGTCCCGGAAAGGGAAGAATGCATCCGAAGCCATTACTGCGTTGCTGATATCTAGATCCTCGTCAGCAGCTTTCATGGCAGCGATGCGCGAACTATCAACGCGACTCATCTGTCCCGCACCGATTCCGAGCGTCCTACCATCGCGTGCGTAGATGATTGCGTTTGATTTCACAAATTTCGCGACAGTCCAAGCGAAATGCAGGTCCGTAAGCTCAGATACGGAAGGCTTTCGCCTCGTCACGACTCTTAGTTCGGCGTCATTCAGATCACTCGTATCGGCATCCTGAAGAAGGAGCCCTCCTTCTATTGAACGCAGATTCGGAAACTGACTTGAAATACTTGCTTTCTCCAAAAGATCAGCAACTTCGAGTACCCGTACATTTTTCTTCTTTTCAAAACACTGCCTTGTTTCAGCGCTGAATTCGGGTGCGATGATGACTTCAACAAACTGCTGATTGAGAATTGCAGTAGCGGTGATGTTATCCAACGGCCGATTGAATGCGATGATACCGCCGAACGCCGATGTGCGGTCCGTGCTATAAGCAGCCTGGTACGCGGAGAGCGGGTCTGGTGCGACGGCGATTCCACAGGGATTGGCGTGTTTTACGATGACACAGGCGCTTTCAGAGAATGCCTTGACACATTGGAGTGCCGTATCAGCATCTGCGACGTTGTTGAATGACAGGGGTTTCCCCTGTAGTTGTACAGCACTTACTATTGTGCCGGCCGTATTGTCAGAGGCGCGATAATAGGCTGCGGACTGATGGGGATTTTCACCATAGCGAAGTTTCGAGATGCGGTGCCACCCAAGAGTAAGGGACTCGGGGAATTTGTCGGTAGGATCTGCTTGGTTTCTTAGATACTGGCTGACTGTAGCATCGTATCGAGCCGTGTGTGTGAAAACGGTTACGGCTAGTTGCGCTTTCATCTCGGCGGAAGGTTCGCCTTCTCGATAGGCATCCACGACATTGTCGTAGTCGGCTGGATTGACAACGACAGTCAGTCGTGCGTGATTCTTTGCAGCGGCTCTTAGCATAGCCGGCCCACCTATATCTATATTCTCGATCGCGTATTCGATAGTACAGCCTGCTTTAGTGATGATTTCTTCAAATGGGTAGAGGTTAACGACGAGCAGGTCTATA
>Ga0310344_10003591_pt1 | contig 11526 bp, 9 predicted proteins | sample HC15DNA20200_MG_FD_203801 | JGI IMG/M metagenome (GOLD analysis project Ga0310344, IMG submission 203801) | Marine microbial communities from station ALOHA, North Pacific Subtropical Gyre - HC15-DNA-20-200_MG | ecosystem: Environmental > Aquatic > Marine > Oceanic | place: Pacific Ocean: North... | reverse complement strand
GAATTGGTGATAGTCAGAATTGGCGGAGAACTCTCTTTAGTCAAATCAATATCATAGATATGTTCCATTGAGTACACATTTGAACTTCCTTGTATTCTTATCCAGACATCAACTTCTCCCGGCACCATGTTCGATGCCGTCAAATCTACCACAATTTCTTCTTCGAAGGTGATGGATGTCGGTGTGGATGCCTGACCGTCCTGAATCAAAGCCAAGTCTAGTTGCAACGCAGGCCACTGTGAAGTAGGCGTGATGGAAATCGGATGAGGTTCAGACAAAGTTGCTTGGGTTGTGGAAATAGAGAATGGAACACCAAGATTCCAGATTCTCTGACCCGAACTTTGCCCTGCAGAATCCACCGCTTCACATGTTACTTCTCCGGGACTTCCTCTGGGAATCTCGGCCCATAATGAACGGTCAGCACCCTCGCTCAGTTGCAGCGAATCTGCACCACTGCAGCGAATATCCAATTGAGTCACACTGCCTTCGTCTGTAAACCAAGAAGATATGTCATCCCAACCCGCCCATATGTGCTGACCCCCGCTTGGGGACGGGAACCATGCACTGTCGACAGGAGCATCAACGGTCCATTCTGGAGGTTCATCTACAGGTATCGGAGCTGTAGTGAAATCAGCGAACAAATCCTCTCCTAATGGCCAATCTTCTATCTCAGTATCTGGTAGAATTGTAAATCTCAAACGTCCATCAGATAACTCCTCAAGTGTATGTGACGAGGAACCATCTCCCAAACAAGTTCCACGAATCGGAGCAGGAATTGGAGAATCCTCTTCGAAGCTTACATCTCTGCCTTCGCATTCCTCCCACATATCTAGGCGCAGATCAGGCGTAACTGGGAAGTTGAATTCTAGACTTGAACGAGTCATATTCGAAGCGTTGAGGACCAGCGTGAATTGATTTCCATTAGTCACTCCTGGAATGGTCATTGTGGCATTCAACCAAAGCTGAACACGGCATTCATCAATTCCGTCAGAAGAAGGAATGTCGGTGTCACAGTCTCGATTATCGTCGGGTATCACCGGAATTTCTTCACATTCATTCCCGAAAGCGGATGTACATTCTCTAATCTCTGAATGCCTAGGTGGCACAATGTTGAATTCTTGAATCTCGACTCCGTCCTCTTCCCAACTTGTATTCTTCCAACTGACTCCGTCGCCACCTCTGTGATAGTCACCATCTCTAATTCCTATGCGGGTAAGAGTGTGCTCTATGCACTCGCTGGCCAGCGCTCTGAAGATTTCACGCTCATCGGTCGACAACCAACCATCGCCACCGTCGTTCGGATCAATCTCGGCCATGAACTCATCCATGGTCGTCCTAATGTCATCTGCCAAAGATTCGTTTATCCAAGCAACTGCCCGTACTTCAGCGGTTTGCCAATTTGGATTGACATCGAAAACGAACTCCGCATTAGTATACTCGAACATATCTTCGAATGTTATCGAGCCACACTGATCCTCTAGAGAACCTCCGCCACCGAATTGCTCCATTCGCAAAGATTCGTCAGTAAGATTACTATTCGTATGACTGTATGGACAAACTAAACTCATCATCAGGACAAAGACGAGCGAGAGTGGAACGACAACCTGTGCCATCTTCATGAGTGTTCTAGCGCAGGTTAGCATGATGATACTATCGTCTCAGAAGAGTAATTGAAAACAAACTCATTAATGTCAATATCTTCGCGACATATAGGTGAATTATTGAAGAATCTTGGTCATAGATTAGGAGGTTCTGGGACTCCTCTTGAGAATACCACTCAATCTCTAAGAGAGTCAATTGAAAATACCATTTTTAATCTCAGAAATTTCAGATACTGGGAATTTGACATTCATGAATCTTCAGATTCCGAGATATTCGTATTCCATGATGATGAAATTCACATAGATGGTAAATCCCACATTCTAAACCACCTCAGTTTAACCCAAATCCAAGAACTCGGAAGCACGCTAGGAATCTCAATTCCAACTCTAAGTGAAGTGTTGGAAATCCTCAACGAAAGGCCCGAGAAAGTAATGATTGAGGTGAAAAGCCTCCTTACTGAAGAGGGTAGAGGAAAGCTAGTAGAAAGTGTGAGTGAAAATCACAATCTCACACTAATGGCATCTCCTTCAAGATTCGAGAAATCATTCCCTACTGAATCTAGGGAATATTGGCACCAAAAGTTAAGAGAATCGAAAACTAAGTTAGTCAGAGTGAGAAGGCACAGAGTAGATCTGTTCAAAGCTTCAAAATCAAGGATACTTTGGTTTCTGGCGAAACCGAAATGGCCTCCTTTTCTCTAGTTTAGGGCCCCCTAAACATTTTATTTGATATCGTTTGCGGAGGGTCATGGATAAAGTCAGGAAATTCCTGTCGGCAAAGGAAAATTGGACATATATTGCAGCAGGTATGGTAATCATAGCATCCACTCTGTACTTCATTTTTGATGTGAATTATGAGCAGTGTGATGATGATGAAAACTGCCTAGTAGTAGCTTACGAGGTTAAGGATACATATCTCATCTGGGATAATAATCCACAACACCTTGCAGATAGACTAAGTGAACTATTAGACATGGATGTGGAGATTTATGCGGTAGCTGATGAGGCTGCAACAATTGAGGCAATCGACAAGGGTAACGCCGATATCGGGTTCGTTGATGGAGCCGCAGCTTGGTTAGCTTGGGAAGTGTATGGACTAGATGTTCTAGCAGCCGAGCATAAGTCTGATGGGAGGACTTACTACAATGCCGCAGCTTGGGTGAGGGCAGATTCGGATATGGCAGCAGCGTATCTTGATGATGATCCCGAGACAGATCCCTTTGCTCTCATGGAGGGCAAGACTTCGTGCCACACAGGTTGGCTAAAGAGTGCTGGTATGCTAATCCCAATGGGCTATCTCATTGGAAATGGATATGCAGAAGTAATCGGAGATCCAAATGACATTGATTCACTCAGGGCCACCGTGACCAACTTCTTCTCAGAAGACTCGAGCATCCCTGAGGGTGGCACACCTTACTCTGGCTACAAGGGAGCCCTAAGGTGCATGATGGACGGAACAGGGGACATTACCCTTGCCAAGGATACTGTTTACGATAGCTATTGTACTGGTTCAGATGCTAACGATTGGTGCTTGGATAGAGACGATGTAGTGATGCTACCTGCATTTGGTCAAGCGCCAAGTCACCCAGTTCTCTACAATCCAGAATATTTGGATGAAGATACAGTTCTTGCAGTTCAAAATGCAGTGATTGCACTTGATGACGATGAAGAGGGGAGACAAATCCTGAAAGATTTGCTAAATACCGAAGGAATGTCACCTGCAAACGCTGAAGACCACTTGGGTACATACGCAGCAGCGGTGTCCAATGTGCCAGGAATACAGGCTTACTTCTCTTGAGTATGCGAGTTTTGGCCATTTCCCTATTGTTAGTGGTTCCCGCCTTATGCGGATGCCTTTCTGATGATTCAGATGAATACGCATGGCCAGATGTCATTGCATCTGATTGTAACATTGTCGAAGAATATGAATTGGAATGTTTAGAATATCTCAACGGTCTAATGAATCCAATTCTATCTTTAGAACATCCATATTCTGATGAGTTATGGATTATTGATCTGAACGGTTTTATCATTTCTTGGCCAACTGAATCCAATTTTGATGCAAATAACCCAGGAACAAATGTAGCAGATTTGAGCTCCTTGATTGGAAGATGCCACATGGAGCAAGGACTGCTAGGATTTGCCTTCGATGACGATTTTGAGAACTCAAACAAAGTCCTTCTCTCATACATAGAGTCTGGGCCATGTGACGGCCCAAACCAATCCAATCTAATTTTGGCATATGCTGAAATTGATGCTCAGAACAATCTGAATTTAGAATCAATTACCGTTTTAATGGAAATCGAGCAACCCTATCGCAATCACAACGGAGGCCATCTAGTTTCAATTGGTAATGGAGAATTTCTCTGGGGTATAGGGGACGGAGGAAGTGCTAATGATCCGGAAGGGCACGGCCAGAACGAATCAACAAAACTAGGTTCAATCCTGCTCTTTTCCTTTGATGGTTACCAAATTTCTCCTTCTACATCAATCTCATCACCAGGCGAAGATCCATACATTCTACACTATGGATTGAGGAATCCTTGGAGATTTGATCTGGACATCGAAAACCGACTCTGGATTTCAGATGTAGGTCAGAATTGTTGGGAGGAAGTGAATTTAGTTCCTATGCTACAATCAACCAACTTCGGTTGGGCTGAAATGGAAGGCCCACAAAATTTCGTAGCTGGAGGGGAATGTAATTTCAATAGTTCAATTTCGACTCCAGAGATAATTCATGCATACTCACACACTAATGGAAACTGCTCAATCACCGGAGGTTTCTGGATGGACTGGGGACCAACTTCTCTGCGAGACTCGTATATCTATGGCGACTTTTGCTCCGGATCGATTTGGGCAATTAGTAATTCTAGTGGAACTTGGGAGAATAATCTCATAGGTACGGCAGGGAAAATGATAGTTGGTTTTGGCAAAGGTCATGCCAATCAATTGATTGTTTTTGGATGGGATGGATCGATAATTCAACTAGCTGAAGCCAATTCAGAATTGTAGCGATTTTTTTGCAGTTTAGGGCCACCTAAACTTGATAAATAGAATGTCTGTCCGAAGGTTTAGGGAGACCTAAAAATGACTAAAAAGACAATTACAATGTTGATTACACTGCTTCTGTGCACATCTGTTTTGGCAGGTTGCACAAGTGACGATGAAATTGAACTAGATGGCGAAGATGGTGGCTACGAGTATGCATCCAATGTCGATAACCATCGCATGCTGATGGGTGATGTTTGTGACATCAAGGACCTATCTGGAGCATACGATTGGGACGAAGTTTCGGATATCTATGGGAACGGAAAGTACGCTGAGAAGTCCGACGGATCCTTCAGGACTCTGGAAGGCTTTGCATCCGCTTCCGGCAAGAACCACGCTTACGATGCATTCTACGGGGCAGACGGCTCTTGGGATGACTTCGTGTCTGCTGCTATAGACGGAACCGGAGCATTTGCTGGCGAGTCCGATACCGTAAGAGATCAGGCCGTTGAGAAGGGAATTCAGAACGGTGTAATGACCGCCTACGCAATCCACGAGCTCAATGCTGCCATAATCAAGGCCGAGGCAGGAAACTGGGGCCCTGACGATGCACAGCACGCATGGGACGAGGGATGGGCATTCTATCACGGCCCTGACGATTCTGACCACGACTACGACGGATGCGGACCATTCGCTACTGCAGCCAAGAGAGGAGGTAACTTCGGAACAGGTGACGCAACCAACATAGCCACACTCGCGGCAATGAATGCGGGACTAACCGCACTAGAGAATGAAGACATGCAAGGCGTGATTGACGCTCGAGATGAAGTTCTCAGACAAATTGTCATCGTCTACTCACAGGCTTCCGTAAGGTATGCATCCAAGATGACCGCTGACCTAGCCGACGGGGACACGGCAGACTATGACAAGCATCAGGCAGAGGGTCATGCCTTCTACAGAGTCATCGAGGCATATGTAGCCGAGTACACATCGATTTGCTACAACATGGTTTCACACACAGTTTCCTCGGATAATTCCCAGGCATCTTGTGAGGCATACATGTACCTAGAGAATTACACCTCTTCCAACGATCCAAATGGAGAGGAATTCACAGGCTGCTACAACAGTGTGACACACGCTCAGCACGAGGGAATGTCAGAAGAGGAGTGCGAAGCTTTCGGATGGCATGTCAATTACTATTCTGACATGATTGTTGCAATGTTTGACTTGAGTAACGACGGTGATGCTTCCGCAGACTACGAGGCAGACATCAGAGCATGGCTACAGCCTGCGTGGGACCACTACGGAATCACTGCAGACGATATTGGAACACTCCAGTAAGCATCATAGAAAAGTTGGCGGGGAGATCTTAGGTTACACCCCACACAATTATGAAATTCAGAATTGGATTTCTCCCCGTCAACCCAATTTTTCCCCTTAAGGGAAAAATTGGTCAACACAATCATTCAAATGTGGGTCGTCTACGGATTGTTATGCAACCCGTAGGAGAGTCAATCCCGTTCCTTCTTGCAGTGCTGGTGGTAATCAGTTCCTCTTCAGGTTGTATTGGCAATTCTGAACAGACAGATGAGCAGATTTCTCTCGAGGCATTGACTATTGCTGCCGAGATTAAGCCAGAATTAGTGGGAACCGATCAGGATCCAAACCTCCTCGCAAACTTTCTTTCCGAGGAGTTGAAGGCTGATGTCACAATCTATCCGGTTCAGTCTGAAGGAGCAATGATAGAAGCACTAAGATTCGGTCATGCCGATATTGCATTAATGAGCTCATCAACAGCTTGGATGGGTTGGAAGGAGTATGGATTAGAGGCATTAGGGGCAGATGAGAAATCCGATGGTAGAGCATACTACAATGCTAATGCATGGGTAAAGTCGGGCAGTGAAATGGCTCTTGCACATTTGGATGACGATCCACTCACTGACCCATTCGCCCTATTGGGCGGAAAAACCTCCTGCCATACAGGCTGGCTAGACTCAGTTGGAATGATGATGCCCATGGGTTTCCTTCTCGGACTTGGCTACGCTAACATCATTGGTGACCCGAATGATGTGGAATCGCTGAGGAACACTATCCATTCGTTTTTTAATGACAACTCATCAATCCCCGAATCTGGGACTCCGTACTTTGGTTTCTCTGGCGCTCTGAAGTGCTTGTCAGACGGTACAGGAGATGTTGCTTTCGTCAAGGACACAACAGTAGACACATTCTGTGCAGATGATTTACCACATAGGGAAGATTGGTGCCTAGAAAGATCAGAATATGTATCTCTAACATCATTCGGAAAAACACCGAGCAGCGCCTTGATGTACAATCCTGAGTTTCTGAACCTCAGCATAGCCCAGAGAATTGCTAGCACCCTAGTCTCAATGAGTGAAGATTCAGAATTATCGACTCTTCTACTCAATACTCTGAACTCACCAGGAATCATTTCCACGGATGCACAGGAGCATCTAGGAGGATACTCAGCAATTGTAGTCAATATTCCTGGAATGCAATCCTACTTCACTCAGAATAATGGAGATTCTTCAAAACCGAATCTTAGTGTCATTAGAATCGCTTTCGGACCAAAACATTCGACAATTGAAGATACAGATTTTGATAGTCTGAAAAACTATCTAGAAATGTCCCTAGAAGTCGAGATTGAAGTCTTTAGATTTGATTCCAATCGTGCAATCATCGAAAATCTCTCGGCGGGAGAGGTAGAATTAGCATTCATCGGAGGAATCGCGGCATGGTCCGCTTGGAAGGAGAGCAACCTTTCAATAATGGCAGCAGTACAAAATTCAGATGAGAGAATTTACTCCTTTTCACAAGCCTGGGTAAGGTCAGAAAGCGATATCGCCGCCGCCAAAAATGATGATGATCCTCTGACTGACCCTTTTACTCTTCTAGCCGATTCAAATCCATGTCTGACAGGCCTAATTGATCCAGTTGGAGCTTTAATTCCTATGAGTTTTCTCATCCAGAATGAATATTCACAGAATGAAGTCGATTCTTGGAATCCGTATTTGTTGCAAGAGACATTATCTTCCTTCTTCAATTCTCAATCTTTGAACTTCCCAGCAGTGAATTCTGAGTACTACGGCGCTGCCGGTGCACTACGCTGCCTTTCAGAAGGATCTGGCGATGTAGCCATAATCACGGATTCAACTGTTGATACTCTTTGTGGAAGTTCCGATTCTGAAGAGAATCAGGAATGGTGTCTGGAACGTGAAGAATATGTCAGCCTGCAAATATTCGGAAAGGTTCCAGGTCAATCTGTAATGTACAATCCCGCATTCTTGGATGTAGTATCTAGGACGGCAGTATTGAATTCTCTGACTTTGTTGAATTACGAAATTTTTCTTGATAATTTTTCTAGGTCGGGAACGATTTACACTGGATGCTATGATTTCTCAACTCATGTAATCGATGAAGACTCTCCAAGATCAGATTGCGGGTCTGAGATTCTAGCGAATATTTTTGATTCTCCAGGGATAGTTAGAACTACATCACAGGTTCACTTGGGGAGTTTCTCACAAACAATGGCTGTATTCCCCGGACTATCTGTTTATGTGGAAGATTACCCTGCATCCGATGAATAAAGGAAGACGATTTGATGACTGAAAATAATGAGAATCAGAATTCGGAACCAATCGTTTCATTGAGCGGTTTGACCATCGGATTTGATTCAAAGAATCCTCTAGTACAGGTTCCAGATTTGAAAATATACTCTGGAGAAATCGTTGCTATCACCGGAGCTTCAGGCGTCGGCAAGACAACACTTCTCCGTACAATTGCCGGATTAGTAAGTCCAATTACAGGAACATTGGAAGTTTGCAATTCAATACTTCCGAAACTTCCGCCTCGTGGATCCGTAGGATACATCCCTCAGAGATTGGGTCTGGTTCGTCATGCTAGTGTGAAGCATAATGTGATGATGGGGGCTAGAGCCGGCCACACCAATCCTCATGCAATTACTCCGTCGGCAGAGTCACTGTCCAGGACCAAAGATGCGATTGAAAGAATGGGCCTTACAGACAAGATTGACGAACCAATTCGAAGACTCTCGGGCGGGCAACAGAGAAGAGTTGCAACTGCACGTTCTCTGGCACAATCACCTAGGCTGATTATGGCAGATGAATTCCTCAGTGAGTTAGATGAAGAGACATTGAATAGTGTATTATTCGAGGTTACTGAATATGTTCGTTCAACTCAAGCAGCTCTAATCGTAGTGGAGCATGATGTATCTCGTGCTAAATCGATGGCAGATAGGATGCTAGTCATTGATGACGGAAGGGTAAATCCATTCCTTTCCGAAACTACAGCACTGGAGGTTAACCTATGATTACAGGTTTCGGAAAGAACTCTTTCGCCCTCCTCGCACTATTCATTTCGGGTTTTGTTGTTCTAAACGGGATGATTGACGATTGGGGCCGATTATCAGGTAGTTTTCAAAATCTCATAGACTTCTTCCATCAATCTTTGTGGCCACCAGATTGGACGGTTCTGGAGGCACAGGCATATCCGGTGTGTACAACTCCAGAACCATTCAGTTTTACTTGCTCTACTGCTTGGATTGGAATGACTGAGACAATAAAGATAGCATTTGTCTCAACAATTCTTGGAATGATTATATCTCTACCAATAGCACTTCTAGCGGCTAGAAATCTGAACTCTCCAAGAATCTCATACCTGGCCAGATTCATCTTAGCCGCTGGCAGAAGTCTACCAAGCCTAATCTGGGCAATTTTCTTCGTAATTCTGATTGGACTCGGCCCTCTATCGGGAATTTTTGCCATGACAATTTACACGGTCGGTTACTTAGGAAAACTGCAGTACGAGGCTATCGAGGGTATGGACAAAGCCCCTCTCGATGCGGCGAATTCAATGGGGTTATCGAAATTTGAGAAATCTCTTGGAGTGGTGATTCCGGAGTCTGCAAATCATTTGATTTCACAGGCTATTTTCATGTTTGAGTACAATGTAAGGCACGGTACAGTAATCGGAATAGTAGGGGCCGGTGGAATTGGATATTACATCAATCTATATCTCAAGTTCTTGCAATATGACAAAGTCATGGCTTACTTGATAATTATCTTCATCACCGTTCTACTGATTGATTTCCTCTCAATATATGCACGATCATTCTTCAATGAAGAAGACAATGTGAATAGGCCTTCTTGGTGGGGAGTAATTCTTCCCGATATTCTAAGATGGCAGTGAGTCGTCAGCGACAATCCTGATTGCACCTTCATCATAGTAGATGTGAATATTATCTCGAACTTTGGCAGTCAAGGATGCTAGTGCCTCGTAGACCTCCTTTTCCTCAACCTTGAACGCATCAGCTGCACGCTTTGTGGACCAAGCAACCCCGACAAAGTCGGATGCAGAAATCCACTTCAACAGTCGTAATTCGAACTCGGTGAGGTCCTCAAACGCCATTTGCTCAACCCCTGAGATTGTAAAGAGGCAATCAATCCTTGCCAAAATCAGCCTTGGTATGAGTCGACCATAGCGCGGACAGCCTCTTCCACAGCTAATTCACCATCCAGTAGTCCTTCTAAGGCTGAGATAAATGGAACTTGGAGATCCATCCTACGCGCCCTATTGTTGAACATCCTACATGCCCGAACTCCCTCGGCTACCATGTGCATCTCTCCTTGAGACTGTTCCAGAGAGAGTCCGGAACCCAACTTCTCGCCTAGAGTCCGGTTCCTACTACGCGGACTGGTCGAAGTCACATACAGGTCACCGATTCCAGCAGGGCCGAATGCAGTACCGGACTCTGCGCCCATCGCTTCCAGCAGCATGATTCCCTCGCTAAATCCAGATAGAACAAGAGCGGCCTTGAGGTTATCACCGCCTTCAGGGTGCAGACCATCGACAAGTCCACATGCAAGCGCTACCGTGTTCTTGAACGCGCCCCAAAGTTCTGCGCCAATTGGGTCATCAGCAGCCTTGAGAATCAAATTCCCAGTCGTCAGACGCTCTGCAATCCTGTCTGCCACACTGCGGTCATGACATGCTACCAGAGCGGTGGTCATCACACCTCTAGCAACCTCAGGGGCAATTGTTGGCCCGGTCATCACAACAACAGGGTTGGACTTTCCAGCATCTTGCAGACGTCTCTCGATAGCATCTGAAATCATTCCAGAACCACCTTCCTCGGAAGGGGCCAGTCCCTTGGCTAGATCGACAAGGACATGAGAAGGCCTGAGATGAGGGATTAAGTCGTCGACTACTGACAGAATAACCCCACTTGGCAATGCGAGTACGATTATCTCGCATCCTGAGGTTATATCGGAGAGCTCCATAGTGGCCTGCATCTTTGGAATAGGATAGCCTGGTAGATACTTACTGTTCTCACCATTGGTCATCATCGTCTCGTAGACTTCCTGCTCAACTGTCCAGCCGAGCACATTGTGCCCATCTTCGCACCAGACATATCCGAGCGCTGTGCCCCAGTTGCCAAGTCCAACTACTCCAATCCGTGCCATATACAAGGGGCCCAACCTGCCCGTTATGACCCTATGGGGGTTGACCAACTGAGGCGTTGCCTTATTGATGTAAAATCCCCCGCGCGGTAAAGAGCAGGGGTACCCGAGTGGTCAAAGGGGCTGGGTTTAGGTCCCAGTGCGTAGTGCTTCGTAGGTTCGAATCCTACTCCCTGCACCACTTTCATCCATAGCCTGTGGCATCACTAAAGAGCCCACCTCTTGCTCACTGCATCATTTTTCCAGACTATTGCAGCCCTATAGTTCATAACAGATGTGAAGAAGCCCGGGGCAATGACACGAGCACATGCTTTGTTTGCATGCCTAATTTTGATTGCTGCACCTCTTGCTGGTTGCCTTTCTGGTGACGATCTGGAGGAACTAGTCGACGACATCATCGGATGTATGGATGAGAATGCTGCCAACTACGAAGAGAATGC
>Ga0310344_10003590_pt1 | contig 11530 bp, 8 predicted proteins | sample HC15DNA20200_MG_FD_203801 | JGI IMG/M metagenome (GOLD analysis project Ga0310344, IMG submission 203801) | Marine microbial communities from station ALOHA, North Pacific Subtropical Gyre - HC15-DNA-20-200_MG | ecosystem: Environmental > Aquatic > Marine > Oceanic | place: Pacific Ocean: North... | reverse complement strand
AGGAGAGCCGTGAAAAACTCTAAAGGCGCGCGCCGAGCGGGTAGCTCCTTTTCGCGATGAGAAGCTTATTGTGGCGTGGAATGGTCTCATGCTCTCTGCCATGGCCCGAGGGTACCAGGTGACCGGGGACGTGCGATACCGTGAGTCCGCCGAGCGAACGGTGGGATTTCTCTCCGAGCACTGCTTTCGCGATGGCTCTTTGCAGCGCATCTACAAGGACGGTGAGAGTAAGATCGACGCGTTCCTCGACGACTACGCCTGCCTTGCGGAGGCCCTCGTGGATTTGTATGAGGCAACCTTTCACCTTCCGCATCTCGAACTCGCGGAGAAGCTCGTTAACACCATCTTTGCCGAATTTCGTGATACGGCGGATCGTGGACTCTTCTATGCGTCGGAGCGTCACGCGGATCTCTTGTGCCGACGGAAGGAGTACCTTGACAATGCGACCCCCTCGGGAAGTTGGGTGACGGCCTTGACTCTCGCCAGGCTCGAGCGGCTTACGGGAAAGGCAGAGTACCGTCAGTTTGCAGACGAGGTTTTGGCAGGTGTTGGCTCTCTGGTCGACAAGGCCCCTCTGGCGTTCGGCACGGCCCTTCTCGCGGTGGACTTCCTTCAGGGGCCGGGGCAGGAGATCGTTGTGATTGGAGATACCGACGAGAAGGAAACTCAGGTTCTTTTGCGGGCCATTCACCGTCGTTTTCTTCCCTCCCGAGTTGTCACCGGCGCTCCGGACGTCGTGGACGACGACACCGCGAAACGCGTGCCTCTACTCCGGGATCGGGGACGTGTGGACGGGAAACCGACGGTCTACATTTGCGAGGACTTCAGCTGTCAGACGCCTGTGAATGACCTGGAAACGCTCGAGAAAGCCCTGAGCGGCTACGTGCGCTAGCCGTTCAGTCCGGAGTGTTCAGAAGTTCGGTCTGCTCCGGTCGTTTACCCGACGTGGATCCCTCCACGATAGCGGACGATCGACCGGGTTCGTGTGCTGTTGCTCCTCGAGGAACGTTGGCGTCTTCTACTGACTTTCCGCGTTACTTTTTTCGCGTTTCACATCACGCATCATCAAGAAAGCGCAGACAATCATGATTGTGGCACTCAAGACGAAGACCGGACGGGCGTCGTCCGCGAAGACTTTTTTCATGAAAACTCCCAGTGCAGGAGCGACGAGCCAGCGAGCTCCGGTGAGAACACTGTGAATGCCGAGATAGATTGGCACGTCTTGTCGATTCTTGGCGAAGTGGAGTGAACCGAGCATCCAGACCAGAGATCCGCCGCCGAAGGCGATGCCGCGAAAGACGCGTCCGAAGTAGACCCAGGAGATAGTGGGGGCGATCGCGAATATCAGGTAGTCTGCCGCGGCGAAGAGGTTGAGTATCGCGCGGAGCGACAGAGGAGAGTGGCGGTCGAGCTTTCTGCCCCAAAAGGGCATTGTAAGCGCCATGACCCCCTGGACCAAGACCACGTTGATCAGTGCCATATCGGGGTAGTCTGCGTTGAGAAAGTCCACGGCGTGGATTTGTGTCAAGGGGATCGACATGATGTTGGCGAACCCGAAGGTGCAGAAGTAGATCTGATATCGCCGAAACCGATGGTCTTCGCGCCAGATGCGCACAAAGTGTTTAGTAGTTTTTTTCAGAGAGGCAGCTGTTTCGTTGTTAGACCTGTCTTGCGCGCGTATTGGAATGAAACGGAAGATCGAGCTTCCAGCGACCCCAATGGTCGCCATGATCGGAATCACGAGGCGAACTGCGGGCACCACGTCCATGCCGAAACTTCTGTGTAGAAATCCTCCTTCGAGACAGGCCTCTAGTCCTTCGGAGATCAAGAGAGCCAGGATCGCGGTTGTGATGAGCTGAAGCTGGCGATTTCTGCCCACGATTCTTCCCCGGTACTCGGGTGGGTAGTTAAAACGATAGACCGAGATCCGGGCGGGCATGGTCATGAGCTGAAGAGTTTGGGCGAGGGCGTGTATGAGAACGTACACGAGAGCGAATCCTGGCTGCACGAAGAATGTTGCGATCAGGACACAGCGCGCCAGGAGCTCCGGCCAGAAAACGAGAGCAAGTTGCGAGTGGCGCGAGGCGAGGTGAGCGGTCCAGAAAGTGAGGAGCATTCCGGCTCCCTGCCCCATGGTCATCAACGCGACCTCCGCGTCACTGGCGTCGAAGGCCTTCTTGGCGATCGCGGGGCCGAGCTCGAGTACGGCAAGGACGGCGGCCGTCAGGACGCTGGCGCACATGTCCAGTTGGCGCGTGCGGGACGCTATTGGGTCGAGATTGAGCAATGGAGGAGCCTTCGGTGCGGCAGAAAAGCTCCCATTCTAGCCGTGCTGTCAAGCCTTCGAACAGTCACGAAGTCCCAATGACGGAGCCCGAATGTCGCATGACCGAGATCGACAATCGAGTAATGGAGTCCCGGAACTTGATTTTCTCCGGTCATTAGTCCTTTAGTATTCGATATTTGGAGACTATGCGGGTTCGCCTATCGTTTCCAGGATTTGCTCGAATCGAGCGTATTCCTGGAGGAGTCTGGAGAAAGCCGTGGTGGCTTTCTGGAAGTTGTTTTCTTTTGCGCTGACTTCGAGAGCCTCGCAGGCGTCTCCCAGGTCCCGCGCATAAATGTTTCGACTGGCCCCTTTGAGGCTGTGCCCCTCGTCTGCGATTTTCTCGAAATTCAAAGAGAGCAGGGCTTCGTGGATATTTTGAATGCGGGCCGAGGCGTCGTAAAGATAGGCCTCCGTGAGTTCCTGGAAGAACTCGTAGGCCTCTTCCTCTTCAAATCCTCCCAAATTGCGCAGAGACTTCAGATCGAAGCATTTCGCCAAGTTTTCCGGCCAGACGTTGCTGTCGCCCATTTCTATACTCCATAAACCTCGTAAAATCTCCCCCGGGATTGCTAGGCACTGACCGTTCATCGACTCGTGGGACGGGTAAGATTGAGCCAAAGTGCTCGTTGACGATAGTGATCTTGTCGAAAGCTTTTGGGACTTTTGCCGAGAGCCCATAACGAAAATTGAAGGGTTTTCGGAAGTTGTTTGGACGGATTTCACATTTAGATCACGCGCGGCTCAATGCTTGTTGGCGAAGCGTCCGAAACTTTGATATAGTCCTGAGTTTTGTCACTCGGGCGATGACGGCCAAAGTGCTGGTTTCTGTGTGACCACTCGGAGACGATGAACGTGGAACTCGGATCCAAGAAAGAGCTACTGGTCAAGACCGTCGGTCGGCTTATCCGCCGAGATGCCTTGCCGAATATGCTCAACATTCTCGACAAGGCTCGTGCGGTCGAGGTGTCCGAGGTCCTTATCAATTTGCCGCGCCCCGAGAGACGGACGGCTTTTGGGGCGCTCCTCGATCACGACGTGGCGAAAGCGGCTGAAGCGCTGTCGGAATTGCCTACCGAAGTCGCGGTCAATCTTCTCGAGTGGCTCGAGGTGCACGAGCTCGAGGGGCTTTTTCATCGACTGTCTCCTGACGACGCAGCAGTCTTCATGGATCAGCTCCCCGAAGATTTGCGCGAAGAGCTTCTTTCTCGTATGAAGGTCGAGGAGAAGGCGGAGGTTCAGGAACTCCTGACCTACCCGAGTGAGACCGCCGGGCGTATCATGACCCCGAACGTTCTTGCTCTCGAGGATGATGTGACGGTCGGGGAGGCAATCACGCGACTGCAGGATCTGAGCGACGAGCTGGAACTCGTGTTCTATGTCTACGTGGTCGATAGTCGTAAGCATCTCGTCGGTGTTGTCAGCATGCGGCAGCTGCTGATCTTGTATTTGCGTACGCCGAGCGAGCCTCTGAAAAATGTCATGAGTACGGATGTTATTAGCGTCCGTACGCACACCGATCAGGAAGAGGTGTCTCGTATTGTCGCGAGCTACAATCTTCTTGGGATTCCGGTAGTGAGCGAAGAGAACAAGCTCGTCGGAATCATTACCGTCGACGATGTCATTGACGTCATCCGCGACGAAGCTACGGAGGACATACTCGGGCTCGCGGGTGTCGAGGCCGACGATCGGGCACTCGGTACGCCCCTTCGTTCCTTTCGCCGGCGTATTCCCTGGCTCATGGTCAGCCTTGTGACCGCTTTTTTGGCGTGTTACGTTGTCGCCGCCTTTGAAAAGGATGTTCTGGACAAGTTCTCGCGCTTCGCCGTTCTTTTGCCTCTTGTTGCTGCCCTCGGGGGTCAGGCGGCCACGCAGACTCTTACTGTTTTGGTGCGAGGTATCTCGACCGGTGAGGTGACCAGCGAAACTCGTCGTCGGGCCTTTTTCAAGGAGGTCATGGTGGGGGTCGTAAATGGTGGAGTGGTCGGCGTGGTCGGCGGTATTGCGGCGGGCTTTCTCAACGGGAGTGTGGCGATCGGGCTGGTGATTTTCGGCTCTCTTGTCGTGTTGATGATCATTGCAGCGTTCGTTGGCACCGTCGTGCCGTTCACCATGCGCCGTTTGAACTTTGACCCGGCGATCGCCTCAAGCGTTGTGGTGATCACGATGACCGATATTTTCGGGTTCCTGGTTTACCTCGCCTTGGCTTACTACGCGATTACGTTCTGGCCCCAATCCCTGCCGCAGCTCTAGCAGATTCCTGAAGGAGTCAGCCCTGTGAAAATCGGTCGTCGGGACTCGATTTTTGCCACGGAGCACTTGATGGGCGAGCTAGACGATTCTCTTCTTGAGCTCGTCGAGGATGTTCAATGCCTCGAGCGGGGTCAGGCTGCTGACGTCGAGTGCCTTGATTTCCTTCAGCACCGGATCGTTGGTGTTCTGGAAGAGGTCGAGCTGGAGCGAGTCTTTTTTTGCCTGTCGACCTGCGTCCGTTGAAACTTCACCATCTTCGACCTCTTGATCGCCTTGGATAGCTGGAGTGGGTGCGAAGGAGGGGCGACCCTGCAGATCGAGTGATTGCGTCTCGAGGTTGTGAAGAATCTCTCGGGAGCGGCGCAGCACGGGTTTCGGAATGCCGGCCAGTCGCGCGACGTGGATGCCGTAGCTCTTGTCGGCTGCTCCTTCCACGACTTTCCGCAAGAAGATGATCTCGTCGTTCCACTCCTTGACGGAAAAAGTGAAGTTGCGGACGAGTGGCGAGGTGATGGCGAGCTCTGTGAGCTCGTGATAGTGTGTCGCAAAGAGTGTGCGGGCACCTAGCTTGTGGGCGATGTGCTCGGTAATTGCCCAGGCGAGGCTGATTCCGTCGAAGGTGCTCGTACCGCGTCCCACCTCGTCGAGAACGAGAAGGCTGCGCGACGTCGCATTGTTGAGGATGTTCGCGGTCTCGTTCATTTCCACCATAAAGGTGCTTTGCCCGCGAGAGATGTCGTCGGCTGCTCCGACACGGGTGAAGATCCTGTCGACCACGCCAATGCGGGCCGAGCGGCACGGGAGGAAGCTTCCCGTATGTGCCAGGAGTGTCAAAAGCGCCACCTGTCGGATGTACGTGGACTTTCCGGTCATGTTCGGACCGGTGATCACCATGATGGGGTGATCCTCTGTCAAGGAGAGACCGTTGGGCACGAAGTCGCCGGGGGCGAGAATGGTCTCTAGAACCGGATGCCGACCGTCCTTGATTTCGACTTCCTCACTGGCATCAATCTTCGGCCGGACATAGTCTCGTTCCCGGGCGATCCGGGCAAAGGATACGATAGCATCGATTTCGGCTATCGCTTGCGCTGCCGTCTGAATGTCTGGGATCCGGAGAGCGACCGCTTCCCGGAGCTCACTGAAGATTCGGTACTCGAGCTCCATTGCGTTTTCGCGCGCGTGGAGCACCTTGCTCTCGTAGTCCTTGAGCTCTGGTGTGATGTACCTCTCGCAGTTCTTGAGCGTCTGCTTGCGGATGAATTGTGCCGGGACCTTGTTCGCGTGAGTGTTCGTGACCTCGAGGTAGTATCCGAATACGCGGTTGTAACCCACCTTGAGGCTCGCGATACCGGTCTCCTCGATGGTTTTTTCCTGATATTCCGCGAGCCAGCGGGTTCCTTCTTCGGACATCTTTCGGAGCTCGTCTAGCTCCACGTCGTGACCTTCTCGAATCAGGCCACCTTCCCGTACCGCGATCGGTGGGTCTTCGACCAGGGCGTCTTTCAATTGCTGTGTGAGCTCTCTGAAATCTCCCAGGCCTTGACGGCGATCGCGAAAGAAGCGGCTTTCCGTCGTTTCCAGGTGGATTGCAATATCGGGGAGAATCTCAAAAGAGCGGCAGAGTGCAACGAGGTCGCGTCCGTTTGCGCTGCGGTAGCTGACTCGGGTGCAAATGCGTTCCAGGTCATGAATGGAGCGCAGCCCGGCGTAGAGCCCATCGAGCATTGCCGAATCTTGCGTGAGGCTGGAGACTCCTTCTTGTCGGTAAACAATCGCATCGACCGTTCGTAAGGGCTTGAGAAGCCATTCCCTGAGGCGTCGCGCGCCCATGGAGGTGGCCGTGCGGTCGAAGCTAGAAACCAGCGTGTTGGATTTTTCGCCACCGATGAAAGTCTCTGTGAGCTCCAATGCCCGTTGAGTCGCGCGGTCAATAGCCATGTAGTCCGCGCCCTGGAAGGGCCGGATTGCGCTGATGTGCTGAAGCGCGTTTTTCTGTGTTTCTCTAAGATAGTGCATCAACGCGCCTGCCGCGCGGATGCCAGTTGTCAGATGCTCACAGCCGAAGCCCTCGAGTCCGCGAGTCTTAAAGTGGTCGGTGAGAGTTCGGTAGGCTTCGTCTTGATCGAAGCGCCAGTCGGGTTGCGTGGTCAAAAATACTGACCGCAAGGCGTCTTCGATGTCGTCGAATTTCGCGAGATCTCTTTTGACTGACTCCGCCAGTAAACACTCCGCGGGTGAAATGCGTGCTAACTCGTCGAGGACGCGTTGACGATCTTCGCTCTCCCAGAGGAAGAACTCTCCCGTCGTGACGTCTACCCAGGCCATTCCCGTTTTTCGGGCGGAGGCTGCGAGGCACACGAGGAAGTTGTTCGACTTCTCACCGATAAGTTTTTCGTCAGTGATGGTGCCGGGGGAGATTACGCGAACGACGTCTCGATCAACGAGCCCTGTCGCTTCTTTGGGGTCCTGGATTTGCTCGCAGATCGCAACCCTTTGCCCCGCCTTCAGAAGGCGGGGCAGGTAGGAGTCGGCGGCTTTCACCGGAATGCCCGCCATGGGGATGGGCTCTCCTTCGGCGTTGTGATTTCTGGAAGTGAGTGTGATTCCGAGAATCTCCGAGGCAACGCGGGCGTCGTCGAAGAACATCTCGTAGAAGTCACCCATGCGGAAAAATAGCAGATCTTGAGAGTGCTTCTCTTTCATCGAGAAGTACTGCTGCATCATGGGCGTCTGGCGGGATTTCGAACTCACCATGGGGGGTGTCGCTCCGTGGGCGGAGCCTTCCCTTCACTCGCTAGTACCGACTGTTTTACGGGCGATGACCCGTGTGCGTTGGATACTGCCTGTCCTCAGGACAGTGCCATGGGAGATTTTAGGGAGGTGGGCGGTCGTGTCAAGAAGACTCGGATTTCTCCGCCGCTTCGTCGCCCTCGACGAAGATCGAATCCCAGGCTGCATCGAGCGAGGAGAGGATCTTTTCGGAGGACAGATCCAGGTCCTCCATGCGTAACTCGCCGGATTCCTTGGCCGCCACCTGAGCCTGTTCGCCGGAGTCCTCTTTGAGTGCCTTCATTTCGTTGCGAATCTTCAGGAGATCCTCGTCCGAAATGGGGGCGAGATCCAGGAGGGCCTTTTTGACCTCGGTTCCGGAGCCCAGGTAGAACGCGATGTCGCACTTGCTCACCTTCTGAAGCTGCCCGAGGACTGTTTTCGAAGGGACGTCGGTCGCGACGACCAGCAGCAAATTGCCCATTTTGTCCAGAGGTAGAATGGTGTGTCTATGCAGGAACGGGCCGTCGAAGGACTCGATGAGCTTTCTGTCGAGGTCGTAGTTGCTCGGGCGAATAAAGGGGATCTGGTACTGGATGCTGAGAGCCTTGACGACGTCCGACTCGGTGATATATCCCAGGTCCAGAAGAATGTTGCCGAGCGAATCGCCCGATCCGCGCTGGAGCTCCAGAGCTTCGTTTATCTGTGCCTGGTTGATGAGATTTTCATCGACGAGAATCTCTCCGAAACGTCGCCGTCGAAATTTTCCGAGCATCGCCATTTGGAATAGACCTGCAGAAAAACCTCAGAAGAGTCAGTCAGGGGAAAGTGCTTTTCAAAGTTAACATTCAAATGGCCTTATCGTCAAATCGCGGGCGTGCCTCTTGGCTTACCGGCTGAAGTTCCGTTTCTCCGAAAATTGACCGCCGGTGTTTGTCATCTTATCTTTCAATGCTCCGCATAGGGAGTTGTGGTCGAACACCTTCTTTTCAATTCGTTCGTTGGGCTGTGCAAATTCGGTGAATGATATGACCGAAGACGAGAAACTGTCCGGATCTTTGGCAATTCCGGTAAGTCACGGCGAGCCGGAGGACCTCGGTGAGTTCTTGTACGAATGGCAAATTCCGAGCGACGAGGCCCTCGTCTCATCGCTTGTCGTCCGAGTTACCGATTTCTTGGTCGAAGAAGGCTTCATTTCCAAGAGCGAGAGGAATCGAGTTGGCCTCTGCGTGGTGGAGGCGCTTCGTAACGCGGTGGTGCACGGCAATCGGGAAGACTTCAAGAAGCTCGTGAAGGTTCGTGTCTACTTGCAGGGCATGCGTTGGACTGTCGAAGTGGAAGACGAGGGAAAGGGATACGATCCCGAGGAGATTGCTAGCCCTCTCGGTGAAGATGGGCTGTGGGGAGAGTCGGGGCGCGGTCTGAGTCTGATCTCGATCAATTCTGACCAGGCCAGATTATTCCGCTCCGGAGCGACGATTGTGTTCTCGCGTTTTCTCTGAAATGTACTGGCGGTCGAGAGATCAAGTTTTCTCCAAGTCGCGAGAGAAGATCGCGCGGCAAGAGCTTGCCTTGATCAGGCTGAAGCAGAAGTCCGGGCTAGTCGGAAGAGCTCTGCTCTCGAAACCATCCGTAAATTTTCTCCGCGAGCGCCGGGCCCACGACCTCTCGGAGACTCTCCTCACTCGCTTTCTTGATCTCATCGAGTTTTCCGAACTTCTTGATGAGCTTCTCCCGGCGTTTTTTTCCGACCCCGGGGATTTTTTCCAGTCCTGTAAGCCTCGTTGCCTTGTCGCGCAGGGAGCGGTGATAGCGAATTGCGAATCGGTGTGCCTCGTCGCGAATCTGTTGCAGGAGCAAGGACTCGGGGCTGTCTTGAGGGACGGGAAGGGGGTCCGGTCGTCCGGGCACGAAAATGCGCTCCGTGGTCCCGCGACTTCGGCGTTCCTTGGCCAGCGAAGCGACTTTGACTTGTTTGAGTCCGAGTTGTTCGACCACGTCGACCGCCACACGCAGCTGGCCCTTTCCACCATCGATCAAGACGAGATCCGGAAGAGATTGTGGATCGTTGATTCCACGTTCGAATCGGCGTTGCAGCACTTCCCTCATCATGCGGAAGTCGTCGGCTCCTTCGACGGTTTTGATGCGAAACTTACGGTAGGAGTTCTTTTCGGCGAGTCCGTCTTCGAAGACGACCATCGCTCCAACGGCCAGAGAACCCTGAAAGTTCGATATGTCGTAGCATTCTATGCGCCGTGGGGGTTCGACCAGGTCCAGAGCTCGTTGGAGTCCTTCGAGGCTTGCCAGGCGTTTCTCCGTACCGGACCTGGCGAGATCGAAGGCATTTCGGGCATTTTCTCTCGCCATGAGGATCAGGCGCTTTTTCTCGCCTCTCTCGGGGACCAAGAGGTCTACAGCAGCGCCGCGTCGGTCTCTTAGCCACTCCTTCAGAATGCCGCGTTCCGGAAAGTCGCAATCGCAGAGGATGCGTCGGGGAACGTAGCGTTCCTCCATGTAGTACTGAGCGAGAAAGCTCGCCATGATTTCCGGTGTTTCTAGTGAGCTGCGAAAGCTGTGGCAGTGCGAATGGATGATCTTTCCCTCGCGAATGATGAGCTCTTGAACTCCCACTGCGTTTCCTTCGCGAATGTTCGCAAAGACATCCATGTCACCGTGGCTGATGGACTGGGCCTTTTGTACCTCGAAGACCTTTTCGATGGCACGGATCTGGTCTCGATACCTGGCTGCCAGCTCGTACTGTCGTTTGGCGGCCGTCCGGCTCATTTTTTCTTCGAGAATCTTGAGCAGCTCCGCGTTCTTTCCGCGCAGAAAAAGAAGCACCTCTTCGACGTCTCGGCGGTAATTCTCTCGGGTTACGAAGTCGACGCAGGGTGCCGAGCATTGTCCGATGTCGTGTTCGATGCAGGGGCGTTGGTCACGTGCGCAATCCTTGAAGAACCCGTTACTGCAGGAGCGTAGGGGGAAGAGCTTTTTGATGACACTGAGCATTGCCTGGACCGAGCCGCTGGAGCCGTAAGGACCGAAGTAGAGGTCGCCGTCTTGGCGATAACGTCGTGTCACACGGACTCTTGGCCAATCTTCCGTTACCGTGACTTTGAGACAGACGTAGTTCTTGTCGTCTCGCAGCCGGATGTTAAACATCGGCCGGTGTTTTTTAATGAGGTTGTTTTCGAGGATCAGGGCTTCGGATTCGGAGGAGGTAAGAATGCAGTCGATGTCCTTGATGCGACTGACGAGGTGGGAAAAGAAGATTCGGGAGTCCGGGGCGCCGGAGAAATATGAACGTACGCGGGAACGGAGATTCACCGCCTTACCTATGTAGAGGATTCTCTCGCGAGAATCTTTCATGAGGTAAACGCCGGGAGACCGGGGAAGCCGTGAAATTTTCTCACGGAGCTTCTTTTTGGCCGAGACCTCCTCCGGTGTCGTCCCGTCCGTCGTTTCCGCGTTCTTGGCGTTTCTCATACTCGAGATAATAGATGCTTCGTCCGGCCTTTGCGAATTTCGTCTGATAGAGCGTGGGGATCGCGTCTCGTGGCCTCAGGGCGTAGGCGCCTTCGCCCGCGAGGTTCTCGAACTGCGGATTTGCATCGAGGGTGTCAAGCATCTGGCGCGCGTAGTGGGGTGCGTCTGTTCGCAGAGAAAGTCCTCCGCGAGGTTCCAGGAGATCACCGAAAATGTCGATATTCTTGTCCTGAATCAGGCGATGCTTGGCATGGCGTTTCTTGGGCCACGGATCAGGAAAAAGGATATAAAAGTGGTTGATCGTTTGGTGGTCGAACAGGAGAGGGAGAATAGGAGTCGCATTTTCGCGGAGAACGCGGATGTTTTTGACGCCTCTTCGTCGGACCTTGCGCAAAAATACTCCCACGCGTTTGGTCGAGTATTCGAATCCTACGTAGTTGTATTTCGATTCGCGTTCCGCGAGGTCGATCAAGAACTCCGACTTGCCGAATCCGATTTCAACGCGGAGTGGGGCCTGCTTGCCGAAGATCAGCGACCAGTCCAGGGGGCCGTTGAGAGCTATCTCGCGTTGGGAAACGCGGGGGATATCTATCAGATAGTCATCGTCGGGCCGGTAGCTGCCCGTCGCGCTCTTTCGCGCACGAAGTGACATGTCTTCCTCGAGGAAAGTTGGTGGCTGGAAATCCCGCCTCTTTT
>Ga0310344_10003589_pt1 | contig 11530 bp, 14 predicted proteins | sample HC15DNA20200_MG_FD_203801 | JGI IMG/M metagenome (GOLD analysis project Ga0310344, IMG submission 203801) | Marine microbial communities from station ALOHA, North Pacific Subtropical Gyre - HC15-DNA-20-200_MG | ecosystem: Environmental > Aquatic > Marine > Oceanic | place: Pacific Ocean: North... | reverse complement strand
CTGGTTTGACAGCTTTCTTTGGCTTTGCTTTTACTGGTTTGACAGCTTTCTTTGGCTTTGCTTTTACTGGTTTGACAGCTTTCTTTGGCTTTGCTTTTACTGGTTTGACAGCTTTCTTTGGCTTTGCTTTTTTGGTTTGAGTTTTAAGTTGAGCTTTTAATTCTTCTAATTGTTTTTTGATTTCATCTTCACTATCATTACTTTTTATTTGTTTAACCAACTTCTCACTCCTATTCTATCCAAAAAATCCTCATTATTTGACAGTTATATTTGCAACGTATGAAAGTGAATTATTATAATTATTGTCAAAAATCTCGATGTGGATTTTATATTTTCCAGGTTCTGTTATTATTTCTGAATATTTATCATCAAGTGGTATGTTTTGGTTTTGTTGCATAAAGCATTGTTTCATAAATCCACTTTGTGTGATAACCTGATTACCATCAAAGATTGTAATATAAAGATCACCACAATCAAAATCAGAGTTTGTGATTTTTACTTTGAATTCAATTGAATCCAAAACAGAATAATTTTCATCTAGTCCAATTATCTCTAATCCTTTTTCCCCTTGCGTTGGACTTGAAATTTCATCAAATTGCCACATATTTAATTCACGTTCAGGATCATTTAGTGCTTCAGCCATTACAAAAGCACCTAAAGTGACTGACAGTATGATAGGCAAAATATAAACAAAAAATGGTGATTTGGTCAATTTGATTCTAACTTAAAGTCTCACGTATATCAATTTAGTCATAATTTAGTAAAACGTTTAAGATAATTTGGTAATCTGAGTTAAATTCGACATATAGTCAGTTTTACTGTGCGATTAAGAAAATTTAGAGTTCGTGCATATCGATGTATTCATGATTCCGGTGAAATCAGAGTTGGTGATTTAGCTGCATTTGTTGGAAGAAATGAGAGTGGTAAAACCACGATCCTTCAAGCTTTAACATTACTGAATAAAGAAACTCAAATTTCAGAACTTGATCTATGTGATGAATTAGTTGAAGAGTTAAAATCTGAAGTTAAACTCGCAGAAGGTGAATTTCAATTAAATCACGAAGAAACTAATTTGATTAAAGAAGCATTCCCTGATATCGCAGATATCAATAAAATCAAAATTTTTAGAACGAATAATAATCCAATACCACAATATGATTTTGGAGATATTGAAATTAGTGAAGCTGAAAATAGTGGGTTGAATTCTTGGGAAAATTTTAGAGAACGTGTAATTGGGTATTTAGATACTATTCCAAATCATATCAGAATCAAACTGGATGCAAAATTCTTTGAAGGAGGAGCTCCAGAAACTGAAGAGATTTTCCGTAATGAAGTAGCTGAATTTGGAAATAATTTACATGTATTAGCAGCTGATGAACCACAAATTGTTTCAGAATGGGAGAAAATAGCTGACGATCCATCTACGAATTTTCAAGATCTTTTAGTGGGAACTACTGAAAGAATGGCATTAGAAAATTTCATTGAAATAAATTTACATCCAAGGTTTGTTTATTTTTCTGATTATAAAAAAATCATTGGCAACATTAATCTTAATGAGTATATTAAAGAACGTGACTCTCCAAGTATAGAATATAGTGAAGATGAATTTGATAGAGCTGAAACGGTTGATAATTTATTTTATCTTGCAGAATTAGACGTAAATGAATTAGAAGAATGTAAAAATAGTCCTTCGCAACTAATTAAACTTCTTAATACCTGTAGTAAAAGACTGACAGAGAAATTAAACCCAGCATGGAAGGGTGATCCAATTCATGTTGAATTAAGACTAAATCCAAATAATATAATGAGTGTTGTTATATCAGATGTTCATAAAGACGGCACTGTCACAAATACTGGTCTTTTGAATAGAAGAGCAGAAGGATTCAAGTGGACATTTTCATTTATCGTAAATTTTGCAGCTGAAACACAAAAAGCTGAGTTAAAAGAAGCTATTCTTCTATTAGATGAGCCAGCACGTAATTTACATCCAACACAACAACGAGGAATCTCAGATTTATTGAAAAATTTAGCTGGGATAAACCAGGTTCTATATGCAACACATTCACCTTATATGATCTTTGATTATGCACCTGGTAATTTACTTGTGGTTGAGCTAGAAAAGAAAAAACATCTCAGTAGGATCTTCTATGATTACTGGAATGCTGATGATGCAACATTAACTCCTATTCTTTATGGACTTTCAAGAGGATTAGTTGAATCAATTGTGGATAGAGAAATTGGTTATAATTCAAGGCCAGTAATTATCGTAGAGACTATTTCAGATACGATGTACCTTAATGCGTTTGACAGATTCCTACAAGATCCAAATATTTCAATGAATCCACTAAACATCGTTGCAGCATATAACAAAAACTCGGTCTTACCACTTGCAATTTTCTATAGAAATCACGGATACAACACGTTTGTGTTATTAGATAACACTGATGAATCAAAAGATATTTCTGCAAAATTAATTGCAAATGAATTTTCTAAAGTTCAAACCATTTTCTTTGAGCAGAGTGGAAAAGCATTACAATCAATTGAAGATTATATTTTGCCTGAAGATTATCTTTATGCTCTGAATCAGACGTATGGTATTAAATTAAGAAAAGAGGGGTATGTCAATCTCACAGCAGATGATATTGAATCACGGAAAAAAAATGGTATGATCGAAAGTGTTCACTCGATTTGGGAGGAACATAAGGAAGATGGCTGGGATGACTTTGACTCGGAAGAAGTTTGCAGGTATATTTGTGAGAAAATTGCGATTGGTGAGGCTGAGTTTTTATCTGATAAGACAAAAGATCGCTTTAGATCCCTTTATAGGCTAATTGCGGAACGAATTCGTCAACAACAAAATCTTGTATCTAATCAAAATATTGATAAACAGAAAAAAATGAGGGTCTAGAAATCGTCTTCTAAATAATTCTTTTTTGGTTTTCTTGGTTTTGTTTTCAAAAGTTTTATTCCTATAAATATAATCGGTATAGAAACTACGATGAAAATAATTGGTGTGATTTCAACTGTAGTATCAATTAATTCTTCTTGAATATCTTCAATCATTGTATATGAAAAAATCATTCCTACTAATATTATAATACCACTAACAATAATTAAAATTCCATTTAGTTTGGAACCATATCGTTTTGATAAAACAAAAGAAACTCCAATTAAAATTGTTGCTGGAGCAACACTTAGTGATATAAATTGAAATATTTTTGCAGCTGCATCAAATCCAAATTCGGCACTTTCAGATGGATTTATCATAAAATTAAATATTGTAATTATCTCTGCTACAAAAAAAATTGATAATACTAACCCTGCAATTGCAAGATATTTTTCTAATACCATACTAGATGAAAATTTTTATGAAGTAATAAACCATAAGAAATTTTATAATATTCCTACAAGTGAAGAAAGTTCTTTTCTACATGCATTACCTAGCTCCTCTGCAGCTTTTTCAGGTGAGAATTCATTTAGAAATATTCCAAATCCACGCTCAAGTCCAGACCAAGGAGTAACTTGTGGATAAACTTCAACATGCCAATGAATCTGCTTACTATTCTTCTTCTCTGGAGATAAATGGAATGCAATGTTATATGAAACGTCTTTTGCACATTTAGAAAGTCCACCTAATGTAGCTCTAATAATTAAAGCAAGATCATTGATTTCTTTTTGAGAAATTTTTGAAAAACTTGTAGCGTGTTTTTTTGGACATATCCAAAATTCATAATGATATGATGGTGCCCATGGTGAAACTGCAATGAAATTTTCTGTTTGCAGTATCTGTCTTGGACCGCCAGATTCTGAATTGATAAGCTGACTCATAGGATAAACACCATTCTCATTTAGTATTTTATGAGAGAAATTAGCTTCCTCCTCTATTTTTGGAGGAATTATGGAGAATGACATCATATGTAGATGTGGGTGATTTACATTACTTCTTGCATCTTTTCCATGATTTCCATAAATTGCAACATATGCAACACCTTTCTGTGTATACATCCATCGTAATCTATCCTGAATCACCGATAAAACATAACCCCATTGCTCAATGCTAATTGTAGCAAGTGTTTCTTTTTCATCAGGTGATGCAGATACAATATAGTGATAACCATAAGATGGTTCACTGTACAGAGGATGCTCCGTATATGAATTATCTGCATCTATACTTACTGCTGGATCTGTTGCAGGAAAAACTCTAACTGACCAATCTTTGATAAAGTCAGTTTCATCATCTTGTAATCTTTGTAACATACCATCCTTTTGAACTAAAGATAAAACAGATGGGTTTGTTAGTGACTCATTCCCAGCTTTGTAAGGATTTTTTTTAGTTTTTGGTTTTTTAGATTCAAATTTATTAACAATTACAAATCTTTCAGAAACATAGTCCTTTCTTAAATTCCCCATTGATATAAAAAAAAATGTTTCATTAAAAAGTGTTAAAACACTATAAATTGTGAAATGATTTGCAAGATTTAAAATAAGTATTCCTTTTCTCAAACTATTGGTCGAAAATTCAGAGGTTAAAATGATCTATATTTTACTTGATGGTGTAGGAGATCTTCCACATCCAGATATTAATAACAAAACCCCATTAGACGCTGCCCGTACACCAAATTTAGATAAGTTAGCAGAAAATGGTAAAATGGGTGAGGTTATCTCTGTAGGTAAAGGAATAGCCCCAGAATCAGATATTGCTGTATTCAATATGCTTGGCTACAAATTTCAACATTCAGATTATGCTGGCAGAGGTGTAATTGAGGCTATTGGAATTGGTATTGATTTTAGAGATGGTGATCTAGCATTACGTGGAAATTTTTCAACGTTAGATGAAAAAGATATCATAATAGACAGAAGAGCAGGGCGTCACATTGAAAAAGAAGACGCTGTTGCCGTATCAAAAGAGTTAGAGGAAAAATTGAAATTCGCAAATCCATTATCAGCGGTGGTCGTTGCGCCTACAATTGGACATAGAGTAGTTGTAAGAATTAGAGATGAGCATCCACTATCTGCAAATATTTCAAACACTGATCCTGCATACTCCAGAATAGATGGAATGGGTATTGCAAAGGCAGTAGGTGATTTTTTAAAAATTGAACGATGCCTTGCGTTAGATAATACTGATACTGCAAAGTTTACGGCTGATTTAGTAAACGAATTCACAGAACAATCATTAAAAATTTTGAAAGAGAGTGAGGTTAACAGAAATCGTGATAAACACGGTAAAAAATTACTTAATAGTATTTTACTACGAGATGCCGGAAATAAATATCCAAAAGTTGAGGCAATTAATAAAAAATATTCAATGAATTTTTCATGTATAGTTGATATGCCAGTAGAAGTCGGGATTTCCAATGTATTAGAAATGCAAGCATTTAGTGCTGGTGGATTAACAGATTATGAAAAAAAAGCCGAAGTTGCTGCAAAAGCAATGGAAACAGAAAATGCAATCTATGTACATTTGAAAGGACCAGATGAATTTGGACATGATGGTGATGCAATCGGCAAAATGAAAAACATAGAGGAAATTGATCAACGTTTTTTTGGAACACTTCTAGATAATATTAACACTGAAAAAGTGGTTGTGATGATTTCTGCTGATCATTCAACACCATGTATTAACAAAGGTCATAGTGATCATCCAGTACCATTATTAATTTCTGGTGATAAAATAAAAAATGATAATTCAAAAAGATTTACTGAATATTATGGTAAGAATGGTGAAATTGGATTATTAGAAGGTGCACAGGTTGTTAGTACTGCATTAGATATAATCAAATTTGAAAAGTAGAAATTTTTTTAGTTTTAATCATATCTAACACGAGTGATTTTACTTTATCAATGTCTATTTCATAATAAAACCCAGTGGACTTTTCAAGTTTTTCTAAAGCTCGATTAAAAATTGAGATACATACGTCATCTTCATTTTTCTGATAATGAACTAAAGCTGCTGCAACTAATATTAAACCATTAACTAGTTTTTTCTCATCACCATCAATATTTTTCCAAACACCTTCTAGAATCTCATGACATTCCCAGAACCTTTCATCATTAAAATAAGATCTACCTTGAGATACTGCATCTTCTTTTTCAAAAATCTCTTCTATCACATGTTTAGCATGATCTAGTGGAGCAATAGAAGATAGTTTTTGTATTAATTCATCAAGAAATGCTTGTGGTATTGATGTATCTAGTTCAACATATTTTTTTGAAATTCTGCAGTCACGTAAAATCAGATTCATCCCGTATGCAAGATCACGCGATTTAAGTAAGATAGCATTAGCCATATTCCGATTATAGTTTGAATTATTCTTGAGATGTAACATATATCGTTCCATAGAATTAGTTTGCAGGAATTTCTTAAATCTCTTGTTAATTTCATTGAAGATTTATAAGAACTATTTAGAGGCTTGTGTACATGTCAATGATTGAAACTGTTAATGATGTTAATAATTCCTTCCTAGCACGAAGGGAGATAACCTGTAATTTTAGAGGCCTTGCTGGTAAACTAAAGAAATCCGAAGCAGTGGATATGATTACTAAAGAATTCAAATTATCTGGGAAAACTGTTATAGCTATTAATTTGAAAAATCATACAGGACGTCCGAATATACTAGGAACTTTCTATATTTATGATGATGAAAAAACTGCAAAAATACAAGTCAATCCAGTAATTTTTGAAAGGCTTGAAAAACAAAAAGCAAAAGAAACTGATGCTCCAGCTGAAGAAGTAAAAACTGATGCTCCAGCTGAAGAAGTAAAAACTGATGCTCCAGCTGAAGAAGTAAAAACTGATGCTCCAGCTGAAGAAGTAAAAACTAAGGAGAAGACAGAATAATGCCTGTAGAAAAAAAAGGCAATAAAGGATCTAGTCCAAAAGTCTACCAATACTATAAAATTGATGGGGAAAAGTTTTCCCGAGAACGTAAAATTTGTTCAAGATGCGGAAAAGGTGTCTATATGTCAGAACATAAGAATAGAAGAACATGTGGTAAATGCGGAAATACAGAATTTATTCAGTAAAGTTTCTTTTTTCTAATCTTGGAATTTTTTATTTGAATTTGGTCTAATTTTTTTAGTAATAAAGTGTCAATCTTTATTTTAGATAATAATTCAGCATTCAATTTTATAGTATTTGTATCCAAAGAAATTTTTAGAGTGGGAAGGTTTTTGTTAAGCCAAAGTTCTATAGCCTTATCTTCTAGCTTAAAATCCCTAAATCCTGATGGAAATCTTTTTGTTATATGTTGCAAGAGAGTCTTATCATCAAAAACAGTTTGCGGTTCAAACAATCGTGTATTATCAGAATACACATTTTCAAAAAGATTGCTAGATAATTCATCAGAAACAATATTCATTTTTGATAATCTTGAAGTTAATTCCAAATAATGTAAGAATTCATGTGCAAGAATTGCATGAATTGTTCCCTTTAATCCATAAGCAACTAATGGTGCAGAGATTTGAATGATAATTTGTACTAGATTGTTTGAAATGACTGGAATTGTTCGCGCAAAAAGTATGCCATAGTCAAATGAATTTGTTGTAGAACCAAGTACTAGAGATGGTTCAACATATGCAATAGGAAATCTAATGCCAGATGCTTTTTCAATCCTAGCAATACCTTCTAAAACCAAGGAAAATCTATTATTGATTAATTGAAATTCATGATTTGGTATTGTTTTAGCCGTAAATGCTTCATATACTTTCTTCAATGGTTCCATAATTTCATTTAAAAAATTTGTATAAAAAATATTAATTAATTATTTATGACACAACATCAATTTTTTTAAAATCAAATTGAACACATTCACAATTAGTTTTTAGCAAATATGCCAAATTAGGAACCACATTAGAATCATGAATTAATGATTTGATGGAGATACCACCATCAACATACATGTTGATTTTTAGTAGTCTTGGTGATATCTTTCTAAAATTCATTTTATAGATTTTTTTTTCTACGGTTTTTTTTCCATTAATATGAATTTGTAATGGCATTTGCATAATTTGTAATTGCTTTAATATTTTTTCTTTGATGTTATCATCTGTTCTTATTATGGCCTCAATTCTAGATTTAAAGAAAATTTGTCCTTTAGGCTGTGAATTAATTTTCCTCAATTCTTGTAATTGAACTCCTTCTAAATTATTCTTAGTTCTAAGTATTCGTTTTCTTTTTTTGGGATTGATTATCTTTGCAAAAAAAGGTCTACCGTTACCAAGTACGCGAGTTGACTTTTCTTCTCCTCCAACCCAATTGGTTCTCACTTGTTTACAATCAAATTTTTTGATCAAAAATTGTGTAATTTGACCTTCAACGCTGTCAAAATCTTTCACTCCATGAAAGTCACATGCATGACAACCTTTACCAAAACAGTTAGAACAGTTTTTTTGTTTTTGAGTTATAATTCTTGATTTTTTGATATATCTACCATAGATAAAAATTGGTTTAGATAGAATTTCATATGTTTCATCTTTGAAATTTACTTTAATTGTTAGATCAGAATCTATATGCTTAATCTCTGTATTTGTTTTACGCGCAATTTTTTTTGACATCACGTTGTTAATTTTGGTTTTAATACTATCTCCACCTTTTACTTGAAATTTAGATCTTATATGATCATCTCTATCAATCAGAGAAGGCTTTAGAGTAGTTCCTAATTCAAAATTAGAAAATTCATAAGAGGTTAAGGCGCTAAGAATTTTTGTAATAGTATAATCAGTTTGCTCAAAAATATTTTTACAGATAAAGCATTTTTCTTTCGATTTCTTGTTATTTTTTTTTAATTTTAGTCGTGATGAACAAAAATCACAAAATGAATATTTTTTACGAACTTCTTTATCAGAGTGGTTTTGAATATTTTTTTTGCTTTTCACTTTATTTTCTCATGGATAATCATACAATATGTATTACTGTTGATAGACCCCTCCGGTCAAATTCAACACCATCTTTCATTTCACTAACTATGATGGTAAATGATATGACATCACGTTGATTGCATTCCTGAGCATTTAACTTCAGATTAATATCCATTAGATCAAACTCATCTTCTGGTAGGTTTGTTTCATCAAAGAATGCTTTTCCAGTTGTTTCTATCCGAAATCGCTCATTCTGGTGATGGAAACCAAGTTTTGCCTTCCTTCCTTCTCTTCCTGAAGCCTTAATGTTGATATCTATAATTCCAGATTTTGCCATAGTATAATCTGACTTGTGGTTAACAAAAACTCCGATCTGAAATGGCTTTCCAGCTGTTGCTTCTGCCATCTTTTGGATACCATCATTCATCACAACGTCAACAGCCTTAATTGACTGCGGAATTTTGGCAAGCCATGAATTTGTTCTTTCTATAATACTGGCAATCTCACTTCGCCTTTTTTTATCTTCATCTTCTGGTAGCTTGTAATAATCGACCCATTCCAGATAGCTTCCAGAAATGTCTTCAATAAAATCAATACATGTTCTCTTGTAATCAGTGACATTATCAGTTCTTTCAGATTCATCTTCGCCACGAAGTCCATCATAATCCATCGGCATAGCCATACCACATTGACAAATTTTTATGCTAAAAAACTAATCTAAATAAGGCATTCTTCTAAATGAATTAAATGATATTCACAATCATAACTGAGGATCTCCAAAGAGAACTAAAGCGTCACTTTCCACAAATCCGAATGTTACTAAAGAAAAATCCTGCTATTGCATACAAGCGAATTGGTGAGATAGGAAAGGATGTTGGAAAGAAATACAATATAGAATTATTGGTTAATTTTCCACATGAAGGGAAAATTGATAATTTTGATATGTATGGAAAACAGGATTTGAGCTTTATCGTAGATATGGAAAAACAAAGATTTCCAATAAAGCGTGAAAAAATCAAAGAAAAAGCAAAGGATCTTTTTGGTGATGTGGAGGTGGAAGATGCCTACATGTATGAAGGTAAGGAAGGAGTAAAGGTATTTCTTGGTCCAGCAAATGAAGCTGGAAGAAAAGAAGATAGGATTGATATTTTACCACACTCTCTTCACGTTTGGTATGAATTCACTGAACCTGTAGCTGAGTTTTGCAATTGGCTTCTAGAGAATGTCTATCTTTTAAAACACGAAAAAACTACCTAGTTTTTAGACGATAGATGTTTTTATCTAAGCGTTTTTTGGCGAATTTATAATAATCTTTGACAATTTCAAAACCACAAAACTGTCTTCCATGCATTTTACTAACCACTGCAACTTGGCCAGAACCTAAAAAAGGATCAAGCACAACATCATTTTTTTTACTTGAATAAAATAATATTTTTTCAATTATTTCAGCCGGTAACTTAGTTGGAGTTTTCGTGTCTCCTGTCCAATATTCACGCTTAATTTCCCAAACATCTTCCTTATCCTTATAATGAAGACTGTGTCCGTCTTCTGATTTGGCATTCTTTGAAAAGCGTTTGAAGGGGAAAAATTTTCTTTTTTTGTCGTTTTTGCAAACATATAGACAGTGATAATGAGATGTGACATACTTATTTTTGGTCACAACGCCAAACTGGTATTTCCAAATTATATGATTAACTAGATGAAACCCAACATCATCAATTGCCATAAGAATCTCTTTCAGATTATTCCAGCCTGAAAATAAGTACATACTTCCTGATTCTTTTAGAATTCTATGAACTTGAGACATCCATTCTATTGTAAAATCGTAATAGTTTTCAGATGGTATTTCATTATATCCTTCTAAAACACGTGACTGCTTTCTATTGTAATTAGCTTTTTTTGCTCTAAAATTAATAGCAAATGGTGGATCTGTAATTACAAGATCAATCTTATTTTTTGGAATTGAGTTCATTCCTTGTATGCAATGACAATTATAGATATTATTGAATGAAATGTCCATCATCTAATTTTTTATTGATTAGTTACTTATAATCACAAATATGAAAAAAAATACAACGACGGTTGATCATTGTAGATTATTTACGAGGGATTTTTGATTTCTTTTTGTTGGTTTGAGCTAGCTCTTCTCTTAGATGACTCTTCAGAAGACGTTCATGTTCTTTCTTATGACTATAATATGCCTTAAGACATGCCTGTCGAGTTTTAGCTCTACCCAAAGCAGAATTGAATCTTTTGTGGCTTTTTGCCACTTGTGCAGTATAGCTTGCCATAAAGAAATGTGGTTTTAGTGCTAGATAATACTTTCTAGCGTTTTTAGTGTCAATTTATGTTCCAATCAATTAAAAAAATCATAAAACTATTAGATAGTATTAGATGAAAATCATCATGGAAAAAGTTGCTTTAGTCACAGGTAGCTCAAGTGGTATTGGGTTTGAAACATCATTAGCCCTTGCCAGAAATGGGTATCATACATTTGCTACCATGAGAAATCTAGGTAAGGATGAAAAAATTAAGCAAATCATTGAAAAAGAAGATCTGAGTGTTGAAATTTTAGAATTAGATGTCGATAGTGAGGAATCTGTTAACCGAGCAATCAAGACAGTTTCAGAAAAAAAGGGTCGAATTGATGTCTTAGTTAACAATGCTGGAT
>Ga0310344_10003587_pt1 | contig 11532 bp, 8 predicted proteins | sample HC15DNA20200_MG_FD_203801 | JGI IMG/M metagenome (GOLD analysis project Ga0310344, IMG submission 203801) | Marine microbial communities from station ALOHA, North Pacific Subtropical Gyre - HC15-DNA-20-200_MG | ecosystem: Environmental > Aquatic > Marine > Oceanic | place: Pacific Ocean: North... | reverse complement strand
ACCCGGCTTGCGACCCCGTGCGAGCCAAAACGGCGGGTTGCTGCACCGGATTTCGCACCGCTTTTGAGAAGTGGTCGTCGGTCACCTGCAGGTAGTGCTTCGCCGCGATGGGCTGCGAGTTGCCGATCCACTGGCAGACGACGTGCATGGGGAAGTCGTCAGCCAGTTCCGTCTCCCGGGTGCTGCGGAGGTTCTGGAACAGCTTGGGCCATTTCTCGAGCCCGGCTTTGTGGATGATGCGAAGCAGTTGAGTTCGCAGGTTGGCATTCGTGTCCCGGTATCGAGTGATGACGTACTCCGTCCCGGGTTCTGCAAGATCAAAGCACTCCTCTAGGTAAGGCCGCAGCTCAGGGAAAATCGGAATCACACGGGACGCACCACCGACGTGACGCTCAGTCTTGGGACTTCTGACAATGATCCTGTTGTGTTCCCAGTCCACATCCCCCCAACGCAGAGACAGATGCTCTGACGGGCACCTGAGCCCACCGAAACGGCTCAGCGCAAACAGCAATCGCCATTGAGCATCAGGGCAGGCATCGAGTACCGCCCGAGCCTCTCCCAAAGAAATAAAGTGGAATCTGTCTGGATTGGCCTGCACAGATGATTTCAGTGCGGCAAACGGGTTGTCGGGAATCAGCCGCCGTCTGACTGCGACCGCGAAGAACTGCTTGGCACGTCCGCACCGGCGACGGACGGTGTTTTCCGCGAGTCCCCTACGTAGTAGATGTCGCCGAAATGATTCCGCGTCGCCAGTCGTCACATCGCGAAGTGATTTGCCGCAACCGAAAAAGTCAACCAAATCACGGCGGGCTTGCAGATAGTGCCGAATCGTCGAGCGCTTCACATCATCGCGGTCCACAACATAGGAGTCGATGAAGGCTCCCAATGTGGCCTTTTCCTGTTCCGGGATCAGCTCCACGCGAGTCAGCTTGTCGATCAACTCTCGATCGAGACGAGCCATCCATCTGGCGGTCTGATCACCAACTGCGTGTCCGGTGAGCCGGGCGGCAACCAGTTGTTCTATGTGAACCTTTACAGATTCGGCCTGTTTCAATGACACTTTGCCCAGCCGAATTTTCGGACGTTTGCCCCCGGGAGCGACAAACTGGATAGTCTTCCGGCCATTAGGTTCTCGAATAATGCTCGCCAAGTGTTCACTCCTTCGTCCCGAACGGTTCACGCGACAGAGTGTGGTTCCCACACACCAGTTCAACCGACCAACCGGTTCACAACGCACCCAAATATCTGTACCGACTAGCTTGTCCGCTCTTTGCACTTCCTTTCCGGACGAGTTCTAGAAGCCCCTCCTCCAGCAGTAAAAACAACCACCGGCTGATCGTGGTGCGGGAAACGCCCAAGACTTCTCCAGCCTTCCGGCAGGAGAGGAAGAACGGAACATCCCGAGACTCACGCTGAAGTTCTCGACAGAGGCAAACCAAACGTCTGAGCCGTTCCTGCTCGAAACCGGCGGCTTCCTTGGGGCACTCAGCGATCTCTACTCGTGCCAAGATCTCCACCATCGGTTCGCTCCCCTTGGGGTATTTTACCCGGGGCCACCCTTTCAGGAAGTCGATCCAAGACTCTTCAAACGGTTTGGTGGCAATCGCAGGCAGAGCTTGCCGATGCCAAAACTGGACGTATGGCCGGAGGTCCTTGCCTCCCATGGTTGAGAGTTCCGGAATCGCCTTTAGAGTCCGAGCCAGTGCGAACACACAGTTGTTCCTCATACCAACCTCGGTCGGCACGGTGCCGAGTACGGCTCGTTGAATCTCAGAGTTCCACGGCAATCCATTGAGGCCCCCTTCCATGGCTTCAGTCGTCCTCTGTTGTCCTCCGTTTTCCTCTGTCTGCTCTGTCTGCTCTGTCCTCTCTGTCCTCTCTGTCCTCTCTGTCCTCTCTGTCCTCTCTGTCCCACTGGGGTCAGGCACCAAACCAGTCGTCAACAGATCGAGACACTGGAGACCATGGGGTCGGTTCAGCCAAAGATAATTCTCTCCATTGGGATGCTGAGAGGGTGGGACAACCGAATAGCAGCCCACACCGACCCGGAGTTCACCGTCCAGCAATCTGATAGCGCCGGTCCCGTCAGGAGCCCCCATCATTTGTCTGATGTGACGAACATTCTGCTCGCTCGCACGACAATAGACGTGTCGCCCACGAGGGGTTTGGACCGTTGGAAAGGCCTTCGCAAACTGGGGGTACTCCAGCCGCCAGTCTTCATAGGAGGACATGCTGTCAAAATCACGCGACACCAGTCCTCCCGAAATCTCGCCAAAAACCACCGCAATCCCATACGAAGACTCACCACCGAACCAGTGACGAATTGTCTTCTCGGTAGCGCGAACCCGCTGAAAACGCTTCCATCGGGTAGCGGGTTTCTTTTCCGCCAACCGTATGGGGATGATCGACCAACCGAGTTGACCGTATTCGAAAGCAGCCTCGAGAACACCGCTTGTCATTGGACTTCCCCCTTCTTCTGCTGCTCGATCCAACGTTGGAGATCGCGCGGGTCGTATCGAACTGACCGACCAATGCGGACCACCGGGATCGGGCCACGAGGAACCGTTAGTGACCAAAGACTGCGTTCCGAAATTTTCAGTGCCTCACACGTTTCACGAACCGAATACAGGAGTCGGTTTGTGTCGTTCGAAGCCCTGTCCACGTTGTCTGCCATCGAAAATGCCCCGCGAAAAGAATTGTCTTTCGCCAGACGCAAGAACTAGCGCCCGGTCGCGTGGGACATTTTGTGACCGCAGTCACACGTAGTACGCCGCAAATACGATGCGATCAAAAACCCGGGCGGTCTCGGGCAGTCCCGGGCGGTCATCCGTGCAGTCAGCGACCCACTGCACGGGTTGGACACTTGGGTAGACGTTGTCGTGCATCGTTTTCGTCTGGTGGCAACGACTCTCTCATCCTTCCAGACGACCAAACGGCAACCACATCGCTATACCGGAACAGGTGCATCCCCCGTGGCCCCTTCTTGTAAGGGGTAACCCCTTGCCGCCGAAGGAAATCACATACGGTGTTCTTTCTCAGACGCGGCCCGGCAATTTGACAGAGATCACGATACGACACCAGAAACGAGTCGTCTTCGCCTGAATCACTGGACCGCCCGGTATCCGTTTTTTCTTCTTTGGGGCGAAGCACGTTCGTTTCCGGATTGCCGATCTGCAGCAGATCGACCAACCCAACGAATTTCAGGCGATGAAACGTCTCTCCGGTACCATCGTGTTCGGCAACAAACCAGTCCCGGATTCGCTCCAGCACTTCAATGTCTTGAAGTCCCTGCCCGAAACACGCACGACCCCAATGCCGGATCTTTGACCAGTCCGGCCACCTGCCAGTGACCGCTTCCGGGTTCGTTTTCAGGTCGATCAACAATCCACCAACTGTGTCACGTGGCGAACGGCACTTTGCGCATTCCCGATTTCTCTCGGCTGTCTCCCGGGGGCCACCACACGTCGGACACGGTGGAATCTGAGTCGGCATCAGCTTCCCCTCTCAAACGAAGTTGTTCTGTGCGGCAACCAGCGTTGTCGACCACGGGACAAACCACCACCCACATAATGGCTAACAACGTCCAGAACGTCTCACGGAATTGCTGAACTGAGATGCGACAGGGGTTTCTCCAACAGAGAACCACTCACATAACTGCTAGCACAACGAGTTGCTCGCCACCGTGAAAACCGTTGGCCAGTTCCAGATGGACTTCGCCAGCGCAACTCTCATCTGCAATAGCACCGCCTACGGCTGAGAGCAGCTTTCGGCTAACAACCGGGCCGCGACCATCCTTCCACGCTGAGACAAACACACATGGGTTGTCCGATGAGTGCCACGGCGTTTTCGCTCGACCGTCTCCAAATCATCAGTCGTCTCATTGAGTCGTTCAACGAGACCACGATCTTCCAACCTCTTTAGACTCCGAGAGACACAGGCAGATTCTGATCTTGTTTTAGCTGTCCGTTCCCACCGAACAACGATGTGTTGTTTTTCTTGCCCGGCAGCCTCAACAACCACCCGAGCAAGCAACCAAAGGAGGATCCTCTGTTGCCGCACACTCAACCGTGACACCGCGTGGATTCTGCAGAGCCGCTCTACGAATGGAGTAACTTCTCGCTGAGTTTCCATTCGGTTGATTGTCTGCCCGAGCCGACGGGCGCTCAAGACGGCTTTGAGTACACCGCCGACTCTGGTGTTCTGGAGCCTAGTTACTTGTCACGGAGACTCGGGTGCTGGCGAAGGATCTCCGCGGCGGAGGCGGGGAGATTCTTCCGTGTGAGATAGAGGTGACCCTCGTGCTTACTGAGACTTTCAGCTGCCGCGTCGGACAGACTCGTCAGGCCGCGGAGGAAGAGGCCATTCCCCTCGTGCTTGCTGAGGCTCTCAGCCGCCGCGTCGGACAGGATCGTTAGGCCGTTGAGTACGAGCGTCCCTTCGTGCTTACTGATGCTCTCCGCTGCCGCGTCCGAAAGGCTCGTCAGGCCGTCGAGCGTCAGGCCGCGGAGGAAGAGGCCATTCCCCTCGTGCTTGCTGAGGCTCTCAGCCGCCGCGTCGGACAGGCTCGTCAGGCCGTTGAGAGCGAGGGCTCCCTTGTGCTTACTGAGGCTCTCAGCCGCCGCGTCCGACAGACTCGTCAGGCCGTTGAGTTCGAGTACTCCCTCGTGCTTACTGAGGCTCTCAGCCGCTGCGTCCGACAGCCTCGTCAGGCCGTTGAGTTCGAGTACTCCCTCGTACTTACTGAGGCTCTCAGCCGCTGAGTCCGAAAGGCTCGTCAGGCCGTTGAGATAAAGGTCTCCCTCGTACTTACTGAGGCTCTCAGCTGCCGCGTCAGACAGGCTTGTCAAGCCGTTGAGCTTGAGCCTTCCCTTGTGCCTACTGAGGCTCTCAGCCGCCGCGTCGGACAGGTTCGTCAGACCGTCGAGATGGAGGAGTCCCCCGCTCTTGCTGAGGCTCTCAGCCGCTGCGTCGGACAGGCTCGTCAGGCCGTCGAGATAGAGGTCTCCCTCGTGCTTACTGAGGCTCTCGGCAGTCGAGTCAGGAAGACTCGTCAGGCCGTTGAGTTCGAGCCATCCCTCGGGCCAGAGCGTCTCCTTCACCTTCCCCTTGTGCCTACTGAGGCTCTCCGCCGCCGTGTCCGAAAGGCTCGTCAGGCCGTTGAGCACGAGCAGTCCCTTGTGCTTACTGAGGCTCTCAGCTGCCGCGTCCTCAATCGCCGTGAACTCTTTAAGCTCAACCGAGTCTCTGTCCTCCAGAAACCTCTCGGCAATCTCTTTGGTCAGCACTTTGCTGGCCATCAGCGCCCGACTCTGTTCTAGCCCACGTGCGGCGATCGAAGTCGACCGTCGACTGAGAGCACGCTCCTGCGATGCTCGCGGGATCAGGTCGCCTGAGTTGCTGTCGGTGGGGGGCATGGTGGTTTTGACCGACTCTGGTGTTCTGGAGGCTAGTTATTTGTCACGGAAACTCGGGTGCTGGCGAAGGATCTCGGCAGCGGAGGCCGGGAGGTTCTCCAGTCTGAGACCGAGCGTTCCCTCGTACTTACTGAGGCTCTCAGCCGCTGCGTCGGACAGACTCGTCAGGCCCTCGAGACCGAGCGTTCCCTCGTGCTTACTGAGGCTCTCAGCCGCTGCGTCGGACAGACTCGTCAGTCCCGAGAGACCGAGCAAACCCACGTGCTTACTGAGGCTCTCAGCCGCCGCGTCGGACAGACTCGTCAGGCCAAGACCGAGCCTTCCCTCGTGCTTACTGAGGCTCTCCGCCGCCGCGTCGGACAGCCTCGTCAGGCCGCGAAGATCGAGGGAATTTCCCTTGTGCTTACTGAGGATCTCGGCAGTCGAGTCGGACAGACTCGTCAGGCTGGTGAGAAGGAGGTTGCCCTCGTGTTTGCTAAGGCTCTCAGTCGCTGCGTCCGAAAGTCTCGTTAGGCCGCGGAGACCGAGTATGAGTCCCTCGTGTTTATTGAGTCTCTCCGCCGCCGCGTCCGACAGGCGCGTCAGGCCGTCGAGATAGAGGTGTCCCTCGTGCTTACCGAGGCTCTCCGCCGCCGCGTCCGACAGATCCGTCAGGCCGTTGAGACTGAGGAGTCTGTCGTGCTTGCTGAGGCTCTCCGCCGCCGAGTCCTCAATTAAAGTGAACTCTGCGAGATCAACCGAGTCTCTGTCCTCCAGAAACCGTTCGGCAATCTCTTTGGTCAGCACTTTGCTGGCCCTCTCACGGAAACTCGGGTGTTGGAGAAGAATCTCCGTGGCGGAGGCGGGGAGATTCCTCGGGTCGAGAGTGAGGTCTCCTTTGTGCTTACTGAGTCTCTCCGCCGCAGCGTCCGACAGGCTCGTCAGGCCGTTGAGACCGAGCCATCCCTCATGCTTACTGAGACTCTCAGCCGCCGAGTCCGACAGACTCGTCAGGCTGGAGAGAAGGAGGTTGCCCTCGTGCTTGCTAAGGCTCTCAGTCGCTGCGTCCGAAAGGCTCCTCAGGCCGTTGAGACTGAGCGGTCCCTCGTGCTTGCTGAGGCTCTCTGCCGCTGCGTCGGACAGATTCGGCAGGCGATCGAGAAGTACGGTACCCTTGTGCTTACTGAGGCTCTCCACCGCAGCGTCCGACAGGCTCGTCAGGCCGTTGAGGAAGAGAGGTTCCTCATGCTTGCCAAGGCTTTCAGCCGCGGCGTCCGACAGGCTCGTCAGGCCGTTGAGGAAGAGAACTCCCTCAAGCTTGCCAAGGCTTTCAGCCGCCGCGTCGGACAGGCTCGTCAGGCCGTTGAGACTGAGCCACCCTCTGTGGTTTCTGAGGATCTCGGCAGTCGAGTCAGGAAGGCTCCTCAGACCGTCGAGCCAGAGCCTTTCCTTGTGCTTACTGAGGATCTCGGCTGTCGAGTCAGGAAGACTCGTCAGGCCGTTGAGTACGAGCTCCGGTCCATCGTACTTACTGAGTCTCTCAGCTGCCGCGTCCTCAATCGCCGTGAACTCTTTAAGCTCAACTGAGTCTGGATCCTCCAGAAACCGCTCGGCAATCTCTTTGGTCAGCACTTTGCCGGCCATCAGCGCCCGACTCTGTTCCAGACCACGTGCGGCGATCGAAGTCGACCGTCGACTGAGAGCACGCTCCTGCGATGCTCGCGGGATCAGGTCGCCTGAGTTGCTGTCGGTGGGGGGCATGGTGGTTTTGACCGACTCTGGTGTTCTGGAGCCAAGTTAGTCGTCACGGAAACTCGGGTGCTGGCGAAGGATCTCGGCAGCGGAGGCCGGGAGGTTCTCCAGTGTGAGACGGAGCTCTCCTTCGTGCTTGCCAAGGCTCTCAGCCGCCACGTCGGACAGACTCGTTAGGCCGCCGAGCCAGAGCCATCCCTTGTGCTTACTGAGGATTTCGGCAGTCGAGTCCGGAAGACTCGTCAGGCCGCCGAGCCAGAGCCATCCCTTGTTGTGGTTACTGAGGCTTTCCGCCGCCGCGTCCGACAGACTCGTCAGGCCGTTGAGTTTGAGTGATCTCCGGCATTTACTGAGGCTCTCAGCCGCCGCGTCAGACAAGTTCGTCAGACCGTTGAGAGCGAGTAAAGCCCCCTTGTTCTTACTGAGGATCTCGGCAGTCGCGTCGGACAGACTCTTCAGGCCGTTGAGATAGAGACTAGACCAATGGTAGCTGAGGCTCTCAGCCGCTACGTCGGACAGACTCGTCAGGCCGTCGAGATCGAGCCACTCCACATGCTTACTGAGGATTTCGGCAGTCGCGTCGGACAGATTCTTTAGGCCGTTCAGAGAGAGCCTTCCCTCGTGCTTACTGAGGCTTTCCGCCGCCGCGTCGGACAGGCTCGTCAGGCCGTTGAGAGCGAGGGCTCCCTTGTGCTTACTGAGGATCTCGGCAGTCGAGTCGGACAGGATCGTCAGGCCCGTGAGACTGAGATAACCCTCGTGCTTACCGAGGCTCTCAGCTGCCGCGTCCGACAGGCTCGTCAGGCCGTTGAGAAAGAGCGGCTCCTCGTTCTGACTGAGGCTCACCGCCGCTGCGTCCTCAATCGCCGTGAACTCTTTAAGCTCAACTGAGTATGGATCCTCCAGAAACCTCTCGGCAATCTCTTTGGTCAGCACTTTGCCGGCCATCAGCGCCCGACTCTGCTCCAGCCCACGAGCGGCGATCGAAGTCGAGCGTCGACTGAGAGCACGCTCCTGCGATGCTCGCGGGATCAGGTCGCCTGAGTTGCTGTCGTCGGAAGTCGCCATGCTGAAAGCTCGAATGTCGCTGGCCAATTCTGACACCCGGTCCCGGAGAGTCAGCTGTTCCCATCGTCGATAGCCAAATTGTCAAACTCTGACGGTTAGGTTGACGATAAGGATTATGTGGTGTTCCACGAGATCCCGCCCGTGGAAATGGCAGACCTCAGTGAACTCATAGGGTAACCGAACGATGGTTTCTCTTACCTCGAAACAACTCGCGTTCCTTGATTCTCAGGGTGTTCCAGTGTCCCGAGTGTTTGATGCCTCGGGGATGTCACGCGCGAAGTATCAGACGGTCATGAAAGAACTCGGGAAGGATATTGCGATCGGCGTTACTCCCTGCAGAAAAGCCGGGCACACCATGCGAATGCGAGCGGGTCATTGTGTTCAGTGTGGAACTCACAATCTCGCCTTTCAGCAGCGCTACGAGAAAAGCAACACGCTCTACGTTGCGAGTTCGGCCAGCAGCAATATCCTGAAAATTGGTGTGACCAATGACGCTCGAAAAAGAGAAGACAACCTGAACACGTCGGGATACGGCGGAATCTCTGACTGGAAAATGGTGTTCCATTTCGAATGCGATCGGGCGGGACGAATGGAACATCGCGTCCAAGACGCATTGGCTGGTTACCGCGTGTCCAAGACGTACGAGAAGGAAGGCAATCTGGTTGACTGCCAAGAGTTGTTTTCCTGCAGCATTGCTGAGGCCATCGGCATCTGCAAAAACGTCGCGCTGGCTTTCCGGGCTGTCCCGGGACCAAAGAGGTAGCCGCTGCTCCTGAGGGAGCACCAATCAGCAGGGTTGGCTAGTGGAAACTGCGTCAACGACGGTCACTTCGCTGAAGTAGTTCGCCGTCAATTCTCGACGCAATCGTCTACACAAAAGCCGAGTCACGCTGCCAGTTCATTGAGGCGTACGCGGGCCGCCTCAATTTCTGCGTCAACTTCCGCCGCCATTTCAGCAAAGAGGTCACGGCCTGAGTCTTTGGCCTCTCGGACCCGTGCTCGGAGCTGGAAGAATTCCGATTCGCTCAGCTCAGCGGTCACAACCGCGATGGCATCGATGCGAGTGCGGACCTGAGCAATCTTGCGGATCGTCCGCACCAGTTGCTCGGCAACACTGTCACCGGTCACCTCGTCCGGGCTGTTGGCCAGTTCACGTTCCAACTCCATCATCCGCTCTTCGTCGCCATCCTCGTAGGCGCGGTTGATTTCCTTGAAGATCTCCGTGTACCGGGCCTTCTGTTCGGGCGAATCCGCTTTGTCCGGATGAAACTTCTTGGCGAGTTTCTTGTAGAGGTCCTTCAGTGACTTCGGTGGTGTGAATGGCTCAAGAGGGCGACGTGGATCCGCCCGGCCACTTGTCTCGGCAGATTCGTTGGCTTGTTCTCTGGCTCGCGTAGCCGATTCTTGCCTCTGAGCGTCGTCGGGAGAACGTGCGGCTAGCAGCTCTTCGATCTGGAGATTCAGGTCGTCGAGTATCGCGTATTTGGTGACAACGCGCTGGATGTACTCGTTTTCGAATGCTCCCAACTCACCTCTCAATGTTGCCAACTCCAGTTCCCTGTCGGCCAGTTCGGCCTCAAGGCCATCGAGCAGTTTCTGCTTCTCCTCGAGCTCGGCTTGCTCGGGCGTTTGGTGTTGGGTCAGTTCGTGGGACATCTCATTTCCCGTGGGATCTGCTATCGGTGAAATTGGGAATCAGCGACAGAACCCAAAACCGATCACGAGTCAGGATACTGATTTTTCTGTAGATTCTCGATTGCTTCGGCTATCAGACGGTGTTTTTGAGGTGTCTGTGCGAGACATGACCCAACCCTGTTGGGGTCTCGCTCGACTAAGGTAAAGTGCGTTCTTGATCCGGCGGACGGCTAGTAGACGAGGTTGTGTGACGGACCCGAATAACTCGAGCTTTCAGCATGGCGACTTCCGACGACAGCAACTCAGGCGACCTGATCCCGCGAGCATCGCAGGAGCGTGCTCTCAGTCGACGCTCGACTTCGATCGCCGCTCGTGGGCTAGAACAGAGTCGGGCGCTGATGGCCGGCAAAGTGCTGACCAGAGAGATTGCCGAGCGGTTTCTGGAGGATGAAGACTCGGTTGATCTTGAGGAGTTCACTGCGATTGAGGACGTGGCGGCTGAGAGCCTTAGTAAGCACGAGGGAGACCTCGACCTCGACGGCCTGACGAGCCTGTCCGACGCAGCGGCTGAGAGCCTCAGTCAGCACGAGGGAACGCTGCTCAGTCTCGACGGCCTGACGAGGCTTCCTGACTCGACTGCCGAGATCCTCAGCAAGCACAAGGGAACGCTCAGGCTCAACGGCCTGACGAGGCTTCCTGACTCGACTGCCGAGATCCTCAGGAATCACGAGGGAGAGCTCTGGCTCGGCGGCCTGACGAGTCTTCCTGACTCGACTGCCGAGATCCTCAGAAATCACGAGGGATTCCTCTGGCTCGGCGGCCTGACGAGCCTGTCCGACGCGGGGGCGGAGAGTCTCAGTCAGCACAAGGGAGACCTCGGTCTCAACGGCCTAACGAGTCTTCCGGACTCGACTGCCGAGATCCTCAGTAAGCACGAGGGAACGCTGCTCAGTCTCGAATGGCTCATGCTCGACGGCCTGACGAATCTCTCAGACGCGGCGGCGAAGAGCCTTAGCAGGCACAAGGGATGGCTCTGGCTCAACGGCCTGACCAGCCTTCCTGACTCGACTGCCGAGATCTTTAGCAAACACGAAGGAGCACTCCTTCTCGGTGGTCTGAAGAGCCTATCGGATTCGGCAGCTGAGAGGCTCAGCAGGCAAAAGGGATACCTTTTGCTCAATGGCCTATCGAGCCTATCTGACGCGGCGGCTAAGAGCTTCAGTGAGCACGAGGGATTGCGGCTTGCACTCGGGTTGGAGAGCCTGTCCGACGCGGCGGCTGGGAGTTTCAGCAGGCACAAGGGAGAGCTCTTCCTCGACGGCCTGACGAGCCTGTCCGACGCGGCGGCGGAGAGCCTCAGTAAGCACGAGGGATCAATCGGTCTCAACGGCCTGACGAGCCTTCCTGACTCGACTGCCGAAATCCTCAGTAAGCACAAGGGATGGCTCTGGCTCCACGGCCTGACGAGCCTTTCCGACGCAGCGGCTGAGAGCCTCAGTAAGCACGAGGGAACGCTCTCTCTCGAGGGCCTGACTAGCTTGTCCGACGCAGAAGCCGAGAGCCTCAGTATGTACGAGGGAGACCTCTTGCTCAGACTGGAGAACCTCCCGGCCTCCGCTGCCGAGATCCTTCGCCAGCACCCGAGTTTCCGTGACGACTAACTTGGCTCCAGAACACCAGAGTC
>Ga0310344_10003585_pt1 | contig 11538 bp, 12 predicted proteins | sample HC15DNA20200_MG_FD_203801 | JGI IMG/M metagenome (GOLD analysis project Ga0310344, IMG submission 203801) | Marine microbial communities from station ALOHA, North Pacific Subtropical Gyre - HC15-DNA-20-200_MG | ecosystem: Environmental > Aquatic > Marine > Oceanic | place: Pacific Ocean: North... | reverse complement strand
TTCTCAGAAGCAGTCAAAAATCATCCAGACCTTGTTAAAAAATATTTAGGTTCAGTAATACCTATAAGCGATCATTCATTTGCCGCTTTAAACTCTGCTGTGTTTACAGATGGATCATTTGTTTATATTCCACCTAATACAAGATGTCCTATGGAACTATCTACATACTTTAGAATTAATGCGGCCAACACAGGACAATTTGAAAGAACTTTAATTATAGCAGACAAAGGCAGTTATGTAAGTTACCTCGAAGGGTGTACTGCACCCATGAGAGATGAGAATCAATTACACGCCGCCAATGTAGAACTTGTAGCATTAGATGACGCAGAAATAAAATATTCAACAATACAAAATTGGTATCCTGGAGATCCTGTTACAGGCAAAGGTGGCATATACAATTTTGTAACCAAACGTGGTAAATGCAAAGGACACAACTCAAAAATTACCTGGACGCAATTTGAAACAGGGTCTAGACTAACTTGGAAATATCCTTCTTGTTTGCTAATGGGAGATAACTCTGTAGGAGAATTTTATTCAGTTGCATTAACTAATGGTAGACAACAAGCGGATACAGGTACTAAAATGATACACATGGGTAAAAATACTAAAAGCACAATTATATCAAAAGGTATATCTGTAGGTCATTCTAAAAACACATACAGAGGTTTAGTTAGAGTTATGAAAAAAGCAGATAACTCAAAAAACTTTACACAATGCGACTCATTAATGCTAGGTAGTAATTGTCATGCAAGTACCATACCGTATATTGAAAATAGAAACAGTACAAGTAATTGTAATCATGAAGCAACAACATCTAAATTAGATGATGAACAATTATTTTATGTAATGCAAAGAGGACTTAAAGAAGAAGACGCTAGAAATTTAATCATAGCAGGATTTTGTAAAGAGATATTTCAAAAACTACCAATGGAATTTGCAGTAGAAGCCAACAAACTATTAGAAGTTAGTATGGAAGGAGCAGTTGGATAATGATACTAGACAAAATTAAAACAAGAGGAGAAAATTTATCTCCATTAGAAGGACATGATAGACTACAATATATTATTGATGAAGCAAAAAACGTAGAACCATTAGAAGATAAATTTAAAACAGATGAAAATAAGATACGAGGATGTGTATCTAACCTTTGGGTAATAGGGAAAGTACTAGAAGATGGTACAATGAAATATAATCATGATGCAGAATCTTATATTACAAAAGGAACTGCAAAAATTATATTAGATATAGTAAATGGTGAACATAAAAGTGAAGTATCACAATTAACTGTAGAAAGTTTTAAAGCATTAGGTATTAAAGAATTATTAACTATGCAAAGACAAGTAGGATTTGCAAGTTTAATAGAAAGGGTAATAAAGGTAGCACATGACAATTGAAATGCCATATGGTTGGACACCACAACCAAAAACAAATATAGATCCTAGTCTACACACAACATTAGATGATATTAAAAATCATGAGGAAACTAAAGCAGAGTATATTGAAGAAATTACAAATCAACTTAAAGAATGTTATGACCCTGAAATTAGTATAGACATCTATAACTTAGGTTTAATATATGATGTAAAAGTAACTGAAGAAAGATATGTGTTTGTGTTAATGAGTTTAACATCTGCATTTTGTCCAGCGGCAGACATGATACCTTTAGATGTACAACAAAAAATAGAAAGCATACCAGGATTAAAATGTAAAGTTAAAATAACTATGCAACCACAATGGGATAGAGAAATGATAAATCCTGATATGAGAGGATTAATGGGACTATAAACAAAGTTATGAAAAAATATATATTATTTTTCGTATTGCTTATGTTAACAGGTTTAGCATCTGCTGATGATTGTAAATGGGATGATGAAATCCCTTGTACAACTATCTATGCAAAATATACAAATAATTCAAACGCACTTGGTGACAAGATTACACCCACAAAAACAATCACAAAATCAGAAATACAAAAATACAATCTAATAGATTTACCCAAAGTGTTAAACTATGTACAAGGATTGGATATCACACAATCAGGTTCCATAGGACAACAGAGTTCCGTGTTCATGAGAGGGACTAATTCAAATCACACACTTGTCTTGTTAAATGGAATACCGATCAACGACTATTCCACACCCACAGGTGCCCACGATGTTGGACAGGATTTTATGTTCAATGTTATACAAGTTGACGTGTACAAAGGATCAGCAGGTGCCCATTGGGGAGCAGACGCCGTTGGAGGTGTTATAAACTTTAGAACTACTGTGAACTATGATGAAAAATTAAGTGTATCAGGCAATGGTAATGATAAAACGGTCAGCGGAAATTATTACACCAGGTTAAATGACTTTGATATATCTGTGTCAGCAGGACAACACAAATCACAAAATGTATCTGCTCTGTCAGGTGCTGACGAAGAGGACGGTACCAACAACAAGACGATAGGTGTAAATGTCAGCAAGTGGTATAACCTCGTGCATTGGAGAACATCTTGGTTTGCTAGAAACACATTCTCAGACATAGATGGGCATAATGTCTCCATACAAGACGGCAAATGGGCAGACAATACTTTCTATGCTTTACAGACAGGACTAGATTATAAAAATTCTAGTTTAACTTTTCATACCCATGAGTATGACAGAGATTATGATGATTCACATTATGAGAGTGAAAACTATACTGTAAGAGGCACACAACAATATAAGAAGTTTGGATTTGGCTTTGACTACAAACACAACGAATCATTGGATGGGCAACATCACAATTTAGGATACTTCTATAACTTATCTTATAATATATTTTCGTATCATCACAGATTTGATGAAGAACACGAGACATACAAGTTAGGATTCTTTAAAGAGATAGATAATGGATTAAGCATCAGTGGTAGCACATCCACAAGTTACAAAGATAAGACCACGTGGACGGCAATAGAGTATGGAGAGTCACAAGAATTAACATTAACTAAAAATAATTTCGCAACAACTGTATTTAAAAATGACATAGGCGATTTGAACACAGATGGAATTGAATTTAGTTATGGACAAAAGGATTTTAAAGTTTTTGCAAGTCATCTAAACAGCAAGAAAAAAGAAGTGGTGCAATTAAGAAGACCTAATTGGAGTTTAGGATTTATGCACAACTATGACTTTGATAATGAGTTTTCTTTAACTACCAATTACAAATACAAAGGCAAACATCTAGATGTACACAATTCCAATTGGTCAACGATCTCAATGCCAGAAACACATCTGCTAGATTTAAACCTTGGCTACAATTACCATGGTATTCAGTTTGGTATTAGTTTATTAAATGTGCTGGATGAAAATTATGAATCACCTCATGGTTTTAGTCAAGAGGGCAGAAAGTTTACACTAGGATTCAACAAGTCTTTCTAGTATAATTTGTGTATGAAAAAAGTTGCACTGTTGATTGCACCAAGGATACAAGACGACTTTGGGTATACACCTGCAGGTGCTAGTTTGGTTAAAGCGGCCATTGTAAAAGCAGGCCACGAATGCAAGATATTTGATTTTAATGCTGAACTAGAAAACAACTTTATAGATAATCGCGACGAACTGGTACCTATTGATAATTGGTTCTTGAATCATAACTTTTATTCTGAAAAGGTTTATAAAAAATTGTATAATTTAGCGGAAAAATGGATAGACAGTGTGTTTGATTATGGACCAACTCATGTGGGGATCTCAGTTTTCTCTTACAATAGCCAAAGGGCAACTATTTTGCTTTCCACTATAATCAAATCACGTATGCCGAATATTCCAATCTTTATGGGTGGTGCAGGTCTCAATACTGATAACAATTTTGGTCCATATTGTATGGAACAGAGGATTATGGATTGTTGGATTCGTGGCGAAGGAGAATTATCTGTACCTGCTTATTTGCGAGGTGAAATGACACACCCTGGACTAAATGGCATACCTCCCAAACAAATTGACAACATAGACGACTTGGATTTTCCTGATTACAGTGATTACGAACTTGCCAGTTACACTAACAAAAAAGGACTAGTGGCATTACCTATCACAGGGTCACGTGGCTGTGTTAGAGCCTGTACGTTTTGTGATATTGCAAGTATGTGGCCAAAGTATAAATTCAGATCAGGCAAAAGCATAGCAACCGAAATAAAGACACAGGTGGCCAAGTATAATGCCAAGGCATTTAGATTTACAGACAGTCTTATAAACGGGTCAATGAAAGCATTCAGAGATATGACTTATGAATTAGCAGAATTTAGAAGTGCTATGAAACCCGAGGATAGATTTATTTGGGATTCACATTTTATTGTTCGTCCAAGAAAACAAATGCCTCCCGAAGATTTTGTCAAGATGGCAGAAAGCGGAGCAGGAACAATGCTTATAGGAGTCGAATCTGGATCTCCTTCTGTAAGAGATCACATGAAAAAAGGTTACTCAGATGAGGACTTACATTACAGCCTAAGCCAATTATTTAAAAATAACATAAAAGTACGTTTCCTTATGATCATAGGATATCCAACAGAAACGGATAAGGATTTTCAGCAGACTTTAGATTTCTTTGATAGGTATGCCGAGAATGGCAGGCAAGGTTTGGTTGAGGAAGTTAATCTCGGACTGACATTGAATCTTTTACCCAACACACCTTTGTTTAATAAAGCAGAAGAATACGGATTGGAAACCACAAAACAACATATCAACGATTGGGTGTGTGTGCAGAATCCAACGTTGGATTACAGAGAAAGATTAAAAAGAAGGATCATAGCACAAAGGCACGTGGAACGTTTAGGTTACAAAGTTTTCGAATCAAAAAATTACGTCAGGGCACTGAGTATTGCATGGAACGAAGTGGAGCATTTGAAAAAGAACGTGACAAAGATAGACGCCAGCAAATTAAAGTTTGACAGGGAGAAAGGCGGAATAGAACAACAACCGGATTTTGATCCTTTAAGGACGTATTAGAAATGAAAATTAAAATAACATTGGAACCTACATTCAGTATTAAATGGCCAAACCTAGACATACACATTAACGATAAAGAATATTTTTCCGGTGAATGTAAACCTAACAAAGATAAACACTTTATATTTGATATAGACCTAGAGAACGCACAGGAGCAAAATAGTTTGAAAATTACACACAGAGACAAGCATGGCAAAGACACCATAGTGGACGAAGAAGGAAATATTGTTTCCGATAGAGCAATTATTCTAAAATCTTTGGAATTTGATTCTTTGAGGGTACCCGAAGTTATATTGTATCAGAGCAAGTTTTACCCAAATTGGCCGGATCAACCCAAATACACAACAAACAATTTATATTTTGGATTCAACGGAACTTTTGAGTTTTTATTTTCTAAGGATGTAGAAAGGATGTATTTCCAACATCTGTTAGACAAAGAAATGATAGCGAACTTTAATAACAAGAAAGAGATGCAGTTGCCCAACGGACAAGTTGTAGAAACATTTGAATTCAATGGTAAGGAAGTCAGTGGAGATGAAAAGGATACTGCAACAATAGAAGACTTATACCAAAGAGTAACACAAGGAAAGGTTATATGAAAGTAGAACTAGTAGATAAAATGGGTACTGACTTAACTGTGGTAAATGCCGCTAGAGTAAGTTATTCAAAAACTAAAACTTCATTTGATGTAAAAGATGAAAAGTTAATAAAGTTCCTAGCAGAACACGAACACTGGTCACCTTTTGCACACGCATCAATGCAATTTAGAATTAAGGCTCCTATATTTGTAGCAAGGCAACTTGTAAAACACCAAGTAGGACTTGTATGGAATGAAGTTTCAAGACGTTACGTAGACTTTCCACCTGAGATATACAAACCAGAAGCATGGAGAGGACGTCCTGTAAATTCAAAACAGGGTTCAGATGGCACAGTTGAACTAGGACAAACAATAGATCATAATTTAGAAACAACAATGGAAAGTTGTTTGATACTTTATAACACAATGATTCAAAAAGGTGTTGCACCAGAACAGGCACGTATGGTGCTACCACAATCAATGATGACTGAATGGTACTGGTCAGGTACTGTATATGCTTTTGCAAGGGTATGTAATTTAAGATGTAAACCTGATACTCAGAAGGAGACACAGGACGTTGCAAACATGATAGATAAATTAGCAGATGAGGCATTTCCTTACTGCTGGAAATATTTGAGAAAATAATGAAACTAGGTATTGTAGGACATGGCTTTGTAGGTTCAGCAGTCAATCAAGGATTTACCAAAAACGTAAAAAAATATATTGTTGATCCAAAATATTATAGTGCCAACACTATTGAAAGTTTAATTCAGTTTAAACCTAACGCAACTTTTGTGGCAGTACCAACTCCACAATTAGAAACAGGAGAATGTAATACTGACATACTACAAGAAGTATTACAAAAATTAAACAAGTACAAAGGACATCTTGTTATTGTTAAAAGTACTGTACCAGCATACAAACTACAAGCACTACAAGAAGAATGTGTTGATATTAAAATAGTATACAATCCAGAATTCCTTACAGAAAAAAATCACATAGACGATTTTAAAAATCCACATATGCAAATATTTGGTGGAACATTGTCAGACACAGATGCAGTAGAAAAACTATACAAAGAACATTCAGTTTGTAAACCTTGTCCTACTTATAAGACAGATATTGTAACTGCAAGTATGGTCAAATATTGTATTAATAGTTTCCTAGCAACTAAGGTTACATTTATGAACGAAATGTATGATGTGTTAAAAGCGTCTAGGGGAACAGACTGGCAAACATTTATAAAAATAATACAAACAGATCCACGTATAGGTAAGTCTCATATGAAAGTGCCCGGCAACGATGGACAACGTGGATATGCTGGATCTTGCTTTCCTAAGGATACTAACGCACTGGCTTGGTTTGCAAGGGAGATATTAAACACGCCCTTTACACAGTTAGAAACAAGCATTAAAATCAACGATACACTAAGAAAACGTAACCAGTCATAACGGTTAAATACGTATATGAAACCATGGTTTGAAAAAGAAGCAGATATAATAGACTTTCCTGCACCGAAAGAGAAGGTTATTAAAATGCCCAGTGTCGCTGAATATCCAGATTTTATTACAGGTGTGCTTGACCTACAAGCAAGACGCGACAAAGGACAAATTGGCAAAGATTCTTACGACAAACTTTACACAGACTTAATACACAGATTCATGAAGAAGGAATCATTTGAGAACCCATGGTTCTTGAGAGAAGCACCTACAAACGAATTACTGCAAATGATTAAGAACAAACTAAATGATCCTGCGTTAGATGAGAAAGTACTACAAAAAGTATTAATGGCCTTAGAAGGTGGCGGATTAAAACAAAGAGTACAAGGTGTTTTGGAAAACGACCCTGATGCTAAAAAAGTATTAGCAAGTGTCACAGAACAAATTTTTAATGCAAAACCAACAACACAGGATATTGAAGCATTTATAAATGCATATCCAAAAGGACTTGTAAACATTCAAGCATTATTAGAACCCGGCAAAAAAGATTGGTCAGAAATATTTGTAGGTTATCAACCTGACAACCATATGAGCAGAGTTGTTGAGAGATTGTACAAATTAAAGAACCAAGGTATTGGTCCTGCAGAAGTTTGTTTGTCAGTTTTAAGTCCGCAAATATTCCACAGTGGATCTAGACCAGGAGCAGGTGATATCTACGTAGATGGTGCTGGTCATTTTGAAATAAAAGCCAGTGTTGCAAAACCAGGTAGATTGTTTGATGGTAGAAAAGCAAAAGTAGATATGAACACAATTCAAAATGTTAGAGATCAATTAAAAATTGAAAAGCCAAGAGTAAATTTAAAAGATTTAATTGCCGCTAATCCAAAACAAGAACAAGTAGTTGTATTAACAAAAGCCATATTTAGACACGTGGGTGATAACATTGGCGGTTTTGTAAAAGCAATTATGGCAAAAGATGAAGCAACTGCAAAAGTAGAACACACTAAAATGGCATATACAAACTATCAAAATATGACAGCGGCAGGTAAAGATACCTTTGTTGGTATAATTTTTATGAGTTTAAATGGTAAATGGTCAAACGTTATTAGAAACATAGACGAATTAGTACAAAATCTTGCAGTAGGAACAATATACGTTGCTTCACCAGACCAAGCCGATTTATTTCCACAGACTACATTTAAGTTTTAAATACTAGTATGGACATAGACATAGGCAATGACAAGCCTTTCTTTCTGATTGCAGGACCTTGTCAAATAGAATCGCAAGAACACGCATACAAGATGGCTACTGAGATTAAAAAAATAACTGACTTTGTTGGTATAAATCTTATATATAAATCGTCATTTGATAAAGCAAATAGAACCTCATTACATGGTAAAAGAGGAGCAGGACTAGAAGAAGGTATGCGAATATTTGATTATCTTAAAAAACAAATACCTGGACTTAATATTATTACAGATGTTCATACACAAGAACAATGCAGTATAGTTGCACCACACGTTGACGCACTACAAATACCTGCTTTCTTATGCAGACAAACAGATTTACTAATAGAAGCAGGACGTCAAGGATTATGGATTAATGTTAAAAAAGGACAATTCCTTGCACCATGGGATATGGAAAATGTTGCATACAAAATTGCATCAACAGGTAATGAAATGATTATGTTATGTGATAGAGGTACAAGTTTTGGATACAACACTCTTGTAAATGATATGAGAGGATTGCATGAAATGAAAAAGACAGGTTATCCTGTTGTAATAGATGCTACACACAGTTGTCAACAACCAGGTGGACAAGGTACAAGTTCAGGTGGCAATAGAGAACACATACCTGTAATTGCACAGGCGGCTGTTGCTGTTGGAGTTGCTGGTGTGTTTATGGAAGTACATGATGATCCCGACAATGCCGCATCAGACGGTCCAAATAACTTACATTTAAAAGATTTAGAAAAACTGTTAATAAAATTAAAAGCAATAGACCAAATAAGTAAAAGTGTATGATAGATACACAAGGTAAATTGCTTGTAGCACCTCCTAATATGCCAGATTGGAGGTTCCAAAAAACTGTTGTTTATATGTGGCGACACGATGTATCTGGTGCCGCTGGTGTAATTGTAAACAAAAAATGTAATCATCCTACTTTTGAACATATTTGCAATGAAGGTACAGTTAAAAGAAATCAGAACGTTAATCCACCAATTTATTATGGCGGTCCTGTATTAAACAATATTATTGGCATATTACACTCAAAAGAGTTTACACTAGGCAGTTCAAACACAGACAAAACGCAACCATTGGCTTTTACATTAGACAGAAAAATGCTAGAAGTAGTAGCACAAGGCGGAGGTCCAAAACAAAAACTTGTTACGTTAGGAATGGCTAACTGGACAGGTGGACAGTTAGAAGATGAATTAGAAGCACTACCACCACGTAAACCTGCAATGAGTTGGCTAGTTCTTCCATACGATGAAAAAATTATATTCGGTCCCCAACCAACAGATTTGTGGGAGATGTGTGTGTCTCGAGCTATTGAAAACAAAACGAAAGAAATTTTGTCTCACAATTTCAAAGACTAATCAAAACTTTTTAACCAAACTATAAATAATTGTAATGAGAAATTTTCTTACAGTTATAATATTTGTTATTCTTTGTTCAATTTCATATGCTGAAGATTGGAAATGGGAAAAGGCTTTTAACAGTGTTGTATTAGTTAGTGGAGAAAATGAAATTGGTAAGATAGTAACCGACCCTTTTGATCAAGCAGTTCCAGATGGACCAATGAAAGATCCAAATAAAACACCCAATTCAGTAAAACCAAAGGTGGTACCATATGGTATGGGATCAGGATTTTTTATTAGTCAAAACCATATTGTAACAAACTATCACGTTGTTAAAGGCTTTGAGAAATTAACCCTTTATATATATAATCATCCATATCCAGTAGAAGATGTTGAAGTTATAGGTTATGATGAATCTGTTGATATTGCTATATTACAAGTTAATGAAAAAGATCTCCCTAATGAGTTTTTATCATTTGCAGATAACAGTCCTTTAATTGGTGATGATGTTTATGCACTTGGGCATGGAATGAGCCAAGTATGGTCATTAACTAAAGGTATTTTAAGTTATGATTATAGAAGAAACCCAGGAACAAGTTTTGTTCATTACTTACAAACTGATGCTGTTATAAACTCTGGTAATTCAGGAGGCCCATTACTTAATGAGGATAGTGAGGTTGTTGGTGTTAATACTTTAATAATGTCTGGAGATAAATTTTATGTTGGGTATGGTTATGTTATTCCAAGACTATTAGTTGAAAGAGTAGCAACTCAAATTATAGAAACTGGTGAACACGTTAAACCATCTATAGGTATAAAAATGAGTATTACCGAGGATAGAGAATTATACGAAAAATTAAAAGCCGAAGGGTTAGGACATTATTTAGAAATTCAAGAAGTTATTGTAGGTTCCGCGGCAGAGCAATATGGATTGAAAAAAGGTGATATAATAATGTCAATAGATGGAACAGACATCCAAGTTTTGCCTCAAGTAATTGAATTTTTATGGACTAAAAATCCAGGAGATGAAATTGTTTTTAAAATTTATAGAAAAAACGGTAAAGAAAAATTTGTAGACGTTCCAGTTATACTAGGAACTCTTAAAAAGAAAGAACCAATACCACTTACTGGAAAATAAAATTAGTCATATGTGTGAGGATCACAGGAACTAACAACAAGAAACCATAACTTATCATAATTCCATGTATAATTGTGTACTTTTTCTAAATAGAATTGTTGTATAGGCCAAGCCATTTTTTCCATTTCTCTTGAACAAGCAAACTCCATATTATTCATATCCTGAAGATAGTGTACCATTTCATGTAAAAGCACTCCCATATCCCATGGATTTTCTCTATCCCAATCATCTGGTAAAAATATAATATCTACTTCTTTATTATACATTCCATGGAGTTGTTCAGGTTCATACTTGTTATCTCCGTAGAACATATGCTCCAGTTGTTCTTGTGGCAAAAATATTACTTGTGGCACATCAAAATTAGTACTGAATGGAGTATTGGCTCCTAGCCATATCATAAGGGCAGTTAAAATCTCTTTCATTTAAAATATTTACAATAATATACGCCGTTTTAATAACTGCACATATTATTAAATATCTATGAGCGAGGTTAACGTACAAAATGGTAGGTCCATCTGACAAGATAGAAGTATCCTATGAACAATTATCTACGGGTAAATTTGTTCGTACAGACAACGACCTAACTATTACGACCAACAACCTATTCGGTGAATCAGAAACGGTTCTGCTCAAAAACTACTTTCTCACATCACCCGACCTCGTAACGACCAAAGGATCAATTCTCAAAGGAAACATAGTTAACCTACTGGCTATTAACAGCCAACCTCTTGACCAGACATATGTGGCCTTTGAGGATCCACAAGCAATAGGTAAGATAACAATCGCCGACGGACCTGTAGTTGTTCAACGGGCAGACCAGTTAATTGAACTTCAAGTGGGTG
>Ga0310344_10003581_pt1 | contig 11544 bp, 2 predicted proteins | sample HC15DNA20200_MG_FD_203801 | JGI IMG/M metagenome (GOLD analysis project Ga0310344, IMG submission 203801) | Marine microbial communities from station ALOHA, North Pacific Subtropical Gyre - HC15-DNA-20-200_MG | ecosystem: Environmental > Aquatic > Marine > Oceanic | place: Pacific Ocean: North... | reverse complement strand
AATTGCATTACTCCATCCCAAAAATTCAGAAGGCAAGAAAGAACGCTGTTTTTTCTTCTTTTCTTTCTGTTTTCTTGCTTCTACTAAAAGTTCCTGAACATCCTTATTTAATTCTCTCAAACTATCCGTAAATGGTTTATTCATATTGGTATGTTCGTGATAACCATAACTAATTGTTTCTGGTTTATTTGCTTCTTCTTGTGCTTCTTTTGTATCTTTTTTCGCTTCAAATGCCGCATTCCATTCTTCTACCGTCGGAATTCTTGCTTTTGGTGCTTCATCGCATGTAGGACCTCTATATCCGCCACCACACATACACATTCCACCAACACAACGCCCGTGTGTATTATTACACGGTGGATCACAAATAGCACCACTATTAAAAGCTTTACATTGATCTTTTAATGATTCAGATGAATTATTTCCAGAGGACTGTTCTTCCCCTAAATTCATTGGTTTTCCTTCTGCTGTAACAACAGCGCCAGTTGAAGAAGTGCCAGCTGGACATACCAAACCAGATGTTTGATCTTTTCCACCCTCTCTGCATTCCTTATTTGTTGAATTCTTTGTACATACAACACACTCATTGGAACCTTCTTTGCTATAAGTTCCCTGTGGACATTTGTGACAACCTTCTGTTTTTAATAATTCAAATGCTGCTTGAGATGGTGGCTTTGAATAACATACTGGATGATAAGTTTCTAAGGGGTCTCCTGCAGAATTGGGCCAAGCATTCCATCTTGCTGTAGCTGGACCATCTCCGCCAACTCTATCTGTCCAAGAACAACCCGCTGGTGATTTGGATTCTAAAACTTTATCCCACGGATAATTATCCTTTTCTCCCTTTCCTATTCCTAATGAAATAATTGCGTTCTCACATTCTTCTCTTGTTTTTATTTGTGTCTTTTCAGGACATAAAGAACCCTTAGGATGTAAAATATATTGTAAACCTCCCGAACATTGTTCGCCCGAATTACCTCCTCCCAAATCTCCTGAAGTTACAAATAATTCCTTTGCATCTTGAAAACATTGCCTATAATCATTTGGTATTCTTACCCATTGAGGGTTCATGTGTGTCTTCAAATATAAGGTTCCTTGGGAATCTGTTTTTCTTTCCTTAATTGGGTCTGCAAACCATTTTCCATTCTTTGGTTGTTTTGGTCTAAGTCTAATCTTATCTGACCCCCTTAATCTTCCAGTATCTTTATTAAATATATTAAAAGCACCTCCCTCAGTTTGTACAGTTCCTGTACCATTATCATGCGAAGCACCCCACGCAGTTATTTTTAAAGGCACACCATGAAAATCTGTTGGACAAGAAACCTCTGGAGATAAACGAGGACCACCCTCTATTTTTACTGTTTTTTGTCCTGTGCTTGCCCAAATCTTTTTACCAGGAGCAAGACCTTCTCTAAAACCTCTAAAACCTCTAAAACCTTCTTTTGGAGATAATGACAAATTTGAAGCTGTTGTTTCACAAGGAAATCCCGATTTATCTCTGAATGATTGACCACTAGTACCAACAGCACTCCAATGTGTTTTATTGCTGGTAAAATCATTCCATGGATTTGATGAATCTGCTTGACACGACATAATAAAACCTGATGTTTTGCAACCATCACCATCATTACTGTTCTTAGCATCAACTATTATTTTTCCTGGATCTTCTCCACCCGAATCAAAATTTACCGTTTTTATTGCTTTTGGATCAGCTTTATCTCCATAAACTTTTAGATCTTTACCCTTATATTTTATTGAATTTACTTCTCCTGCAACATTAAAGTTGCACATCACCGCATTCTTACCCAAAGGTAAACTTGTTTTATTTGTCCATTTCACATTCTTTACTGACGCTTTTGCAGCATTATACCAATTACTACAAGCATAGAATTTTGCCTTTCCATATGGGCGATCTTCACTTCTTGCTAGGGTAGATTGATATGTAACTCCTCCAGAATATTTAACAGTCATAAATTTCCCATTTAATTCTACAACTACAGTCGTTTCTTTATTCAATGGTAATTCCATAGGTGGATCAATTCCCAAATTTCCACCATCAGCACCCCCTGAACGAATATGTAACCTTGTAGTATTGCTATAAAACCACATACCGGGCATTCTATCGCCTATACCACAGCAATTTCTATCAGAGGTAGTAACATGGAAAATCTCAGACCAACCTGGTATTTTTGCGGTAGGGGTAATTGTAAATTCTAAACGATAGTCTCTTTCAGCATTTATCATACGAAGGAGATTATTTTTCTTCAGAGTTAAAGGAGTTTCACCTACCAACATCACGGTATTGCGTTCTGAAGAAGATTTGAAAGCCGGAGGAGCTGGAGGAGGTGCCACCACACTAAAACGCTGATTTTTGCCTCCACTGCATGGATTTTGAACAATCGAACCCGGCAATAAATTCTTTTTTGGCACTTGCTTACTTGCGCTATGATTTTCCAAACAGTGTCCACCATCAGTATAAAAACTACCATTTGTTTTATTGTAGAAATGACGAGCACCATTATCTTGACTGCATTTTCCCATAACAACTTGGGCATTTCCTGCTTTTGATGCACCCTGGACTATAGCACAAAGACCCGGGATTCTATTTGTTAATTGCATTGAATCAGGATCATAAGACCACATTTTATCATCGCTTCTTTGACACCACGATAAAACAACGCGGCCGCCATCACCTGGTTGAGCAGCATCACCTTTTTGTTCCACACCTAAACACAATCCTGAGTGCAAATCTTTAAGCATTTGATCTTTGAATTTTGTAGTTTCTCCCGCACTATCACTCATTGTGATCTTATATGTTGCCCAACCAATATTATCACCTTCTGTCCAATTTGTCAAATCTTCACCATACCACAAACGATAATCTCCAGGCATAAATGTTTGGGGAGTTTTTAAGTCCCAAACCATCTTTTTACTATCTCCTCCAACACCCTCCATTCTATACCAATGTGCCTGTTTTACACTGTCATGATCCGTTTTTTTATATCCTTTAACATTCACATTGGGAAGAATTTCTCGTTTATTACTATCTGTAATGACAAGAGCAATCATACCATCGCGCGAACCACCACAACCAAAATTGCTTTTGCTTGTTGCACCCGCGCAACCTATTTTTCCCGCTTTGTGTTCAAAAACAATTTTTGTTATAAAAGCTGTTTTCTTTATGGTAAAAACCGCACTTCTTTCTTTTGCCGATCCAATTGTAATATTATCAAAAACAAGACTTTTGCCATCACCCACACCAACAACTGGAGCAGAAGCTTTGTAAGCCATTGGCTGCGCAACCCACATTTCATAACCATTTATATTACAACCAGTTCCCCTCCCTACCTCCACCTCATCCTTATTTCTTGGAATGCGCATATTTACACGAGCACATTGATTTTTGCATTGATCAGAAGTCATTGAATTTCCCGATAAGTTTTCTGGTTTGCATGTACAGCGATCGGCTGCACATCCTTTCTCATTGATTGCACATCCAAAACTGTCATTACATACTTTATTGGGATTTCCACATCCAGTATTGCAAACAGAAATGCCTTTCTTGCCGTCTCCCCACACACAACGACAATATGCTTTATGATCTTTATTACGAATTTGGGGTGTGGACCACTTATCTCCTCTAGCAATTGTTTGATAATCCATATCTACGTCGGGTGAAATCTTTGGTGATTTATCGCGAGCTTTTATTTTTCCTACTGCTTCCAATTCGGCTTTCGTCATATGCCGCCATTTTCCGTTATCTCTCTTAAAACGAATATGACTTTGTCCATCACAACAATTTTCAGCACCATATAGTTTCATTACATGATCACCTGCAGCAATACGTCCTTGATATTTTAATTTACTGCTTTCAGGGCGACCACCGCCCCATTGATCAGAGTTATGAGTGGCGACCGTCTTACCATCTATTTCAAGAAAACCTCCTAGACCAAAATCAACACCAGGTTCTATATACCATATAGCCCCAACTGGTTCTTTAAAGTTTACCGTTATTTCCCAGGCAATATTATCCCTTTTGCCACTCGGACAAGTCGTTTGGTTTTTAAAACCCCACAAAGTATCAAGATTTTTTGTACAATAACCAGTCCCAGAAGTTTGAGCTGCCATAAAACGTTTGAAAGCTGTTGTAGCGGCAGGACGCCCCGCCTGCGAAGACCATTTAACAGATTTATAATGAATACCAATTGTACCCTTTGGGGGCGGTTTGGGACCTGATGATGTCGTGCTGGACGTACTGGACGTGCCTCCACCGCGGCAAACGGCGGGGTGGTGCGTGTTGATCGTCCCATCAACTCCGGCGTGGTAGTGGCCGCTGGTGTTGAAGTACTGGTGCTGGGTGTACGTGTTCATGTCGCGGTTGGGTATTCTATAAGTGAAACATCCTTTTGGGAAGCGATTCGCGCCCCAGTTGTGGGTGCGGTTGGTGTTTATGCTCTCCACCCTCTTCATAACACCCTGTTTTTTGAGTTCCTGATGCGCCTTCCAGCAATCCCCAGCGCTAGTAATCTGTGTTTTCCCCTCCCCTTGGCAAGTTTTCCCTGTCGCCGCTATAGAATATCCCGTTGTGTTTGTCGTGGTCTTCGTTGTCGTACCTCCACCCCTGCAGACGGCGAGGTTTCCGGGATTATATCCTTGGCTACATCTCCGTCCATGTGTCGGACCACACTTGGTGTTACTCCTATTCCAATACATCCAGCCGGGTCTGGCGTTGGCGGTGAAACACCCTTGAGGGTGGGTGGAACCGTTGTAGTTCTGGATCATGTTCGCGCGAAAATTACTAAAACGGCTCTTTTCACTCTCCGACAACTTCGCACCCGCCCCCGCACATTCCGCTCTGTCTGTAATCTGTGTTTTCCCTTCGTCCTCACAACTATTGCCAGGGTTCGCCAAAGAATATCCCGTTGTGTTTGTTGTCTTCGCCGCTGTTCCACCACCGCCGCAAATGGCTGGGTGTAAATGGTGAATTCTACCATCCTGTCCGGCGTTGGCCGTGTTAAAATACGCGTAGGACCCACCCTGCTGAGGATATGAAAAACATCCTTTCGCAAGATTGTATGAACCGCCCCAATGGTGTCGTTGTTGGCGTTGAGGGTTCCGCCCGAACAATGTGCGGTGAGCTGTGACGCATTCTTGCATGTTTGTAATATCTCGTTTCCCTTCTCCTGCGCAAGTTTTGCCCACCGCCGCCTTAGAATATCCCGTTGTGCTTGTCTGCGTCGTTCCCCCCGCATCCTTACAAATGGGGGGGTAGTTGTTGGAGAGCCCGTACCTCGGATTGCGGTTCCAATTGGTTACGGAGGTGTTGAAATAGACGTGGTTGTTGTAGTGGGTGAAGCAGCCTTCCGGGTGGGTGCCGCTCCAGGCACCCGAATGCGAATACCGACGACCAAGCCGCTGCGCCGCCGTCTGACATTCTTGTACGGTGGTTATTCGACCACCTACTGGACATTGCTGGCCGGGCGCGGCGCGATCGGCGTTGTTGCTCAGGCTCATGAGCCTAAATCCCTCCTTCATTGATCCCGTAAAAGCCTCTGTATTACATTTGAAATATGTTTCTCCAGGCGTGCTTCCAGTCATTTTGGGGCGGCGAGCGCCTGCTGAACCATTATCTGCATAAAGATAGCAACGTTTCCCAGTTTCATAATAATCAGCTTGAGGACACTTGGGATCATTTTGGCAAAGATTCTTACAATCCTCCTTATCTTTTGCAGTTACGGGCCATTTGTTAGAATTCCAATAGAGATAATTTTTCTTTTTATCTTTATGTTCTGTACATTTTCGTCCGCCCCCAGAACCCCCCGCTTCGCGTCTCAATGATGTTGTGTGACTGCATACATATGGTTTTTTTTCATTTGCTGCCGCATCATTCCACACACCACTTTCATATTGTTCGCAATAATGTTCATCATCCTTAGCACTAGGTTCTTTTTGATTCCAGTTTGAATAGCCCTTTTTCTCGAGGGTTTCTCCATCAGGCCATGTCCATTCACCCTCTTTATCCTTATCAGAGCAACCAATCCATTTTGGATGTTGCATTAAATCTTTAACAAAATCATCTTCATTTTTGCTACTAATAACTGCAAGGGTTGTTTTTCTACCAGGATCAGCATCTTTACATTTGTTATAAGCTGACCACCAATCCAATTCCTCTCCTTCAGCTCGATAACAACGTTTTCCATCCTGAGGTTCTAATTTAAAACCATCGGCACAGCTAAATGGTGTTTTGGGTTTATTGAATTGTGATTGATACTGATCATATGATAATGATATAATACTTAATAATTTAAATTTTGTTGTTTTTGAAAACCAATTTTGTCTTTCATCGCTCCATTCATACAAATAATTATCTGTTCCTACCCCCATTAACTTATCATTCCACTCAGCAATAGAACGAAGACCTTCAGTAGGTTGACCAATTCTTTTCCATGAACCTTTTAATTTTCCATCTTGATCTAATTTTCCATCTACGAACATCTCTATTCTTCCCTGTTTATCCACAACCAAGAGTTTATTTCTATATTCTTTTATGCTTTTTATATTTGGTTTTGCCCCGCACCATACCCAAGCAGGTTTGTGTCCACTTCCACGTTTAAAGGGGTCAACACTTTTTCCATCTGCTTTACCAGTCCATCTAAATAAAGATTGCTGATTTGCTGAAAAAAGTTTATTTTTCCATACTCCGATAGATTGCATCCATTCCATTGGAAGATTTGTTGCTAATTTCCAAAGTCCTCCCCGAACTCCCATTTTATCCCAAGCATAAAGGCGATGATCATATTTTCCAACTCCCAATAAAGTATCATTCCAATACGCTAAATCAGTTACACAACAACTTTTCCCTCTCAGTTGTTGCCACTCTTTTTTAGGATTATTAAATCTAAATAATTTATAATCTTCGCTAACTCCTATCAAAATATCTTCATAACCATTTAAAAGTCCTCCGCTTGTTTGTGGTCCTGCTGATATTTGTCCTTCTTTAATTTTTTTTTTTTTTGAAAAGCAGTAACATATGATAAAAGCAATTACTATCGCTAAAAGTATAAAATTTAACTTCATATATATATATTTTATATAAATAAAGTTTTGATAAACTAAAATTTAATGAGATTTTTCTATACCACTGTCTGCTTTTTGATCATAACTTTCAGTATTAAATGGTTTGGGAATTCCAGTATTTACATCACTTTTTTCAACTGGTTTGCTCATTGAAGGTCCTGCCTTGGCGCCCTTTGGTAATTCATACTTTTGTGTGTTGGGAAATTCTGGTTTTGTAAAGACGGGATATCCTTTATATTCAACGGGAGGTTGTTGTTCCTTTTCATCTGCTACAGGATCACAAGATTTTTCTTTTTTATTGGGAGTTATTACGTGTTTTACTCTTGTTTCTTTGGCTGCATTCTTTATATGATCACCTAAAATTAAATTGACATCAACATTAGATTTTTTATTCAATTTTTGCCAATTAAATAAATCCATGCTTAATTTTCCCATATCTAATTTATCTACGGCAACAATATTTTGTCCCTGCAATCGCGCGCGTTTTGTTTGAAATTTCAATCTCGTGATTTCACTTTCAAGATCCTTAATTTTTTTTAATAATTCTGGACCTAATTCCATCTTCTGTTCGTCGTCTGGCATACCCATGCCTGTTGGACCCGTTCCTGCTCCAGCTCCTGCTCCAGCTCCTACTCCCGCTCCAGCTGCTGCTCCTGCTCCAGCTGCTGCTCCTGCTCCAGCTGCTGCTCCAGCTGCTGCTCCTGCTCCAGCTGCTGCTCCTGCTCCAGCTGCTGCTCCAGCTGCTGCTCCAGCTCCTGCTGCTGCTCCAGCTCCTGCTGCACCCTCACCGCTGTCAGTTGGGGCGTCATCTTTTGCCCAGTCTTCAGAGTCGCTGACCTTCTGAGCTGCTTCCATCACTGCTTCTGGACTTTTTTCCGCTGCTTTTTGAGGTTCTGGATCGGGTGTTGCTGGCGACGCTTCTGTTGCTGCATCTTCAACACCCTCACGAGTACTTTTACATAAATAATAAATTAATATAACACCAAATAAAATTAATAATATAGTGTTTTGCTTCATATATATTAATATTGATAAAATATTAATATTACTAAAATCAACGAATATAAGTATAATTATTAAATGCGCCCCACGTATTATTTATTGGTTTTGCATATCTACCAGGAGGATATTTTGAAAATTCTTCAATTATGTCAGAATCGTCGTCTTCTTGTTTCAATAGAATTTTTTTCTTAATAACTTTTTTGGTATTTCTTGGCATTTGCAATCTAACATTTACCGATTTTCGTTCACCTTCTCCCTTAAAGCCTAATTCTCTATTTTTATCTGATAATTTATCTCTCATTTTTCTTAATTGTTTAACAACACGATTATCAACCCAAGGATCATAAATCGTTGCCTTTCCCTGATAACCTGTTATACCTGGGTGACCTCTTTGGCCAACAAGACCTCTTTCACCCATTGGTCCTTTAGGTCCAACAACGCCTTTCACTCCCTTTAAACCGGGTAATCCCTTTACTTCTGAAGCTTTCGCGGCACGCCCCTTTGGTCCGCGTTCACCCATATTTCCTTGTGCGCCCGTTTCACCTTTTGGTCCCTTTATTCCCTTAATTCCGGGAGCATTTTCAGGAGGTTGTGTTGAATTGGGTAAGGTGGGTGGTTGAGGCGCTTCTTTTATACATCTTTTTCTATCTTCTGATAAATCATAAGCATTATTACATTCTGTACATATACCTGCATTTTGTGTTTTACAATTTTCTATTGGAATTAAATTACAATCTTGACCATTTTGTGATTTTTTATAACCAGTATTACATGATGTACACACAAATCTGCCTGCTAATATGCTTTGCTCGCGACAATTTGGAACTGCTTCTGGAAGAGGAATTGCAACATAAATAGCGGTGGCTTCTTGAAAACAATCGCGATTATTATTATGAATTCTGATTGGTGTAGGTGCTTGTATAGTTGATAAATATAATGTTCCATTATTATCAGTATCACGCCACTTTATAGGATCTGCATGGAAGTTCCCACCAGGAGGTTGTTTTGGATATATGCGTAATGTTGAGGATCCTTTAATTTTTTCAACATCTGCTGCTTTAATAGTAATCACACCTTCACTTTGCCCGTGTCCTCCACCTGTTATAACAACATCTTCATCTTTATTGCCATGAACCTTTGTCCATCTTTTTATGGTAAATGTTTCACCATTAAAGTTGGCAGCACAAGGAACATCTTGATATGTTTGAGATGCAAAGAAATTGGAAAGATTTTTTGTCCAACCAGCGCCAGAAGACCAAAAAAATTCTAAAACGGCATGACCTTCATTTTCTCCAAAGTACATTAAAATTGGATATTGTTTTCCTTTTACAAGACTTATGGTTCCAGTTCTAACTTGTGGTGGATGTATTCCTGCATTATCAACAACTTTTTCCCCTGCAATCCATAATACCGAAGAATCATCAGAATTGGTTTTAAAATAATGTAATCCTGTCTTTGGGGGAGAAAACACACCCCAAATTTTATAACTATATCGTGATCCTTCATCCATCAAATGTATTGCTTTTACCTTTTTAACACCTCCAACTTTTGTTGCTGTTTTAAAAAAATCAACATTATCCTTCCAATATCCATTATATTTTTGAATCTTTAAATGACCATCAAAATCTGGAATTGCTGTTCCAGGATGTGGGTCATCAACATTCACCCGAACAAAATCGTCATCAGTTACCTCAAATTGTTGATAAGATGAATTTGTACACACATTTTGTTCTAATTCGCGACCAATAACATTATCAGCATTTTTCATACTAAAACACATGCCTTTTGTGTGATCTCTTGGGGTTGCAGAATTATTATTATACCAATACATTGGTTTAAAGAAGTTATCTTCAGAATAAAATCTTTGATTGGCTTGATTATCTGTAGTTTTGCATGGGGATGTTTGAATTAGCGCTCCTCGTTGTGCTGAAGTTCCACCCTTAACATCAAAACATAATCCTGCTTTTGTTTTTAATTCTAGTGTCTTTGGATTATAAGAAAATAATTGTTCATCTTCGCCAGAACATATTTTTTGTTTTATTGATCCGCCAGTTCCGCCATCAGCTTCTAAACACATACCATTGCTTTTTACTTTTAAAACTTTATTTGTAAATGCTTTTGATGTGCCCTGATCTTCCGCTTTTGGAACCTGATAACGACTAATGCAATGTCCCCTCTTATTTAATCTACACATGGAATGTTTTGTTTTATTTTCACAATTATGTTTGTGTGATGGATGGGTACTATCTGGAGCAAAACACCATTTATAATCTCCTTCTCTATATTCTGCAGAATCAAAATTTGCTGTACTATGCTTTGTCGTCCAATCACATCCACAAGCTGAAATTCCTTTCCAGAAATCGTTTGTAGTTTCTGTGGTAACTAATGGAATATTCTGTTTACACATTACCTGAGTTTTTGTTGAATCATCCCTTGAAGTTAAAGTTCCTGTTGCTTTATCGGTTGGATACCGTGTACAAACGCGCTTATTTGGATATTTTTTATCCCCACCCATTGGAGCCCATGTAAAAGAACGACATTTATCATCATCTTTACATAAGGCAGCGCATTCAGATATTTTTTTAATTTCATTACTGCGACCTAATCCATCGCCACCTATGTCAGCGCCAACTTCTCCTACCTGCTCCCAATCACTGGGACAACCAACAGCCTCTTCAATGGGTTCACCACCACATATTTTTCTTGCTTGGTTTGAGTTCGCGTAATATCCTGTACCTGTTAATGAAGCATTTTTATTGTGATTAAAATATCCATAATAATTGCCATGTAGCCAGCAATTTCTTGGATAGTTCCCTTGCCAGTGGTGCGATCCGCCCCAATATCCATAGTTATAATAGTTCCAATAGTAGTTGTTATACCAGTTATTTCCGTAATTTCCCCTCAATTTGTTATGAGCTTTCTGACATTCTGATGCGTTCGTAATTTCTTGTCCTTTTGGACAAGGTTTGCTTGCATCATCCATAATAAATGGATCGCCATCTTTTTTTTCTCGCTCACCACCTTTACATACTTTTTGAACATTATAATGCGAGTAATCCTTTGTCCCACCTGTATTAAAATACCGATTATTTCCACTTTGCCAACAGCCTTTGGGATAGGTGTTTCCCCAATTGGCTGTTCCTCCCCAATAACGACCACCATACCCATACCTATAACCATAACGACCATAATAATTACCATAACCATATCCACTGTTGGCATTTTGACATTCACTGGCGGTTGTAATTTCCTCCCCCTCTGGACAACTTTCACACTGGCGATTGTAACAGTTTTTTAACGAAAAACCATCAGCTCCCCTTTTATTAACTTGTAATCGCCAATAATAAATAATTAATATTGTTACTATGGCTAAAAGTATAATATTTAATTTCATAATATATATATAATTATAAAATTAATTACAGTTTAATTACAACTTAGTAATTTTTTAATACTATTTTGATT
>Ga0310344_10003580_pt1 | contig 11545 bp, 12 predicted proteins | sample HC15DNA20200_MG_FD_203801 | JGI IMG/M metagenome (GOLD analysis project Ga0310344, IMG submission 203801) | Marine microbial communities from station ALOHA, North Pacific Subtropical Gyre - HC15-DNA-20-200_MG | ecosystem: Environmental > Aquatic > Marine > Oceanic | place: Pacific Ocean: North... | reverse complement strand
ATCACGCCAGGCACGGTTCACAGAATGACGGCTATCGAAGACACGGATATCTTTGAAGTTTCAACTCCAGAACTTGAAGACGTGGTTCGCCTCGAAGACCGTTACGGCAGGAGCACACAAGGCAAATCTGGATAAAGCTGTGTCGGCAACAACAGGACGACAGCACCTCAGAACGGGATGTCGTCCTCAGTCAGCTCAGGCGGAGCAGCTCCAGGGCTAGTGGCCGTCGCCGTTCCTTGAGGCTCGCCCCCGCCAACTTCACTTGCCCCTGAACTACGCCCTCCGAGTAATACAACCCTGTCAGTTCTAACTTCCGTTGTGTAGCGCTTGCTTCCTTCCTTGTCCTCCCATTGACGAGTTTGGAGACGACCTTCGACATAAATTTGTCGCCCCTTCGTCAGGTATTCGCTCAGGGTCTCAGCCTGTTTGCCCCAAACCACAACACGGTGCCACTCGGTTCGTTCCTGCCGCTGGCCAGAGGTTCTGTCGTTCCAAACCTCTGTGGTCGCCAGGCTCAAAGTGCTAACCGCCGAGCCCCCAGCTGTATAACGGACCTCGGCATCTTTTCCTATATTGCCGACCAATATGACTCTATTTACAGTTCCCATAGTCCTTCCGAATTCTTGCCACTAAGGCCGCCGAACGAGAAACCTTCTACATCCTACTGTTGCCCTTGAGCAAGTCGGTCAAGAGCTTGTTGGGCTAAATTCGACATGTTGTTGTCTGGGTAATTCTCCACAACCAATTCAAACACCTCCCGAGCTGAATCTGGTTCTTCCAGTCGTTCCAGTGCCAACCCGCGTTTATATAATGCTTCAGCAACAACATCCCCATTAGGATAATTGAGCACTACCCGGTCAAATGCATCGGCCGCATCTTGAAAGCTTCCATCCGCATAGTAGTTTTGACCGATAAAAAATTGTGCATCGTCTGATAAATCTGATCTTGGAAATGTACTAATGTAAGCCTCAAACCCCTGAATAGAAAGAGCCCATTGGCCGGTTGTGTAATCAGCATAGGCCGTATCGTAAAGACGCCTAGGAGATGAGCCCGGAGCAACAGCCATCATTGGTGCAGCTGCTGGCGCAACCAAGTTGCCCGCCAGTTCGGCGTCCGGATCATCCGGATCGAGCGGAGGCTGCGGCTGCAGCATGACCGGCACTGCCATACGTAGTGCCTCAAACTCTTGGGAGAGTGATGAAATGCGAACATTAGTCTCATCAACCTTCTCACGAACTATACGAACTCCACCGGTGACGTCATCGACCAGCAACCGTTGGTCGGCAAAAGCCCGACGGACGTCATCCGCTTGAGCTTCCAGAGCCGCCAACAAAGTCTGGAGCGAGTTCCCCAATGACCCAAGCATTAAATGCAATCGTGCGGTCTCCTGCTCCAACTTACGGATGTCCGCCATTATCTGTTGGTGCTCCCTGTCAGCACCTATCACCGGTTCAACGGGGAACGGCAATAACGCTAAAACCAAAACGCATGTCAGGGAAAGCCGCTTCATATAATCCCTCCCGGTCAAGTGTCCAGCTGGACTTCCTTATGCCTGGCAAAGTTGCCGCATCAGCCTGAATTTTAACGTATCCAACGCTGTTCGCAGTGAACTTTGCTACCTGTCGGTAATAACAAAGTGTGCGCGGCGATTTTCAGCCCAAGCCCGGTCATCGTGACCAGGGTCAAATGGGAATTCTTTGCCGTAACTGACCGTTCGCACTCGAGTCGGGTCCAGTCCGAGCTCCACCAAATACTGTCTGGTTGCTAAAGCCCGCCGCTCCCCAAGTGCCAGATTGTACTCAGGTGTTCCGCGCTCATCGCAGTGTCCCTCTATTGTCACAATCCAGTTGGGGTATCGGCGAAGCACCTCTGCATTGGCTTCCACGACTCTTTGAGCCGACGCGTCTAGTCCAGAACTATCCAATGAGAAGTAAGCAGGATCGAGAGGAGAGTCTCGATTAAGTTCTTCCAAGGAACGTGATGCGAACTCATCCTCTGGCACCACCGGGGGAGACACTCGTGGAGCAACCGGTGGCGGTGGTGGCGGGGCTCCTTCGGAAAACTCCTCTGCTGGTGGGGAAGGGACACTGTCTGGCACGACTGGCGGCGGGTTATCAGAGCAGCCACCCAGGACTAAAAGCACCATCACCCAGGCTATCCCAAGCCAATTCCTCCGACTACCTCGTGTGCCTGACATCAACGCACTCCTTTCTTGAGCCAACCGTATTCCATTTCTTGTATAACATCCGAACTGGGAAAGTCTTTACCGCGACCAGCTCGGCATTTCGTTATTTCCAGATGACGTTATTCGACGAAGGCCATTTCCATCCCGTCTTATCGTATAGATTTGTTTCAAGCCACTCCCTCGGGTCGACATAAAGGCCACATGACGACCATTGGGAGAGTAAGCCGGGCTTTCGTTGGTCCCAAGACCAAAGGTAAGCTGCCGAATCTCGTTGGTTGCTAAATCTAAAACCTTAATGTCATGCCCTGGCCCAGTGCGGGAAGAATAGGCGATCTCGTTAAATGGAGGAGGGGACCATGTTGGCCGGTCGCAATAAGTCTCGTAGGTTAACCGGCGAAGACCGGTACCATCTACCCCAATAACGTAAATCTGAGGGGTGCCTGTTCGGTCTGATGTGAATGCAATTTGCTGACTATTCGGGGACCAAGTGGGGCTGGTGTCGATTGCTGGGTTGTTTGTTAGGCGTCGCAGCCCACTTCCATCAACGTTTGCCACGTAGATATCATTATTGGCGTCACGGCTCGAATTAAACGCAATCATACGCCCGTCCGGCGAAAACGCCGGCAAGAAATTCTGTTCCCGACTATTTCCAGACATGGGGTTACTCAATCGCCCCTCAAAGATATGAGAAATCGAAACGTCCGGAAAACCGGAAAGCCAGGACGTGTACGCTATCGAGCGTCCGTCTGAAGACCAAGCAGGGTTCGTGTTAAGGCCTCGGTTAGCGGTCACTCGACCCACATTAGCTCCATCGTAGTCAGCCAGATAAATCTCCTTCACAGGTCTATTCTCAACTAAACCCAACACTGTCTGGCTATCTCTATCCGACACGAAAGCCAAACGAGTTCGAGCAACCCCCTGCAGCCCTCGCTGGGTGCGGTGGATCTCATCTGCTAACTGATGGGCGTACGCCCGAAGATTTCGGTTTGAGCCTGTGTAAACGACACCGAAGGCAGATTCAAGGGATCTGACAGAAAACAGCCTAGCCGAAACTTCGATCTGACCATCACCAATTGCGGCGACGGTACAACTGACAACTCCATCAGCACCCAACTCCTGCCATCGATCAAACGGTAGATCTATGATCGAACGAGCGGAAGGAATCGTGCCGTAGACGTCACGAGGAATCAGTCTGAACTCACCCTCAAAGTCCAGATCATTCCACAGCACTTCGGCAATCACCGTAGCAGCGTCAGTTGTGGCCGTATCACGCGTGAGGGCCAGACAATTCGGAACCGCGAAACTTGGTTGCGCCCCTATACTGTCCCCAATAATCAAACTAACTTCATCCTGCTGGAGGGATACGCTGCCGAATGCCGTCATGACGACCGCAGCCACTACAACCCCGGTGAATGCTGTCACAAAAACACGGCGTGAAATCTTGGTCAAAATGAGAACTCCTGCCTTTGAGGTCGTATTTACCGCTGCTACATCACTCAACTATAGACAGCATCAATACAAGGACCTCGCAATCATTTACCGATGATAAACAACTCATGGCTGGTACTGAAAATTTAAGTGCACCGTTAGGCTGTCATCAGGAAATGGAGTGGGCAATTGAGGCAACTGGGATGTCAACATTAGGGCCCGTTCAGCGCTCTGGTCGAGAGCAAAATAGCCACTGCTTGTCTCTTTCATCACATCAGTAATTCGACCGTCGCGCTGTATCGTGAATTTCATCATCACCTGACCCGCCACCCTCTGCTGATTGTTCCAGCGTCGACGGATTAACTCGACCATGACACTGAGGTACTCAGGACAACAAAAATCACCCACATCAAGATAGCCGCCGCCACCGAGACCTCCAGCAGAAAGCCCTAAACCAAGACTCTCAACTCCCGTATCTGCCAGCGCAGTTCCTTCCCGAAGCATCGCACCCCGAGTGGGGGTCCTTCCTCGAGATTCCTCTGGGGCGGATTCCACGGAGACATCACGCTCCACGCGTCGTGGTGACTCTGGAACAGGCAGAACCATTTCCGGCGGCGCTTGAACTGGAGGTTGAATCCATTGGGCCTGGTCAACTTCATCTAAAGGTAAAAGTTCCTGGACGGGCCTCGCCGCTAACGCCGTCTGTCCTCCTGAAGTAGGGCCTGCGGGCCCACCCAAGCTGATGGTCATTACTTCCGCGCTGACCAAACCATCGATACCACCTAAGAAACCTGATGGAAATAGGAAGATAGCCACCATGAGAATCAGGTGACCAGCTAAAGAGATCAAGCACGTCCTGAGCAAATCATCAGGCTGGCCGGCTCGAAGGATGGGTGTAAACGGGTTCATAGCTCTATGTTAGGGCTCCGGCAGGAACTCCGTGACTAACCCAACATTCTGGACACCACCTGCTTTCAGTTCGTCGATTACGGACATCAACTCCTGAAAGGTAATTTCTCGATCCCCTCTCACGAAAATATTTCTATCTGCCTGATTGGCAAGCTCTTGGCGCATGCGTTCATCAAGCACGTCAACTCCCACAGATTCATCACCGACTTGAACAATACGGTCTGAACGGAAAGAAACAGGAATGGTCACGAACAATCTCTCAGCTAGCAACTGGTCTGCACGACGAGCAACTGGCAAACTAACATCCAGGCCCCTCTGCATCATCGGGGCCGCAACCATAAAGATGATCAACAGGACAAGCATCACATCCACAAGCGGAATCACATTGATCTCGGACAGTGAACTTGCAACTCGCCGGTGACCCCTACGCTTTCGACCGAATGCACTATCTGAACCGTTCTCTTGAATCTTTGGCATCCAACACCTCGTCCGGGTCTCCAGCTGGAGCAGGGTCTACGTAAAATTCCTCTCAGCGATGCTCAGAAACTCGAGAGAAAAGTCGTCCATCGCCGAAAGAAAAAGCTTAACTCGGTTCGTTAAGTGATTATAAAAATATACAGCCGGTATCGCCGCGGCCAAACCAGCCGCTGTGGCAATGAGCGCTTCGGCAATACCTGGAGCGACAACCGTCAAATTCGTCGAACCCGTCCCTGCTATTCCCTGAAAGGCCGAAACAATCCCCATCACGGTGCCAAAGAGACCGATAAAGGGGGTAATGCTCGCTGTCGTCGCTAGAAGATGCACACGGTGTTCCAATTTATTAGCCTCTGTAGCCGAAGCCCGTATAAGCGCTCGGTCTAAAGCGTCAAAGCTTCTCAACATCGGCCGCCCCTGCTCGTCTCCATCCACCTGACGCAACTGTGCGTTCAGCTCGGCATAACCCGCCTGAAACACACCGACAAGCGGGCTCCGGCTCAGAGACCGGCAAACCGACTGTACTTCTGAGAATTTTTTACTCCGACGAAAGACTTCGAGAAAACTCGAGGTTTGACTTTCTGATATGCGAAAGTGCCAGATTTTCTGCAGGAGTATCGCCCAAGACAGAACAGAAAAGGCTATCAGGACAAGCAGCACTAATTTAGATAGTGCGCTTGATTGGGCAATCCACTCGAAAACCCCTCCATCAAGGCCACTGTCAGCCTCGGCCAAGACCTGGGTCTGCAGGGCAATGGCGAAATAATCAAGGGTGGCCACGTTCCCTCCGCTATCAACGGACGCCATAGCCGGAAAACCGGCATTCTTCGGCGGACGTCAAGAAAATTAAATCAATACGGGCTGGAAGGAGGCAGGGAGCGATACTCACGCGCTGAAACAGCCAAACCCACCAGCACCTAGCACTAAAACACTGCAACCAAATGCGCCGCAGGGCGGCACTGGCAACAGTCAAAGGAGAGCAGAAACACCCCGCTCGCCACAATAAGCGCCGCTGGGAGAAGCGCAGGGATGCATTTTAGCATGGGCAAAGAACGGCTGTCAAATTAGCGATCCAATGTTACCATGACTCTGGCCAATTGGGAGAAGGCATCTGAACTGCCATGATACGTTTCCTGCGCATTCGCGATCTAGCCGTAATAGACAAGCTGGAACTGGAACTTCAAGCAGGCCTGACCATTCTTACCGGGGAAACAGGAGCGGGGAAGTCTATTGTCATTGGCGCCCTTAGCCTGCTCCGAGGCGCCCGAGCGTCTGCTAACTTGGTCCGAACCGGGGCCGACCGAGCTGTCATCGAAGCAATCACTGAAACGAAGGACGGCAGGGAACAACTACTGCGTCGCGAAGTGTCAGCCCAGGGCCGCAGCCGGGCCTTCGTTGATGACCAGTTAGTCCAGACTGCGAAACTTCGAGAGGTTGGTGCATCCTTGCTTGACCTCCACGGCCAGCATGAACACCAAGTCCTACTGGATTCCAGTAGCCATCTTGAGATGCTGGACCAGCACGGAGGCTTCGATTCTCTACGACGAAAGGTCAGCGAATCTTTTGCCAACTGGCGGCAGGCCAACAACATATTAGAGAAGGCCCGAACAGAGGACGCAACCCGGTCCGAGCAAATTGATACATTATCACTTCAGCTGGAACAGATTGAGGAAGTGGACCCAGGAGAAAACGAAGACACGCTGCTCCAAGCGCAGCGGCAGGTTCTTGCACACGCAGGCAGGCTCCAACTTTTGTCCGCTGAAAGCTACAACGAACTCTACGAAGGGGATTATGCAGTCTTAGACACCCTTGATGGCATTTGGAAGAAAGTAGAGGAACTAGCTGAGATCGATCCATCTTTTGCATCCCACCTTGAAACAAGGCCCACAATCGTGTCACAACTGCAGGATCTTGCCTATGCATTGCGAGGCCACATCGAAAAGATCGACGCATCCCCAGAACGATTACAAGCAGTGGAAGACCGGCTGGCTAAACTTGAACGCCTAAAGCGGCGATATGGGCTCTCCCTAGCCGACATTTCTACTCATCGCAGCGAGCTCGCTGCAAAGTTAGAACAACTCGCCCACGGGGCCAATCTAGATGCAGTCATAGCGAAAGCTTCATCCGCTCGGGAGGCCTACCTAGAGGCAGCCACCAAGCTGTCACACAAACGGCATGCCCAGGCCCCTCAGTTAACCAAGGCGCTCGAGAAAAGCCTGACTAGCCTTGCAATGGCACACCCGCGCTTTGATGTGGTCTTTGGAACGAGCGGATGCGAGGAATCAAGTTGGACTGAAAAGGGCGTTGACCAAGCAGAGTTCTATTTTTCCGCCAATCCAGGCGAGAATCTCCGCCCATTGGCCCGCATTGCTTCTGGAGGCGAACTTTCTCGGGTCATGCTAGCCATTCGAACTGTGACCTCTACCGAAGACGAAGGCCGAACCCTGGTCTTCGACGAAGTAGATGCCGGTATCGGCGGTAAGGCTGCCGAGCGGGTAGGTGCTAAGCTCCATGATCTTGCTCGCCATTTCCAGGTCATTTGCGTCACCCATCTACCCCAGATAGCAGCTTACGGAAATAGCCATCACAAGGTGACCAAATCGGTACACCGTGGAAGAACCACTACCCTAGTCGACAAACTCGAGGACGACGCACGGGCATCGGAAATCGCACGAATGATGACTGGAACCCACGTCTCGGAAAACCTGCTTCAGACCGCCAGGGAACTCCTGTCGCACGACGACAAACGCTCTCAGGACCGTTCAGACTAAGCCCCCGAACATTGACACTTGAAAACGGGTTATAGTGAAGAATTAGAGGATACCTGGCTGTGCCCAAGAAATATTACATCGACACTTTCGGTTGTCAGATGAATGTCCATGACTCAGAACGCCTAGGCGGCCTCCTAGACCAGGCTGGGTATGAGGCTACAAGTCAACCGGAGGACGCCGATCTGATCGTGATAAACACGTGTAGTGTGCGGGAACGCGCTGAAGAGCGCCTCTACACCGAATTGGGAATGCTACCAGTCGGTCCATCAGGACAGAAACCTATCGTTGCCGTCACAGGCTGCGTTGCCCAACAAGAAGGAGAGGCTCTATTAAAAAGGGGACAAGACGTAGACTTGGTCGTCGGCACTCAGGCATTGAGCCGGTTGCCGGCAATGGTTGACAGCCTAGCACAGGGAACTCCAGAGCGAGTCGACATTAACCCCTACGACAATGTTTCATTTCCACTTGGTGTCGCACGCCGGCACGACCCTGTCAAGGCCAGCGTCACGGTCATAGAAGGCTGTAATGATTTTTGCACCTTCTGCGTTGTCCCGTATACACGTGGACACGAACGCATGCGACCGGCACATGAAATCGTTAAAGAGGTGGGTATCGCCGCCCGGGAAGGCCACCGAGAGATTCACCTACTTGGGCAAATCGTGAACCACTACCAAGCCCCAGATATAGCCGGATGTGACTTCTCCTCGCTACTTGAATTGGTACATGAAGTCCCTGGAGTTGAACGCATTCGATTTTCGAGCCCCCACCCTAGGCATGTCACCCCCCGAATGATCGCCAGCATGCGAGACCTTCCGAAAGTCTGCCGGCATCTACACTTGCCCGTCCAATCCGGGTCAACCACAGTACTCACTCGAATGCGACGGCGTCACACCAGGGAAGAATACTTGGACCTTGTCGACAACATTAGGGAAGCCATTCCAGACATCGCGATTTCAACCGATGTCATCGTCGGCTTTCCGGGTGAAACCGTGAAAGATTTTGAGGAAACACTCAGTCTGACTAGGGCGGTTCGCTACCACAGTATGTTTTCCTTCAAGTATTCGGAGCGGCCCAACACCCTCGCTTCAAAGAGACTGCAAGACGACGTAACAGCTAAAGAGAAAACTCGGCGCATCGTCTCTCTCCAAGGGCTGCAGAAAGAACTCCAAGCCGATATTCACAGTCGGTCGATAGGTTCCACCGTTGAAGTTTTGGTGGACTCCACCAGTCGCAGAAGAGACTCAGAGTTGGCAGGAAGAACCAGCGGAAACACGGTCGTGAACTTCGCAGCTCCGAAGGACATACTAGGATGCTTCGCTAAAGTAAAAATCACCAAAAGCGGTCCATTCAGCCTTTACGGTCAACTAGTTCAAGACACAACAACAGTTAGGCAAACCGCCACCCCAGCGGAAGCAATTCAGGTTCATTCACGTTGATGAAAGGGTCTTAGCTGATGGAAGTCGAAATGTCGATCAGGGGCCTCATGGTGGACCCCCTCACAAATATGCCAATTGTGATGCTCCACGACCCGGATGGAGAACGAGTCCTGCCCATCTGGGTCGGGATCTTCGAGGCAAATTCGATAGCGCTACAAATCGAGAATGTGTCATCGCCTCGCCCCATGACCCACGACCTTCTCCGAAATGTGATTCAGGACCTTAGGGGTGAGGTAACAAAGGTTGTCGTGAGCGATGTCAAAGAAAGTACTTTTTATGCCACCATTCACCTTCAGGTAGCAGACAAACCTGTAGTGATCGATGCTAGACCAAGCGACGCGATCGCTCTAGCACTGAGAGCGAAAGCCCCGATCTTCGCCGAAGAGACCGTCATTGAAAAGGCAAAATCCCTGGAGGGCAAGCCTGCGGAAGGCGACTCAGAACGCCTCCAGAAATGGCTAGAGAACCTCGACTCAGAGGAATTGGGCAAATACAAAATGTAGTGGTATAACGATAGCAGACCCCAACACCTTGACAGTCATGCATTAGCTCCTTACAATTGCACCTATACCTTGGCTGCGATCAACACGGTCTCAAGAACAGAAGCCTGCAAGCGTCACCGACTGGGTAATCCAGTTGGAATGTCGGCAATTGAAGTTTCCGTGTTGGTTCAACTACCGAAAGTAACATCTACCTTGCACTTGGAAGACCCTGACTAGGTTATGATTGTCGCAATCGCCAATCAGAAGGGCGGCGTTGGCAAGACAACCACCGCCATTAATTTGGCTGCCGCCTTGTCGCTCCGCGGTGAGAAAACCCTACTCATCGACCTCGATCCTCAGGGAAATAGCACCCTGTCATTCCTAGACCGAGGCATTATTTCAAAATCTGTCTATGATGCCTTCGCTGACCCCGACTGCAGTCTGGTCGACGTAGTGCTCCCAGCCAAACAGCAAGCAAACCTCTCAGTGGCTCCGTCCCAGATTTCTCTTGCCAAACTTGAAGCTAGGTTAATCGGTGAACTGGACGCGCACTTTAAACTCAAGGATCTCCTGAGCCCTCTTCTCAGCGATTACCCTTACGTCGTCATTGACTGCCCGCCAACGCTTGGACTCCTGACCGTCAATGCTCTTGTTGCTGCCTCCCATCTACTGATCCCTATCCAGTCATCTTACTTTGCCCTTGAAGGCACGGATGACCTGCTTGAGACCATTGAAAAAGTGCGTGGGCGGGCCAACCCGAGCCTAGAGATGATAGGTGTCTTGATCACCATGCACGACCGAAGGACGTCCCTGGGACGAGACATTCAAACCCAGATCAACAAGGTGTTCGGCAACAAAGTATTTAAAACTGTGATTTCCAAGAACGTCCGACTGGAGGAAAGCCCGGCTTATCGAGAATCCATCTTTTCATTCGCGCCAGACTCAAAAGGCGCGTCCGATTACTACAGTTTATGCGAAGAGGTTATTGACCGTGCCTAGACGAGGACTTCCCAGCGCTGTGTCTATGCGTCATGACGAACATTACGTTGAAGCTCTGGCTGCATCTTCAGGGGCTCCGATAGGACGCATGGTTCCTATAGAACAAGTGGACCCCAACCCGGACCAGCCACGACAAGTGCTCGGGGATCTGTCGGAACTAATGGCCTCAATCGCCGAGAAGGGTATTATCGAGCCCCTGATCGTCAGACAGCGCCGCGGCCGGTTCCAGATCATTGCCGGAGAGCGACGATACCAAGCTGCCGTGAGACTTGGGCTCAAGGAGATCCCAGCGGTCATACGGGATGTCGACGATGCTGAATTGCTCGAACTCGCGCTCGTCGAGAACCTCCAGCGTAAGGATCTCAGCCCATTCGAGGAGGCTGAAGCCCTCCATGCTCTAGTGCAGGAGCACGGTCTCAAGCACGAGGACCTGGCCAAGCGGCTCGGAAAATCCAGAACCTCTATCACTGAGGCTCTTAGCCTTCACAACATGCCGGATGAGATCCGAGGCATTTGTCGGCTGGCCGACATTTCTTCTAAGTCACTGCTCTTGCAGGTCGTTAGGCAACCTGACGAACAACAAATGGCCGCGTTCGTTGAACAACTGGCAAGAGGCGAAGGCCCGATCACCCGAGAGCGGGCCAGAAGCGCAGCTGCGAAGGCGAAACCCGGTCGGCCAAAGCCGTTTACCTTTAAATACATCCCACCAGCCAAGAGTTTCAACCTTAGCTTGAAATTCAGAAAGACAACGGTGGAACGCTCCGAGATTATCTCAGCCCTCACCGCCATCATTGAAGAGCTCAAACAGGCAGACCAACCCTCCTAGCTTGGGTCTTTCGTCGCATAGATTCACGCAGGGTC
>Ga0310344_10003579_pt1 | contig 11548 bp, 4 predicted proteins | sample HC15DNA20200_MG_FD_203801 | JGI IMG/M metagenome (GOLD analysis project Ga0310344, IMG submission 203801) | Marine microbial communities from station ALOHA, North Pacific Subtropical Gyre - HC15-DNA-20-200_MG | ecosystem: Environmental > Aquatic > Marine > Oceanic | place: Pacific Ocean: North... | reverse complement strand
CGACTCCGGGCTTTGCGGGTCGGCCCCGTAATCTTGTGTGCGCAGTCTGAAGAGCGAACCTCGTTCTTCGGCGTCCGCGTAGTCCGCGTGGAGTTGTTTGAGTTTATCGATCGAGTCGAGGAAGGCGATTGCGCGAAATCCGCCCTGGCTTTGTGGGCGTCGGCGCATGCCATGGGTTAATAACATGAGGGATTGGATGGTCGTCGATGCTCCGGCAATATCGTGCCCGCGGGATTCGCTTTCCGGTTGGATAAAGTAGAAATATTCACGGCCGCGCGGGTTGTCGCCGCGTTCGTCCGGTTGCGGGGTCACCGCGGTCATGCGGTCTTCGGCAATACCAGACAATTGGGACCAGACCCGAGTCGGTTGTGCGAGTGTCGCACTCATGCCCACGGCGAGCGGAGGGGTGTCCGGATGATTCAAGCCGGACCGCGCCAGCAACCGTTGGATGGTCCATCCGACCTGGGCACCTTGGATATGTTGGTAGAGGTGGACTTCATCGGCGAGGATTGCCCTCGGTGTTTCCGTTGGCGCGTGGTCGCCGAAGAGTTTGTGATAACGCGGGTCAAGCATCCATTGGTGCAGGGATTCGGTGGTTGTAATAAAAATCGTGGGGGGAGATTTCCGAAGCGCCTCCTTGGTTCCGGTCCACTGGGCGTAACTCCACCCGCAGTCAGTGGTGGGGCACACCAAGTGATCGCGTTGCTGGTCACCTTGTTGTAGGACCAGGTCAGCCTGACATTGAGGGCAAGGAAAAAAGGGGAATTTCCATTCGCCGCGTCCTTCTCCTGGTTGCCAGTAGGCATCTTCTGGTTTCGCTTCGCGATCAAAGTCGTTTCGTGCCCAGCGCCATGTCGATGGGACATACATGTTTTGGAGGCCGATCGAGAGTTGCGGGGTGTCGGGATGGGTGCCCATGGCCTGCAGATACGCGGTGAGACGTGCCGCTTGATTGATGGCGAGTCGTATTCGGGGGTAGACGAGGACCGCCCGTGTCCCGTGGTGTCCACGCCAGTAATCGTGCAGACTCCCGGCAAGTAACGGAAGACATGCCGCTTCTGTCTTGCCGGCGCCCGTATCTGCAGTCAATACCACCCCAGAAGATTCTGCGGGAGGGTGGATCCAGGCGGCGATGATTGATTTGAAACTCCGCGTTTGAAATCCAGAGAGATAGAGTGGTTCCCCGGAACTCATTACCTGTTTGGCGGCGTGTCCCACGGCGTGAATCGCGCGCGCGGCAGTGTGATCGTCGGCATAGCTGTCGGCGAGTTCAGCAAAAAACCGCTCGGCGTCCACAGTTCTGCCTGGTTTGTGTCGAGGTTTGACGAGGGTCTTCAACGCTCGCACCAGGTAGGGGCGTGTGTCGGCATCGTTGGGGCGGAATCGTTGCTTCACGGTGCGGAGTTCCCTCGCGAGCTCGGCCATGCGCGACCGAATCTGGTCGCTGTTCTCCCGACTCTGCATGACATGTCCATGGGCGATGAGACGATCGATCCGTTGTTCGACGTCGCGTAGCGACGCGCGCATGGTTCCCTCAACGTTGAGCGCGGTGCGGAGTTCCCGCACGGTGGTCCAGCGCTCAACCAAGCCAATTTCGATCCGGCTGGATTCGAGGTCTTCTAACGCGTTCAATGACTGAAAATCGACATCCGTTAATGGACTCGTGGGGGGGTCACGTGGTGCGGTGTCTTCGGCGGAGCCTGGAACATCAACGCGTACGTGGTCGTTGCTGTCTTGCGATAATTCAATGAGGCGGACTTGTTCGTAGTCCTGACAGCGAGAGTGGAAGCGATCGCGCCCCTGGTCATCACACCAGACAAAATAATCACGGACCCCGCGTACGCCGGGGCGTCCTTGATAGTAGGCCGGGGCGTTGCCCTGCTTGCACTGTTTGGTGATCGCGACAATGTTCTCCCGCTCTCTGTCATGGGGATGCGGTTCGTCGTCGTCATCCATTGGTGCGAAGACCCAAAACGGTTGGCCATCAGATCCCCGTTTTTTTTCGAGGATGAGAATGCGACCCAGTCGGAATAATGCGCGATAGTCTGGAAACGGTGGTGTACGGGCCAACGCATTACGAATGCTACCTTCCGTGGCAGTGCCGTACGTGTTCTCTGCGGCAATGGTCCTGATTGTTTGCTCAAGTTCGTCAAGTTCTGGGGTTGGGACCGGAGGCGGTTCCTGATGGCGTTCTGGCGATTCAATTGTGGGCAAAGGTTTCGTGTCATCGAATTGGCGGAAACGGAACTCGATCTCAACGTTGTTCGGGGTATACGGATACGTAATCCGGCCAGCGACCTGACTTTGATGAACAAATTCCCACAGAATACGAAACGGTTCGCGTCCAGATTCATCGCGTGGCAACACGTTGAGTAAGGATCGTGACATCACGAGGATAAGTTTGGATTCTGGGCGCGTAATGGCGACATTCAATCGCTGCGCACTATAAATATGTTCGGAAACCAGTTCCGCGTACTCCTGATCGTTCACGGTGTACGACATGATGATGGCGTGGCGTTGTCCGCCTTGGATTCGATCAACGGTTTCGACGAACACGTCGTCGTTGGCTTCCGGTCCGGCGAGGCGAGTGCGGATTCGAGTATTTTGTGCGCGGAACGGACTGAGAACCGCAAGACCGTGTTTCCAGACGGTGGTCGCGTCGTACGGCTGGCCGTGGTTGTCGCACAGGCGCGGCGCTAACGTGTTTGCCAACTGGGTAATGAGTTCGGCTTCAAAGTCATTTTGTGCCGTGGCCACGGGGGCGTTGTCGTAGAGCAAAATGCAGACCGGGTATTCTGGGTTGAGTGCCTTTTGTAGCCAATCCGCTAATCCGTCTTGCCAATTGGTTTTGAGGTTCAGTTTGCGTTCTTTAATGGTTTCGTTCGCGGGCCTGTAGTCGTCTTCGTAAAAGAATTGGGCGGGCGCAAGACTGAGCGGGGTATTGAGGCGCCAGGTCTCGTTCAGTCGATGTTCCTGGATGTGGGCGGCTTTCAAAAAACTATAGATAGACCCGCCCAGTTTTCGAGTATCTCCATCGTAGTCGCTGCCTGTAGTGATCGGCCCAAGTTGTTTGTCGTCGCCGCAAATTAAGAGGCGAGCGTGGCGTCGCATGGGGCCGAGGGCAATGACGCTTTGGGCTACGGTCATTTGTGACGCTTCGTCGAGACACAGGAGGTCAAACGCGTTTGTCGCGGTGGCGGACGGTTCGGCCGTGGACAGGTCTTGCGTGGCTTGGTGGAATTGGTAGACCCCCCATACGGTCATGCCGACGACGATTTGTTCGTGGTCGGCAAGGAGACCGGAGAGGTCTTTGAGTGGCGTCCATTCCACCTCGTGTTCTGTTGCCACGTCTTCGTCCCGGTTCGCCGCATACCGAATCACCGTGTGCCCAGTGACGTCGCGGTCATGTTCGGCGATTTTTTGAAGAAGGGTGCAAATCGCATTCTTTGTAAAGGCCGATACGAGGACGCGGCACGGGCGGCCTTCGCGTCGGCATTCCGCGAGGTAGCCGACTGTCATCCAAGCTAATAACCACGTCTTCCCGGTACCAGGTGGGCCGAGCAGTAAGCCACGCGTGGTGTCTGCGAATGCCGTAAACGCGTCAATTTTGTTTTGGCTGAGACCGCTCCCAAGTTTCGGTTTGACGATGTCGGTGAAGCCGCGGGTCCATCGACTGTTGTCCGCGTCGTCAACTTGTTGGTCCTCTGTGGGATTCTCGAGGAAGGCCCGGATTTGTTCGGGGGTCATGCCGTGCCTCCGGCCACGTAATCCAAAAAGCTCTGTTGTCGTTCGCTATTGCGATCTTTGTAGATCGTGTCGAGGTAAAAGCCGCCGTCGCGGGTGCAACGGGCGAAGACGTCTTGAAAACTCTCGGATTCAAAGTTGTCTGTGGTCATCCGGATGTATAGCTGCGTCGGTGTCTTTTGATTCTGCGGATAGGTCACCCCAAGCGATGCCCATTGTGTGCGGTCGAGGACGCGGTCATGGTCACCATCGGACAGAATCAGGTTGTAGTCACCTGGCCGTATGCGACTGTTGTGCAGCTGTTGAGGCGAGATCGGGTTGAATAGAAACCAATGTCCCGTCGCGGTCGCATCATGCTTGACCAGTTTTAGGCCGACGCAGTTGCCCCGTTCGATCCGTCGTGCGCGGGAGTCTCCTAACTCTTGCAGTGTGGCAAATTCCTGCACGCGTGCATCAAGCAGTGTTTGTGCGGTCAGGAAGTCGACTGAATGCTGTCGGATCGTCTGAACTGGATGTACCGTGTCGTATAACTGGAACGGACGTTTCTTGAGGCGTAGACACTTCTCCGTGGTGTGTTCCGTCTCTAGCCAGCGAACGAGACCGGCCATCGCTGCGAGGCGGGCGCGTACGTCGCGTTCAATGGCAGGCAGATCAGGCTCGAGGGTGGCATCGACAAGATGTACACAGTGATCGAGGCTTAGTCGTGACGAGAAATGTTGGCGAAAGGCGTCATCCGGTCGATACGGCGCAGTGGGTGGGGTGGCATGTCGGGTGAGGGCGTCGCTGACGCGCGCGAGATCGTAGGACACTTTCACCGGTAGCGCGTAGAGGTCTTCCATAACGGTACGGAGCGCACTTGCTGGGAGATGGTGATACCCGCGGTATTCCGGTTCTGGGAGAGTGCCCTCAGGGGGGAAGATGCGAATAAGGTGAAACAATGCCTCCGTTAAACCTGGGTCATTGAGTTGGCGACCTAATGCGGTCGCGAGGTCCCATGATTCCGCAGGTTCGTAGACGAAGAGGTGCAGAATGATGTTGTCGGACGGGTGGGTCCTGTTCTGCCCGTCAACATCTTTGAGGGTGTTTGCGATGACCGTCGTAACGTCGCGGAGTGCGGCGGTTTCGTCGGTGCGATTACGAATGAGACGCACGACCGTGTGATCCGGGGTGTCGGTTCGACGGTCAACGACCGTGACACCCAACGTGGCGAGCTGGGCGTCGATCGGATTGTGGTCGGCGAGAAGGAGGATTGCGACATCGGTTTTCGGTGCCATGCGGAGCGTGATATTTCCTGGTACGCGTTCGACCTGTTGTTCAAGTAAAGCTTTGGCGCGGTGCGTGAGTTCCTTGTGTTTCGACCGTAATCGCGCGCTTAGGTCCTCGCTTCCGTCAAGATCGGCTTGTTGGCGATGCAGTTGTTCAACAGTTTTAATGTTGTGACGTCGGAGCGTTTCTTTTGAGGACGGGTAGAGTCCAGGGACCGCACTGACATCCCACTTCTCGATCGGGAGTGGCGGTTCGATGGCTTTGGTGCAATGGTCGAGGTATTCGCAGGGTTCGCACTTGAAGTAAATATGAAATCTGGTGTTATCCCCTTGCGGATCAACGAGACGATGTGTCGCGTTCTGTAATTCGCGTTTTATCCAATCGAGGATCGCCCCTCGATATGGTGCTAATGCGAATCGCGTCTTGGTCGGTAGGCCGTTCGTGACAGGGCCGTGCCAAATTTCTGCGTGGGCATCGACCTTGACCGTTTGTCCCAGTTGATTGTCGGTGATCAACGCTTCGGTCATGAGCGCATACCAGGCGACTTGGATCATGTGAAATCGTGTTGCGTGCTGTGTGGCCTTAACGTCGACCAGGTGTACAAGGCGTTGCGTAGCATCGGCGGTCGTTGACACGATCGCCAGGTCAACGTGTCCGTTCCACAGTGAGACCTCCTCTGGGAGGTCCGTCAGTAACTGTCTGGTGGAGAGGGTTTCCGTGAGGACGAGTTGGGTTGCCGCGGTGTGGGCGTGCGTTCCTTTGAGAAATGGGACGGTCTGCGTCTCGCTTAGCTGTTTGTCACCGGGATTTGGCGTCAGTAATTTGACGCCGTCGGTTTTGGCATAGTGGTCGATAATTTCCCGCTCGAATTTATTGCCAATCGCTCCCCACCTCGATGGGTCTCGTTTTTCTTGGATCGGAATATGTTTTTTGGCGTCTGACGACATACAGCGGTACACGAACTTGCGCTCGCACCGATATTGGAACCATTCCTTTACCGCAGTGGCACTGATTGTGAGTTCCATCTCGCGTACCTCAGAATAGGGGCAATTATGCCGTGAATCGCTTAACTGACAATCTCGACGGTGTAGTCCTCGGGCACCCAGTGCGTGTGGCCAAATTTCTCGTAATGCATTGGACTCGGGTTTCGGTATTGACAGCGGACTTTGCAGGGGAGGCCGTGCTGACGGACGAGATCGATGTTTTTGGAGTTTCGCGCGGATCCCCAGAGGGCAAGTTTATCGCCACCGGAGACGACACAGACAAGTCTGAGGTTGTCAGACTGTCCACGCACGCCGCCTTCGTCATACCGCACGACCGTGAACGTACCGCAGAGTGCTTCCATGCGTTGCCGTCACCTTTCGGCGTCAAATGCTACCGTCCTGGTTGCGAACGGTTCAGAGGTCGAGTACAACACACGTGGACAGAGTTCACAATGGCCTGGACATCGACAATTTGCCCGTCTTTCTTAAACGATTGCAGTAATGTCGGCCGGTCGGATTTTAGGAAAGCGACCCGCGCTGTTTCCGCCATTGAACGTGATCCCTTCGGGAAGGCCAAGCGAATTCTGAAGCGAAAGCATAAAAATCTCTATCGTGTGCGTGTTGGCAATCACCGCCTGATCTATTTCGTAGGAACGAACACGATACGTTTGTCCGCGTTCAAACTGCGCACAGAGGACCTCTACGATCGTTTGGACTTATCGTCGCCCACGGGTGAGGTCGAACCGGTGGCTGTGCAGATCGTACCGGATGATCCGGTGCCGACCACGTTTCCAGAGTCGGATAGCAATGATGACGTGGTCGATGCAGACATCTCCGTTGAGGCCGATGATTCGCACCAGGCCCCGTTGCTTCCAGACTTGTTAGAGATGTGGGGGATCGACGACGCGGCCGACCGTAAGCGGATTGCGGCATGTCGGTCGGTCGATGAGTTGTTTGAGATTGGTCTTCCGCAAAACACCCTTGAGGTGCTGATCGATCATCAGCGCCCGCCGACGATTCAGGAAACGTTAGAAGAACGCACGCTAGAATTGCCAAACCTGAAGGCGCTTGAGGACCTTCGTGAGGGGCCGATGACGCTCGAAGCATTTCTTTTGCGATTGGATCCCGAGCAACGTCGCGCGGTAGACCGGAACACTGTAGGGCCGATTTTAGTCCGTGGTGGTGCGGGGACCGGCAAATCGGTTGTGGCGTTGCATCGTATTCGGAATTTGTTTCAACCCGCAGCGCGCACGTTGTTTGATGACGAACCGCCTCGGGTGTTGTTTTTGACCTACACGAAAGCGTTAACGAATGCCTCGTCAGATTTATTGCGAGCCTTAATTGGGAGCGAGGTATTTCAGGACCACATGACGGTGAAGACGGTTGACGCATTCGCGCGACAGTTGTGTCAGGGACAGTCGTGCGAGGCGGCAGAAAAAAGTCGGCAAGGATTATTGACGCGTACACGACGTGACGTGCTCGCAGGATCGATCGATGCGGGTGATGTGACGCGGCGGGTACTCGATCGGTTAGACGACGAGTACTTGCTCGATGAATTTGAATGGATCATTGACGGAAACGGGGTCTCGACATGCGAAGAGTACCAAGCGCTGGATCGACGTGGTCGGGAAGTGCGACTCGATCAAGCGATGCGGGCCAGTGTGTGGGACATCTATGAGCAGTGGCACAAAAGAATGGCATCGGTCGGTCCAACGTACGTCCAGCAGCAACAGGTCGCGCTGGAGTACGCGCGATCGCTCTCGCCGGAGAAGAAATTCGATGTTGTGGTCGTTGACGAAGCGCAAGATCTGAAACCCGTCGGACTGCAGTTGGCGTTTGAGATGTGCCGCACGCCTAAAGGGTTCTATATGACGGCAGACCCGGCGCAATCGATCTACGGGAGAGGGCGCGGGTGGCGGCAGGTGCACGATGACCTGAAGTTGCAAGGGAAAACGACGGTGCTCCGAACGAATTACCGTACCACGCAGGAACTACAGGCGGCATTGCCCCGATTTGGTGACGCAGAGGACGTTGGTGTCACGGCCGTGCGGACCGGACCCAAACCGATTGTGATGTCGTGCGAAGGGGACCAGGCAACGGTGATTGCGCGACTGTTTAAGGCCTGGGCAGACGAGTTACGAGTCCCCGCATGGTGTGGCGCGGTGTTAGTCCGCGATAGGCTCCATGGGCAGTCTATTGCACGCGCCCTCCGCGCCTGTGGGGTCGATGCGATGTGGACCACGTCATCAGATCTGGACCTGCGGGCACCGTATGTGAAGGTGATGACGTTTCATGCGGCGAAGGGGTTAGAGTTTCCAATGGTTGCGCTGGCCGAGGTCGCGGATGGGGTCGTGCCGTGGTCCCGGTCGACGGGGTCCGAGACCGAGGCGGCTAAAGAGGTACTGGCGCAGGAGCAGAGTTTGTTTTACGTGGCCTTGACACGAGCGATGCGGCGCCTTGTGTTGTGTACGCCGTCGGCGAATCCGTCTGAATTTGTTGTGGAATTAGACTCAGACCGTTGGGACTGGCAGGTCGATCACGCGACGTGATCGCATCTGGAGATTCTGGTTCTGCTTGGCGGTGGCGCGGTGCAAACCGCGGCACCGACTTACCGGTGATAGAACTCATTTAGGCCTTTCAGATATCCAAGGTCGCGCAAGATCTTTAGTTGCGTTCCGGTTGGGATGCCACCTGGGTGACGGGCGACGCGCGTACGCTTGGTCCCGTCCGCCGATTCCCACACGTCGTGCTTCGTACCGAGGCGAGGTATCTGGCGAGCTCCGAGGACTTTCTTGAGTTGTTTGGTGAATTCACGCAGACGATAGGGACGACCTAAGGGGAGGCGCTGGGCTAAACGGGCGCGGCGTGGAAGGAGGTAATTGACCCGACTTTTAACGTTTGCGATCCCATTGAAGAGGTGGGGCGCCGCGTTCCAGATGGCGGCGGGCACGTCTGGTATTCCAGGCAGTGCGACCGTATGGTTCAGTTCGGCAAATGTGGACCGGTGGTCACGAAACCGGCGCCGAAACTCAACACCGCGATTGTATCCTGGTGGACTGTTCGACACGATGGTCTCCAGCGCGCGAACGGCGGCGGGGGGAGGTTTCGGTGCTTTCTCGGTACTCTTGAGTGCATGCGCATTGGCGAGACCTTCTTCGAGACAATCGTTTGTGAAATACGTGCGTTGAAACAGTTGCGCAAATCCTGTGCGATATAACGGGCGTCGGTGGGTTGTTTCAAGGCGGAACGCAAAACATTCCGTGTGATGGTGAAACGCTTCGTGATAGTACAAAAATCGCCGAGCGGTGCGAATCGCATCGCGTGATGAGACCCGAGGCGTTGAGAGTCGTCTGATCTCGCGCGCGAGGTGGTTTACACCAGCAACGGTGAGATAGACCCCCCAGTAATCGGGGTAGTAGTAGTGAAACGGGAGATAGAACGCCAAAGCGTCGGGGTGGGCCTGTTGACTTGGGTCGCGGTGGACCGGTGCCCCCGCGTGGCCTCCTTCGAGGTCAGGGAGGTCGATCGGTTCGGGGGGAATGCCGCGGTCAAGGTCGTCCGCCATGAATTCCTCGACATCTCGTGGTGTAGACGGATCTTCCACTTGCGTTGGCGGCGGAATCACGCCGTCGGGATCGTCGATGGGAATGGTCAGAAAGTTGTCGTCAAAGGCGTCAGGTACGCGGCGGCGATCGAAGAGGTTTGGAAGGTGGTTGTAGGCTACGTCGAGGTCTTTGATCGCCATTCCGGTTACCGGGTCAATAGATAGGTCATTTTAATCGCGAGTTGCCGATTACGCACCCAGGGTGCCGTCCGCCGAATGCCGGCAAATTGAGGGTCCATATCAAGTCGAATTTCATCGTACGCGAGATAGATATCGCTTCCAGGTTTATAGATCCAATTAAATCGAATGCTGTTACTTATTTCATGGGTGACCGAGTTGTATTGCGAGAGTGTGCGTAATGTCAGAGTTGGTGAAAAGGAGAAATCGGCGGTCAGGGCGGCGAGGTCCGCGATGAAACTACCGCCGGGGAGGTTGACGTCACTGCGGGTGAACTTCAGTTCGGTTGCAATCTGACTTGAGGCGCGAAAACCGACGGTCCCTCGAATATCCTTGCGCGTGCCACCAAAGAAGGTCTGCGGGGTGTAGCGGATCTCTCCATAGAGTCGGCGTGAAGGATCGGTGGTGTACGTGTAAACCCATTCGCCGAAGCGGTACGTTCCGGCCGGGATCGTGACGTTCTCATGAATGTAGAACGGGGCGTCGAGTTGCTCAAAATGGTCGTTGTAGAACACCCAGCCTGAGGACCCGTCTTCGAAATAGATGCCGATCATGTGGTGCATCCGGCGAGTTAAGAGGCGATTGTTTTGGTCGGTGATGTAGGTGATATTCCACATCGGATCGAGCATGCGAATATTCCATTTGCCCGGTCGCGGATTCCACTCGGTATGCAGCTTCGATGTACGGATGCCGACACGAGGTACAAATCCCACTTCAGGATTGAAATTATCCTGCAGGTCAGCATATTCACCGAACACGCTCCATGAGGGACTGAGCCACGTGCTACGAAGAAAACCAGCCATCGTGCTGTCTGAGACGCCGGGTGTTTCGGTCTTGGCGAGGAATCCGGTGACCACGAAATTCGTATGCAGGGCGAGCGAGGTGTCAGCAGCGAAGGTACGGTTGTAGTGAGGCCCGCCGATGGTTTCTTTATTAATGACAATGCCGCCGATTTTTGACCGCGTGAAAATGTCCCGACTGTACCGCCCCACAAAAAAGTTTTCGCCGAGGCCCGCGGAGCCATCCTGTGTCGTGATGTCCAGCATGGCGATGTTGTGTCGGTTGACTTTCCCGGTCAGCCGGGCGCCGCCAATAATAGGCACGGGCTGACCGGAATCGGATAAGCCGATGCGACGTGAAAAGAAGAGGTCGCCGTGTCGACTAGTGGAGCCTGATGATCCAGCACCGACATTGAACATCCCGGCGTTCTCAAGAAAAAAATCTCGTTTCTCTGGAAAGAAGAGCGGAAACCTAGTCAAGTTGACCTGCTGTTCGTCGACCTCCACCTGCGCAAAGTCTGTGTTTAGTGTGAGATCAAGATTAAGCCCGGAGGCGACACCGTATTTGACGTCGACGCCGACATCGCTGAATCCTGACGGTTCAAGTACGGCCCCTTTGAGCTGTTGTTTCCCCCCACCGAGTATGTACGGGGTGACCCGGAGATCCATCCCACGGCTGAGGCCAGTCAGTCCTGTCATGGTCCCGGCCAGACTGACGCGGGTAAGTCGGTACTCTTTGGTAATCGGAGCCCAGAAGACCTGCTCATTCTTTTGGCGAATATTGCGCATGAAATTGACGCCCCAAGTCTGCTCTTCAGTTTTGGGAAATTGCAACGTGATCATGGGAATAACAATTTCGGCAAACCAGCCCTCTTCGGTGAGGCTCGTTTCTACGTCCCATACGCCATCCCAGTCGAGATTGACGTTCGGCGAATTTCGTCCCCGCCAGCCACCTTCACCTTCTTCACTGATCTGTTGTTCAAGTTTTGCGCCAA